>Ga0105248_10000738_pt1 | contig 36762 bp, 35 predicted proteins | sample KBSS34metaG_FD_81524 | JGI IMG/M metagenome (GOLD analysis project Ga0105248, IMG submission 81524) | Switchgrass rhizosphere microbial communities from Kellogg Biological Station, Michigan, USA - KBS S3-4 metaG | ecosystem: Host-associated > Plants > Roots > Rhizosphere > Soil | place...
CCTCGTGGCCGCGGGCGCGGAGGCCTTCGCAGAAGCCGGCACGCCCTGGCCGACGGCACGCGCGATGCCTATCGTGATGAGTAGCGCGATGAAAAAGGCTCTCATTTTCCTGACCCACTGATGCTGCGATACACCGCTTCGACGAAATCATTGGCGCCAGTATCCGACCCGTAGCGGCGCAAGTAGCCGCGGGCGGGCGAAGCCGCTTTGATTTGTTCCCAAGTGAGTCCCTGTTTGATCAAATCGCGGACGCGGTCGCGGATGATGGTCACCATGTCGCGGTATTCAACCACGTCTAGTTGATCGCAGATGTGGCCGTGGCCGGGAATGATCAGCGTGCCGTCCTCGCGCGATACGATGGGCACCGACGGAATGGCGGTATCCACAAGTTTCTGCAACCCTACAATTTCGCCCTGAATGCTTCCTCCCTTCGCGATATCGATCACCGGGAAGCGGGTGGTGTCAAAAATATCACCAGCCATGATCACGTCGGAACGGCGGAAGAAGACGATGGCATCGCCGTCGGTGTGCGCCGCCGGCTGATGAAAGATTTCAATGCCCTCGCCGTTGAGGAACATGTATTTCCGCGATTGATTGAAGGTTTCCGTCGGCCACGCGCCGATTGGATATCGTGAAGCCGACGCGCTCATTCTCATCAAGACCTGTTCAACGGAAAGTATAGACGCCGCGCCTCCCAGAAAATCTGCGTTGACACCGATACCACCTTGCGTGAAGAGCGTCTTACCAGCTTTCGCGACGGCCTCATTGCCGCCCACATGATCCGGATCTGCGCTAGTGTTGATCACGTAACGGATGGGTTGCGGTGTGACTTTCATAATGGCTTCGACTACGGCATCCGCGCTCGACGCCGAGCCTGAGTCCACAACCACCACGCCATCCGCTCCCACTTGAAACCCGATGTTGCCGCCGGCGCCGGCAATCATATAGAAGTTCGGCCGAAGCTGAAGGACTTCAAGATTCGTGCCAGGAGCCTGCTGTGCCACCAAACCGCTGACCGCGACTAAGGCCGCAACCGCCATCGCGATTGCGCCTGGGATCTGAAACCTGATCTTCTCGTGCATTTGAATGCGTACTCATAATAGCGTAACCGCCCTGGGATGTATCATGATTCGGGGGAACCCATGAATCGAAGTGAACGTCTGGACCCGGAAGTAAGTGCGCTGCTGGCGATGATGGATGCGCAGGGCGCGCCGCCGCTCGAAAGCCAGGACCCTGTCGAAGCCCGCAACAGCCGGATAGAGCCGATGAAGATGCTCGGCGGTGAGCCCCCTGCGTTGGGCCATGTGGAGGACCTGTCCGTTCCGGGGCCAGGCGGCAATGTGCCGGTGCGCATGTATGCAAGCGAACCGGGCGGACTTCGTCCCGTCCTGATCTACTTCCACGGCGGCGGCTTTGTGTTCGGTAATCTGGATACTCACGACGCGGTGTGCCGCGCCCTTGCCAAGGAATCCGGCGCTGTTGTGATCTCGGTAGATTACCGGCTGTCTCCGGAACACAAGTTTCCGGCGGCAGTGGAAGATTCGCACGCAGTCATTGTCTGGGTCGCGGCCAACGCGGAGCGCCTGGGCGTCGACGCGCGCCGCATTGCCGTGGGTGGTGATAGCGCAGGCGGCAACCTCGCGATCGTGATCGCCATGCGCTGCCGCGATGCCGGCGGTCCGGCTTTGGCAGCACAGGTGTTGCTCTATCCCCTGACGGATTTTAGTTCTTTCGAAACCGGCTCGCATCGGGAATTGGGCGAAGGCTACTTCCTCACGCGAGGGGCGATGGATTGGTTCCGCGGGCACTACCTCGCCGCCGCCGATCTTGCGCGCCATCCGGAAGTCTCGCCTCTACTCGCACCGGACCTCAGCGGCCTGCCGCCGGCACTCGTCATTACAGCCGAGTTCGATCCTCTGCGGGACGAAGGCGAAGCTTACGCGGAGCGCCTTCGGCAGGCCGGAGTGCCAGTCACGATGGCCCGCTATCCCGGAATGATTCACGGATTCGTTTCGATGCGCGGCGTGCTCGCCGGCGGCCGTCGAGCGATCAGTGAGGCCGCTCGCTTCACCCGCTCAATGGTTGCAGCGTAGTTTTTGACGGTACCTCGCAATCGGATATCATTACTGGCTAGATGACCGTGCCCAAGACTAGTCTCCTGCCATTGCTTCTCTTACCGCTCATGTCATCCGCCCAGCCTCCGGCCCCGAAGAACCTCAAGCTGCTGGCCCCCAACACTGACCTTCGCTTCGTTATGGGGAACTTCGTGCAGGCGCTGGGGGTCTCATGCGCCTATTGTCATGACGCGGACGAGTTCGCGAGCGATGCCAATCCCAAGAAAGACGTGGCCCGTAAGATGATTGCCATGGTGCGGCAGATCGATGCGAGTTTCCCCAGCAGCGCCGGCGTATTTCCCGCCGGATACCACGAGGTGGATTGCAACACCTGCCATCAAGGAAATGTAAAACCTGTGGTCAAAGCGCCGCGGGAGTTTTTCAACCGTAACGAGTGGCTGGGCGCTCCGGCTCCGGCGGTTACGCCGGGGGTTAATTTGAAAGTGCTGCCTCCCGGCACCCAGGTGCACGGCGAAGGTTCGGTGATGCATGACTTTCGCGATGCCTTGAACGTCGATTGCAGCTACTGCCACGGCGGCGGTAAGCCGTTCGAGGCGGATGAAAATCCACGGAAAGACATTGCTCGCAAAATGATCGCCTTGGTCCGGCAGGTGAATGCGAATTTTCCCGGCACGGGAGTCTATCCGGGAGGTATGCAGATGGTGACTTGCTACACCTGCCACCGAGGAGCAACCCATCCCGAGTCCGTCAGCAACGTACGCTACGATCCACCGGCGGAAAGAAAATAGTTAAAGTGAAATTGACATCTATGAACAAACTCATCTTGCTACTCCCCCTCTTGGCGGTTTCTGGCTTTGCTCAATCCACGCCGGATCAATCCAACCCGATGTCCACGTGGCTGCGCAATGCTTACAACGGGAATCGCAACAACATTGTGCGAACAGCCGAGAAAATGCCGGAAGAAAATTACGGGATGCGGCCCGGCGCACAACCGGAGGTTCGCACTTTCGGCCAGCAAGTGACCCACGTGTCCGCCTACAACTTCTTGTGGTGTTCGCAGGCCAAGGGTGAAAAAAATCCCAACCCTGGCAACCTCGACTCGCTCACTGCCAAAGCCGAAATTATGAAGGTGTTGAACGATGCGTTTTCGTACTGTGACACTGCTTACAGCGCGCTGACAGACGCTTCCGGCACCGAGGTGATCGATATCACGCAGGAAAACGGCCGCCAGACGCGCAACCTGCGTATGGGGCTACTGACCCTCAATTACGGCCACAATAACGAAATTTACGGAAGCATGGCGATCTATCTTAGGATCAAGAGTATCGTCCCGCCTGCTTCTGAGCCTCGTCCACAGCAAAAGAAATAGCGCCTTTAAGGAACTGGCACCTCTAGATAGCGAAAGGGCACCTCCACATTCTTGTACCAGTGGATCGTGTCCGGAGGCATGATAAACACATCCCCTTTGCTGATGCGATGCGATTCGCCACCCTGGATGTACTGCCCGCCAAACTTGTCCGGCCCCCTATTTTTGGCCGTACCGCCCACCACCATGGTCACAGCGCCGCTCACCACGTACACGACGGCAGTGTAGTCCTTGTGGCTGCATCCCTCCGGTTTGCAGGCGGACTTAACGGAGTCCCGGCTGTGCGTATCCACGTTGTATGTGCCTTTGCTGGAGGTGTGGCTCCATAGCAGATTGCTACCTCCCTCCGCGAAGGCTTTGTGAAAGGACGCGTCCAATTTCGTGTGATCAAAAACCGTAACAATGCCGGCCGATGACTTTTCTTGTGGCGTGGCGATAGCAACGAACGCCAAGCCTATCAGCATAGTGTTCCGAATATTCAACATCGCGAGCGATACCTCCGTCTGTAATCTGTGCAGAGGTTAGTGTATCGCGCTATTTTCCCACCATGTGCGGCATGTCCCGATTGTTTTCCGTGCAGAAAAATTCCAGCATATCGGTGTCGGCCGCAAGGGTTTGTTTTAACGGAAGGGTCCAGGGTTTGGTGTAGGCCTTGGGGTCGTCAACGGTGACTTCGATTTCCAAATTGCCGAAACTCGGCCGGTGAAAGCGCTCGGTGACTCTCGCGGCGGCTGTGAAAGGACTGCCCACATTATCGAGCCACATGCCGTCCTTGAAACCGGTAGTCTCGACCACCAGGGTGTCCCCATCCCACTTCCCCGTCGAATAACCGTTGTAAGCCGGCTGTGGATCTACCGGCATGGGGCGTCCATCCGTGAAGATCTGCCGGAAGGTGTTGTCCCGCTCGAACATGATCACCAGCAGGCTGGGCAATTGGATGATCTTTCGCGGATACGGATGCACGTGCATGCGGACCAACCCCAACGGCTGGCAATACCCGTCAGGATCGTCTTTGTCTTCGTTCGCCAGCCGCGCCTTGAGCAGATCGGCCGCCCACGGCTGGAACGGCAGGCCGCCTTTGACATTTTTCGCGATATCGTTCATCAGTGACCCGCCGCCGCCCTGCCGCTCGCCGTCCCAAAATCCGGAAAGGTCGGGCTTGCCGTCCGCAGTACGCGGTACCGGTGCAGTCAGATTAGGTTTGCCATCGGCCGTGCGAGGCAGTCCAGGAGTCGGGTAAGACTGCCACTGTGCATGCAATGGCGCGGAAGGAAGCGCCAATAGCGTTCCCAGAATTGCAATCAGGGTTCGAGACATTGTTGCGTTCTCCAATAGATCTAGATTTACGGTCTACGGAGCCGCGCCTGTCTTCGGGGTGTTTGTAGTGTAGCATTCCGGCTGAGTTCAGCGGATTCTATTACGCTTCCGGCTGATCTTCGGGGCCTTGTAGCGCTTTATCTTCGGAGGTTTGTACTTTTTGATCTTCTTCGCCTTGTAGGCTACCGCCTGATGCGATTCGCCAGGATACGCGCTGGGAACCAGGAACGCGAGGGACGCCAAAACGACGATGAAATATCGATAGCGTTGCTGCATACGTTACTTCTTCGCGGCTGCCGCATCCTTGAGAGCCTTCAAGCGCGGGAGGTCGCGATCTTCCTCGTGGCAAGCAGTCTCGAACATCTCGGCCTTATCGCGCTTGAGCGGAAGGGCGATGGTCCAGGGCCGCGTATAGACGAGCGGATCTGCTACCGTGGCCTCGTAGTGAACGGTGTCGGGACCCGCCGGGATGAATCGTTCCACCACATGCTCGGCGTGGCTTACAATCTCGCCACCTTCGTTCAGCCAGGTCTTGCCATTGAAGTTGGTAGTATCGATGACTAACGTGTCGCCCTCCCATCGGCCGACGGAATCGCCTTGCCACAAACGGATCGCGTCCGGCAAGTGCGGGCGCCCGTCCAACGGCACGATGCGCCATGCCATGCGCTCATGCAGAAAGACGATGTAATCGGAGGTCTGAATGATGTGAAACGCTGCCGGGACATACATCGACCGGGGAACGCCAGCGGGGAAACAGTGTGCTGTCGGATCGTCGTAACCGCGCTCCGTCCGGTTCCGGCTGACTCGTTCCTCTACGGCCCACGGCTGCATCGGAAGGGCTCCGTCTGGCGGATCGACGATGATGCCGCGCCCGTCCGGCGTGACCCCGTCGCCTTTGCGTTTCTCTAACCCTTGGTTTGCAGCCCCGGTGTCGGGATCGTAAAAGCCCTGCAGGTCCGGCTTGCCGTCTCGGGTCCGGCGGATGTTCGCCACCGTTTTAAGCGGCGGAGCCGCGGCCAGGGCCATCGCCGGAACCGGCGTTCCCTTCCCCGGATACCATGTGCGCTCCTCACGCGTGAACGCGCCATTCGCCTCTTCGGCTTCCGCCTGGCAGTTGTACTCGAAAAGCCTGTCGCGATCTGTTCGCCGCTTCAGAGGGATGCGAATGGTCCACGGCTTCGTAAAAACTTTCGCGTCCTCAAGAGTTGCCTCGTACTGAATCGTGTCGTGGTCAATCATGCGGTAGCGCTCGACCACGTGCAGAGCGTTGCTATGAAAGTCCCCCGCCATGTCGAACCAGGTTTTGTCGTTGTAGTTGGCGACGTCGACCACCAGCGTGTCTCCCTCCCAGCGGCCGCGCGAATCGCCCATCCAGGAATCGATGTCGGCGGGGTGGCGGCTGCCGTCCATATAGATCAGGCGATGGACTAGCGACCATTCGAAGGTGATGGCGACAGCCTGCGGAGTCTGGAAGATCTGAAACGGGAAATCCATATACATGATCCGCGGGATGCCAGGCAGGTAGCACTGTTCGAGCGGATCGGCCTTCTGCCGGTTTTGAGAGTTCTCGGCCCTCTTCTGAGCGGCCCAGGGTTGATAAGGAATCGTTCCGCCGATAACCACTGACCTGCCGGCCAGCATATTGAATGCGGCAGCATGATCCTGGAGATCGGCGGCCGCAGTGCTCGACGCCTGCCAGATACCTTTGAGGTCTGGCTTACCATCGACCGTGAGCGGCAAAATCTGTCGGGAAACAAGCGTGTTCTGCGGAGCGCCGAGGAGCGAGTTCGATAGAGCGAGCGCCGTAATTAGTGCCAGATGGTGTGTGCGCATGCGGAAGGTAAGGAGTACACCTACTATCAAACCACAGCTGACTCTTGATATTCTGAAACGCGGAACCAGGAGGTTTTATGAAAGCGACAGGTGTGCTCACGATCATAATAGGAGTCCTCGGTGCGGCGCCGGCATGGTGCCAGATTCAACCGCCCGCGGGGCAGAGGTCGGGGCCCGGAGTACAAGCAGCTCAGGATTCACGAGAGCCGGACGTATTGAAGACGTGCAAAGTTCCGCCTGCCCCCAGAGGCGGCCGTGGTGGAGCAGGGCGCGGCCCGGCGCCTGCGGCCGGCCCCAGGGATTACATGGTGACGGAGATCCCGGGCGTAATCGCAGCGGGGCAGCAGTGGAAAGACATTTGGCAAGTGGACGGCAATAACGCCGATGGCATCATCGCCACCAAGGATAACGGTCTTCTCATCGCCCAAAACGACAAGAGCGATGTGGTGAAACTCGAGAGTAACGGCAAGACTTCGGTAGTTTATAGCGACACGAATACCGGAGGCTCGCTCGCGATGAACTCGAAAGGCGCCCTCTTCGTCGCAAACCGCGGCTTGAACGCCTCGGTCGACCAACTCGCGCCAAAACGCAAACTCCTCGCCAATAAGATGAATGGCGATTCTCTGGATTGTATCGGCGGCGTTCTGAACGATATTTCAGCCGACAGTAAAGGCGGAGTCTATTTCACCATGGGTGGCGTCTTCTACGCCGACTCCAAAGGCACCGTCACCCGCTACGGCGAGAATCTGACAACCAACGGAATCGTGCTCAGCGCGGATGAAAAGCATCTCTTTGTCACCAACGGGCCGACAATCGCCGAGTTTGACGTACAGAAGGACGGCTCGCTTACCAATCAGCACGAGTTCGCGAAGCTAGAAGGCGGCGGAAACGGCGATGGCAGCACGTTCGATTCCGCCGGACGGCTTTACGTGACCTCCAATGCGGGCGTGCAGGTGATCGGTCCGGACGGCAAGTATCTCGGCTTGGTCCCGACGCCGCGGGGCCTGATTAGTGTGGCTTTCAGCGGCCCGGATCGAAAAATGTTGTACGTCGTGTCCCGCGAAAACGCGACCAATAAGGACTGGATCATCGGCATCCAGATGATCGCGCAGGGTCCCAAAGGCCGCGCGAAATAGCATTGCTTCGAAAAATCTGGAAAATCGCCTTGCTAGGCAGCTTGACTCTCCTGAGCCTGGCTGCCTTGATCTATCTGGCAGACGATCTATGGGCACGCTACCGGGGACGGCCCGTCGAACAGATGAAAATCGGCCGTCTATACGCCGAGGTGAACCACTTTAATGAGGTCGAGTACTCCGTCGGCACGCCGGTGATGGAGACCTGCGTCGACTCACTCATGCCGCACTTCGGCTACACTCCCTGCTGGTATCTGCGGCGCCACAACATCCGCCAGATCGGTCCGTAGGCGAATCACCAGGGCTGCACTACGTTGGTCACGTGCTCGCGGTCCGGCGCCGTCAGACAGAAGCCGATGCAAAGATACGGCAGATCGGGATGCGGATTGTAGCCCCGGTGCATTTTCCCGATCGGTTCCGAATATACGTCTCCGGCTTTCGCTTTGATCAGCACACCTTCTTGAAAATGCGCTTCGAATATGCCCTGCAAGGCGACGAAGAATGTGGCTCCATTATGGCAGTGCCAGTTGGTGTATCCTCCGGGCGCAATTTCCGCGTTGTAAATCTGAACCTTTACTTCGGGATCTCGCGGCAGGGATGCATAAAGCGTGTCCAGCAAGACATTGCGGTAAAGGTCTTGACCGGGCTTGGTATAACCGTCCAGGCGCAGTTTAAGTTCGCGATAATCGCTTTCAATACCCATTTGGCCTCCTCAGCAGCATACCATCTGATAAAATTGTGTCCGTTATGAGCAACCTCACCTTGAACGTGAACGGAAAGATGCACACGGTGGACGTCAACCCATCCACCCCCCTGCTCTACATCCTGCGCAATGACGTTGGATTGCAAGGTCCGCGATTTGGCTGCGGCCTGGGCCAGTGTGGGCTGTGTACCGTGATCATAAATGGCGCTGCTGTGCGCTCCTGCATCACCCCCGTCTCCACGGTAAAGAGCGAGATCACCACGCTTGAAGGGCTCGCTAAAGATGGCAAGCTGCATCCGCTGCAGCAGGCCTGGATCGACGAACAAGTCCCGCAGTGCGGTTTCTGTCAAAACGGCCAGATCATGACTGCCAAGGTGCTGCTGGATAAGAATCCCAAACCGACGGATGCCCAAATCCGCGAGGCCGTGAACCGGACCCTGTGCCGCTGCATGACCTACTACCGTATTCAAGCCGCTATCAAGCGTGCGTCGACGACGATCGCGGCCCAGTCGGCCGCGGAGAAAGAGGTGGTCGCATGACACCCTTGGCGAAAACATCACGCAGGGACTTGTTGAAAAGCGCCGGTCTGCTGGTCGTCAGCTTCACCGCCGCGGGCACCAAGCCCCTCGCCGCCCAAAGCACCGCGTCAGCCGCAGGTCCGTATATAGACCCTGACTTCAAGCAACTCGATTCGTGGATCGTCATTCGCGAAGACAACACCGCCACCTTCTACGTCGGCAAGACCGACTGCGGCCAGGGCACTGGAACATCGTTCCGCCAGTTGATGGCCGATGAACTGGATTTTGCTTACGACAAAACCAGCTGCGTCATGGGCAGCACCGATATCACTGTTGACCAAGGCGGCTCCGGCGGTTCCACCGCGATGGAGAGAGACGCTTGGCCCATGCGGCGCGTCGCGGCCGAGGCCCGCCGGGTGCTGCTCGAGATGGGCTCGTCCCGGCTCGGCGCTCCCGTCGATCAACTCGCGGTGCGTGAAGGTGTCATCACCGTGAAAAGCGATCCCTCGAAGCGCGTCACCTATGGAGAATTGGTCGGCGGAAAGAAATTCCATGTCGCGTTGACTGGAGCCAACATTAACGCCACCACCGGCGTAGCTAAAGTCAAACCCGTCCAGGAACACAAGATCGTCGGCCTGTCTCCGCAGCGCTACGACATCCCCGCTAAAGTGGACGGTTCGTTGAAATGGGCGGTGGACGTCAAGCTGCCCGGCATGGTCCATGCACGCAATGTGAAGCCGCCGGTGGCGGGTGCGAAGTTGATCAGGATTGACGAGTCCTCCGTAAAAGGTCTGCCAGGATTCATCAAGGTGATCAGCAAAGGCAACTACGTAGCCGTCGTCTGCGAACGCGAGGAGCAAGCCATCAACGCCGCCAGACAACTCAAGGCGAACTGGCAGAAGCCGGCCACTGCGCCGTTTCCGTCTTCGGAAGATTTGTTCAAGTTCATGCGCAGTGCCGCACCAACGTCGAATTCGAAGCCAATCCTCGTGGGAGACCCCGACAAGGCCTTCGCCGGCGCCGCGAAGATCGTCGAAGCCAATTACGACATCCCGTTCCAAGGGCACACGGCCATCGCTCCGGCACACGCCATGGCAGATCCGTCGAACGGTCAGATGACCGTCTATTCCAACGACATGAAATCTTACGGCATGCGCAGAGGCGTCGCCGAGTTTCTGGGGATGCCGCCGGAGAAAGTGCGCGTCGTCTGGATGGAAGGCCCGCAAGGCTACGGCCGTACAGCCGCCGATGACGCGGGATGTGAGGCCGCCTACCTTGCTAAAGAGATCGGCCGCCCCGTACGCATGCAGTGGATGAGGAGCGAAGAATCCGCCTGGGACACCAAGGCTCCCGCATTCACGGTAGCGATGCGCGGGGGATTGGATGCCGACGGAAACCTCATCGCGCTCGACTACAATTGCCAAGCCGCTGACTATAATCACGTCGGCTACAACGAGGCCGACACCGTGCTGATCGCCCAGCTAATGGGAATACGCCGCGCCACGCCTGCCGCCGGAAGCGCGGCTACGCCTTCGGAAATGTACGCGATTCCCCATCGCCGCATGACCAGTCAAGTGGTGAGCCTGCCCCTCGTTTGGGAAACGCCACTGCGCACCGGAAATCTGCGCGATCCCAACGGTCCACAATCGACCTTCGCAGCCGAGTCGTTCATCGACGAAATGGCGGTAGCTGCGAAGGCCGACCCCCTAGAATTCCGCATGAAGATGCTCACGGCCTCGACCACAGACGACAGTGGGTTCAAGCGCGCCCGGTCCATCGCGGTCCTCAAGGCTGCGGCGGAAGCCTACGGGTGGGATCGCCGTCCCTCACCGAAACCGCGCGACACCGGCGACATCCTTACCGGACGCGGCGTGGCCTACGCGTTCCGCGGCCAGACCATCGCTGCCGAGATCGCCGAGGTCGAAGTGAATCGCAAAACCGGCCACGTTTGGGTGAAGCGCTTGGTGTGCGCGCACGATTGCGGGCTAGTGGTCAACCCTGTGGCGCTGCGGCATACTGTCGAGTGCGCCATGCTCCATTCCGTGAGCCGTACGCTCTATGAGGAAGTGCAGTTCGATACCGAAAAGGTCATTGGCGTGGACTGGACCTCTTCTCCCACCCTCACCCATGCCGACGCACCCGCCAAGATCGATGTGGTGCTGGTGAACGGGGACCCGAACCCCAACCGGCCGGATCTTCCTCCGTACGGCGCTGGCGAGACCGCCTGCAAGCCCATGCTCGCGGCGATCGCCAATGCCATCCACGACGCCACTGGCGTTCGTATGCGCCGGATTCCATTCCGGCCCGCACGCGTCCTAGCCGCTCTTCAGAATGGACGAGCCTAACCAATGCGATTCCTGACTCTGCTATTCATCGCGGCGGTCGGCTTTGCCGCGCCAGTCATTAACGAGATCACGCTCCCCGGCACGCGCGTGTTCCCCGAAAGCATCACCTCCACGGCGAACGGAACCTTAATCGTCGGAAGCCTAGGGCACGGCAACGTGAGCCGCATCGCGCCCGGAAAGACCACCGCCGAGGAGTGGATTAAGCCCGGCACCGGCGGTCTCAATCAGGTGCTGGGGGTCTACGCGGACGAGAAGGGCAAGACGCTATGGGTGTGTTCCAATAATCTCGAAAAGAAGGGCGAGGCAACTTCCGTCAAAGCCTTCGATCTGAGCACCGGCACGCTGAAAGGCACTTATCCGCTGCCCGGTGACGATGCCCTCTGCAACGACATCGCGGTCGCTGCCGATGGCACCACGTACGTCTCCGACACACGCCAAGCCAGTATTCTGCTGTTGAAGCGCGGCGGCAAGGATTTAGAGATCGCCGCGAAAGACCCCCTACTGGGCGGTGCAGATGGCTTAGCCTTCGGCGAAAAGACTATCCTGTATGTGAATTGCGTCACCACCGGGAAGCTACTGCGCCTGGATTTGGGCACCGATGGAAAATCGAAGGGCGTCATCGATCTCAAACTATCCCGCCCGCTCGAACGGCCCGACGGCATGCGCGCGATCGGCAAGAACCGGTTGCTGCTAGCCGAGAACTCCGGCAAGATGGACATCGTGACCTTTGAAGGCCAGACTGCCATGGTCAAGACCATCAAAGAAGGCCTCGCTAGCACACCTGGGGTGACCGCCACCCGCGGGATGGCCTGGATCGTCGAAGGCAAGTTGAATTACCGCAATGATCCCAAGTTTAAGGACCAGGACCCCGGACTCTTCAAAATGTACGCGGTCCCACTCCCCAAGAATTAAACTTAGGAGCGATGCTGGTCTGAATCGCTGTCTCGCGAACGCTTCTTGCGCGCACGCTTTCGCGCCTCTGCTGCCTTCACGCGCTTCTTTTGGCCAGGCTTCAGATAGAAAGCGTGACGCTTGACATCCTTGATGATGTCCTCTTGCAGAACCTTGCGCTTGAAGCGCTTGAGCGCGCTCTCTAGACTCTCGCCGTCATTTAAATGTATTTCAGCCAACGGAACTCACCTCACACGGGATCAGATCTTTCAGAATAACAGTTTCTGGCGCACCTTCCTAGCCCCGGTCAAGCGCGATCCTCGGAACCGGCTTTAAGCTGCGCTTTCAGCTTGGCAGCAGTTACAGGCTTAGTGAGATAATCGTCGAAACCCGCCGCCATAGCCCGTTCCTGATCGCCCTGCATCGCGAACGCCGTCAATGCGACTACGCGCAGACTCTTGAGCCTCGGATCACGGCGGATTTCCCGCAGGACTTCATAACCGTCCATCTCCGGCATCTGAATATCCAACAACACCAGATCCGGCAGGCCGGTGCGCAGCTTTTCAAGCGCCTCCCGTCCATTGGCCGCCTCAGTGATGGATGCCACGCAATCCTGCAAGTACTCGCGCACCAACTCGCGGCCGGCCGGGTTGTCGTCCACCACCAGAACTTTTTGGCCCGAGCTCGCTCGGGCAATCAATTGCAGCCTCTGCAGCAGAGCCGGACGCCATCCCGGCCCTTTCTCGAAAATCGGAGCATTCAGGGCCGACAAAACCTGCCGCTCCCGGTCGCTTAAATCCTTCACTGTGAGGACCAGGACCGGAATCCTGGCGAATTCTTCGCTGGCCCGGACTTCGCGCAGAATATCGAACCCGCTGCGGCCAGGAAGCATCAGGTCGAGCACAATCGCGTCGACTTGCGAACTCGCCAGCGCAAGCAGCGCTTCTTTCGCATTGCCTGCCAGAACGGGCGTATGGCCCTCGGTCACCAGCGTGTCCGCGATCAGCTGCCGCATATCGGCATCATCTTCTACGATTAGTACGTGAAGCGCGTCTTGCGAGTTCAAGGCGCCGCGGACCGAAGCAAGCACCACTTCGTTGGAGAGAGGAGTCACCAGACAGTCCACGGCTCCCAGCGAGAGACCCATCTTCCGCTCATCCGTCGGCGAGACGATAATCACCGGGATCTTTGATGTCTCGGGAGAACTCTTAAGGTCGTGAAGCGTTTCCCAGCCACTCTTCCCGGAAATTCCAATATCGAGCAGGATCAAATTCGGATGAAGTTTACTAGCCTTCTGGAGAACATCTGCTCCCGATGCCGCCCGCACCACTTCGAAGCCCGCCTTTTCCAACAACTGGTTGATTTCCTCGCGAAAAGCCACGTGCGGACTCGCCATTAACACGAGCCGCGCCGTCCGTTCCGGTTCACTCACGACTTCAGACTCTGCTTGACCGGCGTCCAGCCCTGCCATCGGGAAGGTGATGTAGAACCGGCTGCCCTTTCCTAACTCGCTTTCTACCCAAATCTTTCCCCCGTGCTGCTCCACTAGGCGTTTGGTTATTGCCAGCCCCAGCCCCGTACCTTCGCGCACTCCTTTAGTAGTCGCGCTCGCTTGACGGAAGCTCTCAAAAATCTCTTCCTGGTCTGCAGGAGCGATGCCGATGCCAGTGTCTCCCACCATAAGACGGATGGACCCGCCCTCGGTTGAGGATTCAATCCAGACGCGCCCGCCCGCCTTCGTGAACTTGATGGCATTGCTCAGCAGGTTGTAAAGGATCTCTTTGAAACGCACACGGTCTGCATTCAGAACCAGGGCGGTATCCAGATCGCTGTCTACAGCGATCCTTTTGCTAGCCGCTAGCGGCCGTATACTGGTGAGCACTTCAGCGGCCGGCACAGCCATGGGAAAGGATTCCAGGTGAAGTTCCAGGCGTCCCGCTTCAATCTTGGACAGATCCAGAATGTCATTGATCAATTCCAGCAGGTGGTGCGCATCACGCTGAATGTGGGTGACAAAGCGCTTCTGCTTGTCGTTGAGCGCGCCGGCGTTCTCTTCGGAAAGCAATTCTGAGAACCCCAGTATGGTATTGAGAGGCGTGCGCAGCTCATGGCTCATGCTCGCCAGAAATTCGCTTTTAAGCCGGTTGGCCCTTTCCACTTCGCGATTTTGCAAAGAGAGCTCGGTATTGGCACCGGCCAATTCCTGCGAACGGCGCTCGAGACTGCGATTCAACATCTTAATCTTCTCTTCGGCCTCACGGCGCTCACTCACATCGCGGACCACGCAAATGACATGTCCCGCTACCGGGCTCAGCTTAATGTCCACCGCAAATTCAGTACCATCCTTGCGGAGCGCGAATAAGTCGATTCCAGCACCCATCGGCCGCCTGACCGGGTGAGCCGCATAACCGGCACGATGCCCAAAATGCGCGCCGCGGAAACGCTCCGGGACCAGCGCCTCGATGGTCAAATGGAGCAGTTCTTCTCGGGAGCGTTGGAACATCTGCTCCGCCTCGGCGTTGGCGTGCAGAATGCGCCCCCCCTCGTCGACTTCGAAGGTTGCATCCGGTGCGGACTCGAAAAGCAGGGAAACTCGCTGGGCGGAAGCAATGCTTTCAGACGCTTCCCGCTCACGTGCGGCCATTGTGGCGTGCTCCCGCTCGGCGCGCTTCGCGTCGCTCAGATCAGCCAGGACCGCCAGGTAGCCGATTCCATCGCTCATCGGCGCGCCCCAAATTCGCACTGGTACGCGAGACCCGTCCTTATGCATCCTCACCGCGTCGACACCCTCGTGCTCTATCTCAGGCGAGCGGTGATGCTCGCGCACTTGGCCCGGCTGAGACTCCGGAGGAATGGTCGGAAGAGGCTTGCCCTCAACCTCTTCCTTTCGCCATCCGAAGATCCGTTCGGCGCTATCGCTCCACATAAGGACGCGATTTTCCAGGTCCAGAGCAATGATCGCTACCGGCGACGCTTTAATAATGGCTTCGAGCACCTATTCAGCTCACCCCCTCTCTTTACTCTATTCACTCTATAGGACAATAGATGGTCGAGCACTTTCATTGCCAGCCCTATAGCGGGCAGAACGGTTCAAGAGGATTTCATGGTACCGACAGTCAAACTAGTTGCGGTCGACGATACCCCGGCGGGACTTGAGCTTTTGGCCGAGGCGCTGCAACAGGACGGCCTAGCGATATTTACTTCTACCGACCCCGAAGAGGGTTTGGAATTGATTTATCGTGAGCACCCACAGATCGTGTTGCTCGACCTGGTGATGCCGAAAATGAGCGGCCTCGAAATGCTGGAGCGAATCGTCGAGTTCGATCCTGCCATTGACGTCATCCTAATGACGGCTCACTACACCACCGAGACGGCAGTCGAAGCGATTCAAAAAGGCGCTTGCGACTATCTGAATAAGCCGGTTTCGATTCCAGCTTTGCGCGCCCGGGTGGAGAAACTGCTAGTGGACGCGAGGCAGAGGCAGCGGGCGTTGGATCTGGATCGGGAATTGCTCGAAACGTCCCGCTTTGAAGGCATGATCGGCCGCAGCGCTTTAATGTGGGATCTGTTTGCGCGCATCCGCCGCGTCGCCAGACACTACCGCTCGGCGCTCATTACCGGGCCCACGGGAACGGGAAAAGACCTGGTAGCAAAAGCACTGCACAATCTGAGTCCGGCCAGTTCCGGACGTTTTGTGACTTGCAACTGCTCGGCGGTGGTCGAGACCCTGTTTGAAAGCGAGCTCTTCGGCTACGTCAAAGGAGCCTTCACAGGGGCCAATACCGACAAAATGGGCCTGGTTGAGTTCGCTCATGGAGGCACGCTGTTTCTGGACGAGATCGGAGACATGCCTCTCACGACGCAAGCCAAGCTGTTACGCGTCTTACAGAATCAAGAGATCACGCGCGTGGGTTCCGTAACGCCGCGCAAAGTCGACGTGCGGGTGGTTGCCGCCACCAATCGCGATGTCCAGGAAATGATCGAGCAGAAACAGTTTCGCGAGGACTTATATTATCGCCTGGCGATGGTAGAACTGAAGACTCCTGCGCTTGCTGACCGCAAAGAGGATTTGCCGCTACTCGAAAAGTTCTTACTGGACCGCTTCTCGACGCAATTCGACAAGCAGATCACCGGAATCACCCGGCGGGCGCAAATACAGCTCTCGCGGCATTCCTGGCCCGGCAATATCCGCGAGCTGGAAAATGTCCTGGGACACGCCTGCATGATGACTATGAGCGACATGATCGACATCGAGGATCTGCCTCCCTCCATTCGACGTTCGGAAGGCCTGAAGGCTGCGGAAGCATCGGCTCTTTCCGGCGAATCACTTGATTCGGCTTCCTCCTTTGAGGCGCACGAAAGGGAACTCCTAGCAGAAGCGCTGGAAAAAGCCGGCGGGAATCAGTCCGAGGCGGCACGCATTCTGCGGATCAGCCGCGACCGCATGCGCTACAAGATGGCGAAACACAACCTGCGGTAGTTTCAGAACCCCAAATCTGCGCATTTCCACACAGGCAACATCACGCGATGTGCGGAGCTTCGCCCAACCAGCCCCAATATCCGTCTTCCCGTGCCTCTGCTTTCAAAAAGTTGTAGCGACGCTCGTCGGAACCCAGATTGCATCTAGACGCACTTTGAGGATGGTCTATGGAATTTCTGACTTGGCTCGAGAACACTGAGTTTTGCACCTGGATTCGCGGTTCGGGTTCGATCTGGGCGTACCCGCTCATCCTAACTCTGCACACCACTGGCATGGGAATTCTCGTGGGGTTCAACTGGGCATTAGATCTGCGGCTGCTAGGCATCGCGCGCCAGATCCCGGTCCTCGCCATGGAGAAGTTCTTCAAAGTGATGTGGATCGGGTTTTGGCTAAACCTGATCACCGGTATTGTCCTACTGGCCGCCGACGCGACCACGAAAATGACGAGTTGGGTGTTTGGCGTAAAGATGCTGTTTATCGTTCTCGCCATGATCGTACTGGTGAAGATGGAGAAGACGGTTTTCAGGAATCCTGCAAGCCTGCGCAAAAGTCCGCCGTCTTCGGCTGGCCCCTTGATTCAGACTTCGAGGCAAACTTTGCGCACCGGTTCGCAGGCAGCCGCGGTCCTTGAGCCGTCTCTGGCTGGTGAGGCACAGTACGAACCGGCCAACGCGAAGTTACTGGCGATCCTTTCGCTGGTGTTTTGGACGCTTTCAATAACCGCAGGGCGCCTGATGGCCTACCTGGGACCACAGACCGGAATTAAGTAAAGGAACCGACAACATGTGGAATGAGTTTCTGATTTTTTCAAAATGGCTGGAGACCACTCACCTGTCTCATCTCATGGCAGGTGGGTGGAAGTGGGGATGGCCCGCCTGCGAAACGCTGCACTTCATCGGCTTGTCCATGCTGCTCGGCTGCATCGGAGTGGTTGACCTCAGGATGCTAGGTGTCGGCAAAAGCATGCCGGGCGCTCCCGTGCACAAACTGGTGCCGTGGGCCGTGGCAGGGTTCCTCATCAACGCGATCACCGGCGTGCTGTTCTTTATTGGCGCGCCGCATCAATACATCAAAAACGTCGCGTTCCTTTTCAAGATGCTCTTCCTGGTGGTCGCGGGAATCAATATTCTGCTGTTTTATACCACCGGGATGCTGAAAAGAGTGGAGGCGCTCGGCCCCGGCGAGGAAGCACCCGTTGGCGCGAAAGTCATCTCGGCCGTCTCCATTTTTTCCTGGCTCATGGTCCTCTATTGGGGGCGCATGTTACCCTTCGTCGGCAACGCATTCTGACAAGCGTCGACCCATGAAGCATTCCAAATGCATTCTCCCTGGGATGGTTCTGGCGGTGGGTTTCGCCATGCCCCAAACCACCATTGCCAACCCTGACTTCACCAAGCAAACCGGGAAGACCTGCCTCTACTGCCACGTTGGCACCTGGACGTCGGGAAAATACACGGAGGCCGGACAGTACTTCAAGGAACACCGCACTTTCAAAGGCTACGTTCCCAAATTGCCTCCGAAAAGCACGTGATTAGTTTTGACCCAACGTTAGCCCGGCGGGTTGCGTGAGATTCCCCAATGCCGCGAGTCCGCCTACCTAACTATTTGACGTTGCAGGCCCTCCTTTTGGAACCCCAAATGCCCTTACGCCCAGTGAAAGAGGCCAATATGATCAACATCACATTTGTGGTCGGACTTTGGATGGTGCTCGGAATCGCAACCCTGGTTCTCGCGGTATACCGATGGGTCCTTACCGCGCATTTTGAGAACGACGTGGTGCACCTGGGCGCCGGGGAAGAGAAAGAAATTCCGCGGCAGTCCTCGTTGGCGCGAAAAATGAACACCATCGACCGCTGGGGTAAAGCGATGACTGTCCTTACCGCCGTAATCGGGCTGGCGCTGGCGACGGCCTATCTTTATCAAGCGTGGGAGAGCCCTAATCCCGGGCCCAACAATTTCTATCGCAATTCAGAGGTGAAGTAGCCATGTCCAAGATCAAACATATCGTTTTCCCCGTGGATTTTTCTGACCGCTCGAACTGCGCCGTATCGTTTGTCGCGGAAATGGCGCGCAGGCATGATGCTAAGGTGACCCTGCTCGCCGTTTCGCAACCCTATTACGCTGGTGGCTTGGCAGGAGCGCCCATGATCAATCCGCAAGTGATTCTTGACGGCGTGAAGTCGCAACTGGACCAGTCTTTCGTAAGTGACTTTGCGGGTTTAACAGTAGATAGGATGGCGATCCTCGGCGACCCGGCCCGGACCATCAGCGATTTTGTGGCAGCTAACAAAGTGGATTTGATCATGATGCCCACGCACGGCTATGGCCCCTTCCGGCAATTGCTGTTAGGTTCTGTAACCGCCAAGGTGCTGCATGACGTCCATATTCCCGTGTGGACCATGGCCCACACCGGCGAGGCGCCGGACCGCCAGCATCTGGCCGTAAGCAAGATTCTATGCGCAGTGGACGCAACCCCCGCCAGCATAGAGCTGATGCGCTGGGCGGGAGGCCTAGCGAAGAACCTGGGCGCGACTTTGCGACTAGTGCACGCCGTACCCAGCATGGAGGCCTGGCCGGAGCGCCAAATGGACCAGGAGTTCGAAGAAACGCTGCGCGAGAATGCACGGCGCACCATTGGGGACCTGGAGAAGGCCGCGGACATCAGCGTCCCCGTTTGCGTTGGTGCGGGCACCGTGCCTGACGTGGTTCGCGAAGAGGCGCTGCAGCATGGCGCGGACTTGGTGCTGATCGGCCGTGGCGCGCTACAAGGCACGCTGGGACGCTTACGCACGCACGCCTACGGCATCATTCGCAATGCGCCCTGCCCGGTGCTGAGCGTATAGATCATAGGGCCATTTAAGTTGCTCCCGGACGTGATATTCTCCCAAAAGGGAGTCAACCAATGGAGCCAACGAAACCCAAACTTCCCAGCGACGCAGTAGAGCTTTACAACTTGTTTATTCACGGCGTGATCGGCCGCCGCGCCTTCATGGACGGCGTCAAGCGCTTCGCCATAGGCGGCCTCACCACCGCCGTGATTATCGATGCGCTCATGCCCAACTACGCGCAAGGGCAGCAGGTGTCTAAGACCGATGACCGGATCAAGGCCTCCTACGAAACCATACCGTCGCCGCAAGGTAACGGCAGCATCAAAGGATATCTCGTCCGCCCCGCCAGTGCCGACACGCGAACGGAAACGCCCGCGAAATTGCCCGGCATCATCGTGGTCCACGAAAATCGCGGCTTGAATCCGCATATCGAAGACATCGCGCGACGGCTTGCGCTCGCGAACTTCATGGCGTTCGCACCGGATGGACTCACCTCTCTCGGTGGTCTCCGCGTCGTTAAAAAACACAGCGGCCAGATGTTCGGCAAAGTAGATGGCAAAAGGATGGCCGAAGATTTCGTGGCCTCCGCCATGTGGCTAAAGTCGCGCGCCGACTGCTCCGGCAAAATCGGCGCCACCGGCTTCTGTTACGGAGGCGGCATCTCCAACACCCTGGCCGTCCGCCTAGGAGCCGATATCGCCGCCGCGGTGCCGTTCTATGGCGCCGTTCCCGCGAAGGAAGACATCTCTAAGATCAAGGCGGCGATTCTGGTTCATCATGGCGAGCTCGATACGCGCCTGGCCTCGACTTGGCCCGCGTACGATATGGCCTTAACGTCGGCAAACGTTCCGCACGAAGGCTATATCTACCCCGGCGCCGTTCACGGCTTCAATTGCGACGCGACACCGGAGCGCTACAACAAAGGCGCAGCCGAGCTGGCCTGGCAGCGCACCATCGGCTGGTTCAACAAATACACAAGGGTATAGCCATCGCTAGAGTAAGCCGATAAGACCATTGTGCTTCTGCATTATACGGAGGAATTTGTGCACAGCAAGCGGTCTACGATTTTCGCGCTTACTCTATTACTGAGCATCGGCCTCGCCGCCAACGCTCAGAGCACAGCGCTCACGCTTTCCTTTACCGGAACTGGGATTGGCACACCGCTCGGGTTTTTTCTTAACGGTACAGGGACGCTAACCCCGCTTGGATCGGCGAGGCTTTCGATAAATGGAGTTCCTACAGGTAGCACCACCTCCCTCGCTTTTGCGTTCTTATTCCCGGATGGCTCAACGATGGCGGCGGCGGCGGCCGCCACCCCTGCCCCAGGCACACTTACGGGGACCGCGACCATAACCGGCGGGACAGGTGCGTTCGCGGGCGCCACGGGATCATTCACCTTTTCCATCGCGGCGCCTTTTGACACGTCGCAGACACTTCCGTTCACCTTCACTGGCTCGGGCGCCTTGGGCCAAGGAGCGATCTGCGGTTACGTGTTGGATAGCGGCGGGGAGGCATTCCCGGCAGCGGGAGGAACCGGGACCGTAAACATTACGACGGCTGCTGGATGCCCTTGGAGCTTGTCCGGCCCTGCAAGTTGGGTCACCAATGCCACCTCAGGCACCGGCAGCGGCACACTCACCTATCTGGTGACCGCGAACCCGGGAGCAGACCGCTCCGCCACCATGACCATCGGTGGCGTCCCCTACGAAGCGGAGCAGGAGGGGACTTCTATCTCCGGCCTGAACCTAATCGGCTCAATGGCGCACCTCGCCGCCCTGGAGAAATGGACCACGACGTTCACCATGGTTAATAAAGGTGTGAGCTCAGCGATAGCGCGCTTAAGCTTGTTCGGCGACGCGGCCGACCCTACCGGTAACGGTCCCTTGCTTCTGCCCCTGACGTTTCCGCAGCCAGCCGCTGCTTTATCCGGACCGCTGCTGGCCGCCACGTTCGATCGGACGCTGCCTGCCAATGCTTCGTTGATCGTCAACACGTCTGGCGCCCAGGTGCCGCCCGTCTTGGTGGGCTCCGCACAACTGGCGGCCACCGGGGCGGTGGATGGATTCGCGATTTTCCACTTGATCCCAGGAGCACAGGAAGCCGTGGTGCCGATGGAGAACCGCAACGCAAGCTCCTACCTGCTGCCTTTCGACAACACCGGCAACGTGGTGTTGGGCATCGCTGTCGAGAATGTGTCGGCCCAAAACGCTGTCATCCCAATCGTAATTCGCGGTCAAACCGGCGCGGTGATCAGTCCCGCGGGAACTAAGATTTCGCTGGCAGGTAATGGTCATACGTCTTTCGTGTTGTCCGTTCAATACCCGGTGACGAAGTTCCAGCGCGGTACCATCGAATTCGACACACCGCCCGGCGGACAGATCAGCGTACTGGGCATACGCACCATCCCTTTGGATAACAGCACCACACTCACCACCATTCCGGCATTGGCGAACGTGGGAACCAATGGAGGCTCGATCGCTCACATCGCCACCGGTAACGGCTGGCAGACCACCTTCGTGATCGTGAACGCAGGAACCGTTGCGGCGCAAGCGCATCTGAAGTTTTTCGCGGATAACGGCACCCCGCTGGCCATCCCGATTGGGCCACCGGGAGGCGCCGCCACCTCTACGTCTTCCACCGTCGATCAATCTGTAGCTGCCGGAGCGACGCTGATCTTGCAAAGCGCTGCGCCGCAGTCGGATCCGGCGCCGACAATTGGCTCGGCTCAGCTCACCACCAACGGCAATCTAGGAGGATTTGTGATTTTCCGCTACAACCCCAATGGCCAGGAGGCCGTGGTGCCCTTGGAAAGCCGCACCGCCAACGCCTTTATCTTGGCGTTCGACAACACGGGTGGGACCGCTACGGGAGTCGCGATCAATAGCGTTTCTACACAAGCGGTAAACATCCCAGTGGTGGTTCGCGACGATACGGGTGCGCAAATCGCAACCGACACGATAACGCTCGCCGCAAACGGACACTTGGCGTTCGCACTCGGAACGGATAAGTATCCAGGCACCATCGCTATCCGCGGCACAATTGAGTTCGCCACGCCCGCGGGTGCCCAGATCGGCGCCTTGGGAATCCGCACTCCAGTCGCGCACACCTTTACGACGCTGCCGGCGCTGGTCAGGTAATATGCGTTTCTGGCTTCGAGCGCTAGTTCTCGCGGGGGCACTCTCGGCCCAAACCGCAAACCCTATTCGCACTGTTGTCGGCCGCCTGGACCTCGGACGCTACAAGAGTCACATCAAGGGACTCGCGCAATTCGGCGATCGCATGCAGGGAACAGCGAGGAATCGCAATGCGATCGACTGGCTTGAGAAACAACTCCGAAGCTTTGGATACTCCAATGTCGAGCGCCATCGCTTCCTGTCCGGCAGCGGCCCCCTCGAGAATATCTACGCTACCAAGATCGGCGCCACCACCCCAGGAGAAATGTACATCGTCTCGGCACACATGGACGGCCGCGGTGGTGGCGAGGCCGCGGACGACGACGCATCTGGCTGTGCAGTGGTGCTGGAACTGGCCCGCGTTTTGGGCATGCCCGATGTTCGGACGAATCGCTCGGTGAGATTCATTTTTTGGAACAATGAAGAGTTCGGCATGGACGGCAGCGGAACCTACGCCCGCGAAAGAGCATCGTTGCAAGGCACGCCAGCCGAACCGAAATGGCTCGGTATTATCCAGCACGACATGATGATGTTTGACCACGGAATGCCTCCGGGGCCGAAACAGAGCTCCAATGCCGACATCAACATTGATTATCAGCAGGAGTCCAAAATGGCAGCCGAGTCCGCGAAACTGGCAGCAGCGCTGCAGACAGCGAGCCGGTCGTACGCTCAGGATTATCCAGCAGCCATCGGCGGGAACATGGCGGGTACCGATTCAATCCAGTTTGAGGATCTGGTCGCCTCCATCAGTATGCGCGAGAACGAACGAATCACTGGAATCATCAGGGGTTCAAACCCGAACCATCATGAACCCACTGACAAATACGAAAATTATGCAGAGGAAGATTTCCGTTTTGGTTTCAATTCCGCCCAAACCACCCTCGGCGGCCTGGGACAACTGGCCGGCATCACTCTCACGCGCTCTCAGTAGGGTCAATAGCCCAGCCGAAGCATCCCCTCTTGCTTCCCCCGACCGGAACCTCCATCAGCCATTCCGAGCAAAGTCTTGAACAGGAGTCGACAAGTCGCCAGAGTTCGACAACGCTTCTAGCGATCGCGATCTTCTGTTCAAGGGAGTACTGCTACTGGTGGTTGGTGCGTTAAAACTCCTCCACCACAATGTCGGTGAGGTTGTCTCTCACTGGGTCGACGTCCTTCGAGTCGATCCCGACAACCGCCTTATTCACCGCCTGCTCATCGGGGCGCTCTCCGTCACGCCGAAGCAACTCGAGGTCGCAAGCGTCGGCAGATTCGTTTATTCAGGCCTTTTGTTGACCGAGGGGACTGGTCTCCTGCTGCGGAAACGATGGGCGGAGTACTTCACCATCATCAGCACGGCGGTAACGTCACGATTGTGATCTATCTGGTTGCGCGGGTCCGCCGGAAGGACTAATCGCAGTGGCCAGTAAGTACCATCCCAAGCTGGTACCCCCGTCCGGTGTGAATTGGTACCGCAAATCCATTGTTCCTCATCACTTAAAAGCTCACCATGCAATCAGATGAGGTCCGGTAAACAATGAAAAAGCAATGTCCCCAGTGCAAGAAACTCCTAGACTTGACCGCGCCATCCTGCGGTGGCTGCCAACTAGTGTTCGCTAAAACGATGCCGGCGCCGAAAAGTTTCACTCGAAATTGCATCACCATCCCGGGGATGGCCTTTATCACTGTCGGCGTCATCTTCACGATAGCGTTTCATCACTAAAACAAATCCTGTCCTAACTCCCTAAGGGCCTCGAAGCGCTTCCCGTTTTGAGGCCCTCTCCCCTTACTTTCCGCCCTTCAGTTGCGCATACACCATGCTGACAAAACGGTCGGCGCTCGTCCCCGCGCCCGCCGGCAGCAGTCCTCCGGGAACCTTCGCGTCATAAGGAGCCGTCACCTTCGCGGCTAAGACTTCCCGTTCGCTCTTGCCCTCGCGGATCATCTGTTGCGCCTTAGCCTGCACACCCAGGATCATATCGCGGTAGGGCAAAATGTCCGCCCGATTGATGATGGTGCCGTGGCCGGGGATCAGCCTCGTGTTTGGACCGGCAAGCTTCATCGTGGCGTCGAGCGCTTCCAGTGCACCCTTCAACGTGCCGCCGTTGTTAGTATCGATAAACGGATATCCATAATTCCGATAGAAGTCACCGATCATGATCACGTCCGCGTTCTCAAACCGAACCATGGTATCGCCGCCGGTATGCGCCGCACGCACCGGGATCAAGTCGACGACCTCGCCGTTCATGCGAAATTTCACCGGATCGCCTAGGCCGTAAGTAACGACTGGAAGCCGCGCAGGATCTCGAGCGGGAGCCGCGTTGCCATTGGCGGGTGGACGCAGCAGTTCATCGCGCAACTCTTCGCGCGCAAACAGCAGCGCTCCCATCTTGACGAAGTTCGCGTTGCCGGCCGTGTGGTCACCGTGCACGTGAGTATTGACCAGAAATCGAATCGGCTCCGCGCTGATTTTCCGGATCGCCGCCAAGACCTTGTCGCTCACCTGCGCGTACTGAGCATCCACCATGAAGATGCCGTCCGCTCCCGCGAGCACGCCGATCCTGCCTCCAGCTGCGTCCTGATGGCCCGGATCGGCCCATGCCGAACCGGAGAGCATGTAAAGATTCGGGGCGATTTTCTCCGTCAGGATTTCGATCTTCGCGTAGTCGATTCCCTGCCCTCGCGCCACTACCGCCGCTAAAATCAAGAAAATTTGCCCGGCGTTCTTCATGGTTCATCCTCCTCTTAGCAAGCCCGCAAACTCACTCGATTGTCTCACCAGCCCCGCAGCTGGGCAACGTCGAACTTCTCATGTATAATTTCCGCGAAGGAGCCCTTCCATGTTGACGAATTGTTTATGGGCGCTCGCTCTCGCAGCCGCGCCGGCACTCGCGGCAGCCTCTTGTGAGAGCTTGACCTCGCTGAGTTTGCCCGACGCCGCCATCAGCAGTTCGCAAAGCGTGGCTCCTGGCGCTTTCACGTTGCCCAGCAACCCGAACGCGAAGGGCAAAGCGGCGGCATCCGATCCCTACAAAGACCTGCCCGCATTCTGCCGCGTAACCGCCACTCTGAAGCCATCAAGCGACTCCGATATCAAGGTAGAAGTCTGGTTACCCGCCGAGGGTTGGAATCGTAAATACCAGGCTGTCGGAAATGGCGGCTGGGCCGGCGTCATCAGCTATACCGCCCTTGCCGAAGCACTACGAGACGGATACGCCGCCAGCTCCACCGACACCGGCCACGTAGGCGGCAGTGGCAGTTTTGCATTGGGACATCCCGAGAAGCTCATCGACTTCGGATGGCGGTCCGAGCACGAAATGGCGGTGAAATCAAAGGCCATCATTCAGGCTTTCTACGGCGCGGCGCCGCGGCTATCCTACTGGAACGGCTGCTCCACCGGTGGCCGCCAAGGCCTGCAAGAAGCCCAGCGTTTCCCCGGCGATTTCGACGGCATCATCGCCGGCGCGCCCGCCAATCGCACCGCGCTCGCCCTGTGGATCGCCTTCGTCGAACTGAAAGACCCCGCCAGCTACATCCCCGCCTCCAAATACTCACTGGTCCATCAAGCGGTATTAGCGGCCTGCGATGCGCACGATGGACTAAAGGACGGCCTGATCGACGACCCCACCAAATGCAAGTTCGATCCCAAGGTAATCGCCTGTCACGGAGCCGACGGCCCGGACTGCCTGACCGCTACTCAAGTCGAAGCCGTCCGCAAGGTTTACACCCCCGCCACCAATCCACGAACCGGCCAGCAACTGTTCCCCTCGCTGGTGCCAGGGTCCGAGCTGGGCTGGGCCATCCTGGGCGCCGGCCCCGAAGCATCGCAGGTGATCAACGATCACTATAAATACGTAGTCTTCAAAGATCCGAAATGGGATTGGCGCACTTTCGATTTCGACCAAGATATGGTCCGCGCCGAGACCCCCGAAAACCTGGTAATGAACGGAACCAACCCCAACCTCAAGCCATTCTTCTCACACAACGGCAAATTGATCCTGTATCACGGCTGGAGCGATCCCAACATCACGCCTCTGACCACCATTCAGTATTACAAGACCACCATGGACACGCTCGGGGGCGCCAAAAACACCGCGGACTCCATGCGCCTCTTCATGGTGCCCGGCATGGGCCACTGCGGAGGCGGTGAGGGCCCCAATAAATTCAACGTGGTCGCCGCACTCGAAAATTGGGTCGAAAAAGGCAGCGCGCCGGAGAGCATGATCGCGTCGCACTCCACCGCCGGGAAGGTGGACCGCACCCGCCCGCTGTGCCCGTATCCGCAGGTGGCAAAATATCAAGGCTCCGGCAGCATCGACGACGCCGCGAACTTCGCTTGCAAGATGCCTTAAACTTTATTTAAGCTCCGCATAGAACGCATCGACATTGGGCACTCGCGGCGTCCAACCCAGATCGTCCGTCTTGATCTGCGCCATAAGCTGGTCCTTCGTCGCACCGTTACGGACTGCCTCTTTCGCACGACTGACAAACGTTTCAATCTTGGTCTTGTACGCCTGCACATCCGCCCTGGTCAACACACCGCCGTTGCCCGGAATGCAAGCGTCGAAATCCAGCTTCAGAATGCTATCGAGCACTTTCCCCCACTCCAGAAAACTTCCGCCGCCCGCATAGTCCACCAACGGCCCCAGCGCTCCGGTAGTGATCACATCGCTAACAGCCACCACCTTCAGATCCGGAAAGTAAACCACTGAATCGCCGCTGGTATGCGCACGGCCGTAGTGATGCAACTGGACCTCAATGCCTCCCAGCCGCAGCGTGTAATCAGCGCCCGGATACGTCATGCTCGGCGACGCCGGCACTGAACTCCCGGTGGCACCGGCCAGATTCTTTTTCAGATTTTCATGTCCGATCACCTGCACGCCCGCCGCTAAGAAGCGATCGTTGTTGCCGGTGTGATCCGGATGATGATGAGTGACGATCAGATATTTAATCGGCTGGCTCGATACTGACTTGATCTGCTCCATCAGAGCGTTGTAATTCTGCTCCCCCGGCAGCTTGCCGTCCACTACAATCAAGCCCTCGTTAGTAATGCGAACTTCCGAATTCGCCCCGGCGCCCGCGATCATGTACAACCCGGTCTTCATTTGCTGGATGGGCTGCACCGGCGGTCCGCCCTTCGGCTGCGCCTGCGTGAGCGCCACCAGCCCGCCTAAAAGAACCACTGTTCTCAGTAGCATGATTCCTCCTGAAGTAAAGCGCAGTATAACGCCAGTGGCTGTATGATGTGAAGGATGTCGCTGGGTAAGCTCGACCACTACTCCATCCGCACCACCAGGCTCGCGGAGACCGAGCGTTTCTACACCGATGTGTTGGGCCTCGAAACCGGTCCGCGCCCCGAGTTCAAGTTCCCCGGCATCTGGCTCTACAACGCCGGGCACGCGGTGGTGCATGTAGTAGGCATCGATCGCGCCAACCCACAACCGCTGATCGACTATCTCGGCGAGACCGCTCTCAAGGAAGCCGACGAGACCGGCAGCATCGACCACATCGCATTCGTTGCCCAGGATCTGGCCGGCATGAAAGCCCGCTTCAGCGCCGCCGGTTGCGCCTTCCGTGAAAGACTCGTGCCCAGCATGAACCTGGCCCAGCTTTTCATCGAAGACCCGAATGGCGTTACGATCGAACTGAACTTTCCTGACTGACCACCGGATCAGCGGCCGACTGCGGCTCGCGCCGGAATGGTTGTAAAAGCATGAACCCGAGATCCAGACTACCGGTATTTTGAAACCCCCTCATTCCCATCACAACTCCAGCGTCTCCCTTCGACGGCGCAGCGAGATACGTTCGAAACAAGTGATCCCACCAAGGAAAGATGTCTGAAAGATTCCGGGCTTGCTCCGCGGCATCTTCCGAATGGTGAACCCGATGCATCTGCGGCGTAACCACAACGCGCCGCAAGAATTTCTCCAGCCCAACCGGCATGGACACGTTCGCATGTGCGAAAAAGACTTGGAAGCAAGTGACTAATTCCACCACTAGAACCGCAGCCACTGGAGGAGCCAGCAGCGCCACGGCACCGAGGGTCGCGCCTTGCACGAGAACGGTCTCAATTGGATGGACACGCGCGCCGGTGGACAGATCAAAGTCTGGATCGGAGTGATGCACCTGATGCATTCGCCAGAGGATCGGCACGTGATGTTCCGCACAGTGGACGGCATAGCGCACAAAATCGAGCAGCAGAATCGCAAGGACGAACTGGACCGCATAGGGAAGTGCGATCTGATGAAACAATCCGAAGCGGCTGTGGGCCATGCTCGCGGCCACTACCACAGGACCAACTCGATAGATCCCCACCGACGTCACACTACTCAGGATAAGGAGGAGTCCATGACAGCTCCAACGGCGCTCTCCGGGTATAGATAACTCGCGATGCGGCCGTAGCGATTCCCAGATGGCAACCACCAGAAAGCTGGCAGCCATCACCAGCCAAAAAGTGCGAGCCTCAAGTTGCGCCCACTGCATTTCAGAAAAGAGAAAGGAGCGGGAGCGGACCACAGAGTCACTCCCGATCCTAAAAGTTACTACGAGTTACTTCTTGCGCCGGGCCCGCAGCACCAGAATGCCGCCAGCCAGAATCGCTAGCGCGGAGGCGCCCGTCGAGGCATCGATCTCTGGAACAGTGGGGACGCCAGCCAGCAGGGCTGACGATGCGCCAACGATCATGAGAGCCATTCCAAGAACCTTTTGCATGTTTCCTCCAATTCGGGTCTTTCTGTAGTTTGTAGTCTACCCCTTTTTCCCTTCCCCGCACCGCGCAACTTCGATTTGAGAGTACTAGTATGGCCTAGTTCCCTGAGTCCATCGACCAACCTACTGAATTTACTTAGTTTAAGAGCATATGGAAAGTGGGCCAGTTCACATGCTGAAACGATGTCCCGAATGCTCCACCACGGCGAGTGCCCCAGCGTCCTATTGCGAGGCTTGCGGCCGCATCTTTGCGACGCCCAAGGTGCCGTCTGATCTGAAAGTCTTCATGGGAGCGCTGGCGATGTTCGCGATTGTGATCGTTGCCGTCGCGTTCCTTCGTACTTTCGTAGGCTGATTACCGCCCAGGCACGAACCGGAACTCCTGTCCTTCCCGCCGCACGTGCCCGATGTGCGGTGGATCAAAATGCGTCGGTACCAGCAGGCGTCTGTGCTCCACGCAATCCTCCAGAATTCGAATCCGTGTTTGTGCCGCCAATTTCCCATCGGTGCAAAAGGCTGTACTCAACTGCGGTTCCGCGATCTGAATCGGATTGTGGATCGCATCGCCGACAAATAGCGCCACATCGCCGGCCGAACCAGCGCGCACGATGTAATGCCCCGGCGTATGGCCCGGAGCCGGCTCAATCGCCATCGAGTCATTCACCTCGTAACGCCCATCCACCATTTGCGCCTGCCCCGCGGCAATCACCGGCAGCACGCTGTCCTCAAAAACATCGGTGAAAATCGGCGGCTTGCCGTCAACGTAATTCTCCGGCAGATATTGTTCGTACTCTTTCCGTGAAAACAAATACTTCGCGTTGGGAAACGTCGGGACCCAACGCCCGTTCTCCAAGCGCGTGTTCCACCCGACGTGATCGATATGCATATGCGTACACAACACGAAATCGACGTCCTCCGGCGTGCATCCAGCGGCCTTCAACCGTTCGAGATAAGGCGTATTGAGCTGGTCGGCGGCAGGAAAATACGGACGCGGCTTGTGATTGCCGTTGCAGGTATCGATTAGGATGGTATGGTGCTTGGTCTTGAGTACCCAAGTCTGCATCGTGATCGAGATCGTATTCCGTTCGGCGTTCCAAAACTGCGGCGCGATCCAATGCAGGTGTTTAGCGATCATCTCCGCCGTTAATTCGGGAAAGAACGCCAGCGGATCGCAGTTCGGATCCACAAATTCTTCTACACGCTGAACGGTCAGATCGGAAACGTTGAAGCAGTTCATGAGCGGCTCGGTTCCGCTCAGTATATCCAATCGCTCCAATCTTAGCGCGATCTCTTCCGCCGCCGCATAAAGTAAATCCCGATCAACCCACTGCCCGCCAGCACGAACGAAACTGGCTCCGGCGTATTCTGCTCACTCGCCGGATTCGGCCCACTCGCCGGATTCAGTGCAACCGCGAAGTTGGTGTTGGTCGATAAAAAGGATTGACCGGTAGAAAGATCCTGCAGCCTGAGCCAGAAATCCCCGCCCGGATTGAACATCGTCGTGACCGTAGTGATCGCCGAGCAGCCGCCGCTATTGCACCACGAAAGGATATCGGCATCGCCGTGGAGACCGGCATCGAAAGTATAGCTAACCGTGCCCGTCGACGAGAATTCGAAGGCCACTGACCCACCGAAATTCGATAGGTATTCCGCCGAAGTGTTCAAGGGAGTCCCGCCGGTACACGCGTTGTTTACACTCGTATAGAGACAATTCCCAAAATTCTTCCCGGAGCCGTCGCTCGACAGGTAATTCCAGAACGGCGTTCCGCTGGTCCCCGGCGTCACCGGCGCGCTGAGAGTACCGCTACTGATAAGTTGCAGCCCAGGCCCCGTGAGCGTGAAAACCTGGTCGTTATAGTCGTAATCCCCGCCGGCGTGATCCTCGACGCCCACATAGTAAGCCGTTGACGAGAAACTCGTAGCAAATGAGGGAACGGCCATAGCGACGAGTAAGACCACAGGCACAAATACCAGTGTTTTCAAGCACTTCAAGTTCTTCACTTCTTTTTCCTCCGTGTGCGTCAACGGATGGCCCGTCGCTGACTAAAACTATCAACGATACGCCGTGGAGGAAAACCCGCCTTCGGTCCTATTCAGCCAGTACCCTAAAACGGTTAAGTACTAAAACTTCGTGAGAGGAGCGACCATCAAACCGATCCAGTTGGACGCTCAAAGGCCACTGGCACGCAGCATCACCGCCCAGGTCAAGCCTGGTATCCAGCACAAACAATTACGAGTGGTTCCGGCTCGTCCGCCCAGCGGCCCATTCGTATAGAATCGGCAACAAGAAGAGAGTGAGCAATGTGGAGCTTGCCAGCCCTCCGATCACCACACTAGCGAGCGGCCGCTGCACCTCGGCGCCAGTCGAAGTCGAAAGCGCCATCGGGATAAATCCAAAGCTTGCCACGAACGCAGTGATCAATACCGGCCGCAGCCTGCGCCGCGCACCCCCGACAACCGCCTCCCGCATTGCATAGCCGGATTCCCGAAGCTGATTGATGGAGCTCACCATAACCACGCCGTTCAACATGGCCACGCCGAACAGCGCTATGAACCCGACCGAGGCCGAGAGATTGAGGTTCATCCCGCGCAGCCACAATGCCGCGATGCCCCCGACCAGCGCGAAGGGAATATTGCCCACCACCAGTAGCGCCAACTTTACGGAAGCGAAGGTCAAGTACAACAGAATAAAAATGAGCGCAATAGCGATAGGCACGATCAGCATCAACCGCCGGGTGGCGCGGTCCTGGTTCTCAAACTGCCCGCCGTATTCGATGAAGTAGCCCGGAGGCAGGGCGACGTCGCGGTCGATGTTAGACCGCACCTCGGCCACGAAGCTCCCCAGATCGCGATTGCGCACGTTCGACATCACCACAATGCGCCGCTGGCCTTGCTCTCGATTCACCAGCACGGGACCGCGCCGCACTTCCACATGCGATACCTGTTCTAACGCGACCTGTTCGCCGCCCGGCGCGCGCAGCATGATCTTGCGCATGGCGTCTGGATCGGTGCGATAGCTCTCGGCCAGTCGCAAAGCCACCGTATAACGTTTTTGGCCGTCGATCACCTCCGAGATCAGATCGCCCGACCCGCCGCTCGCCACCGCCTCTGCAACGTCGCTGACGTTCAAACCATAACGGGCGAGCGCCGCGCGATCCACGCGAACCGATAACTCAGCGACGCCCGATGTAACCTCCATTTGCTCATCCGCCGCCCCGTGCACCGCGGCGACAGCGCGCAGCACCTGCTGTCCAATCGCGTCCAGACGCCGGAAATCGTCGCCGAAAACTTTGATCGCTAGATCCGCCTTGACGCCGGATATGGTTTCATCAATACGCATGGCCATGGGTTGGGTGAAGCTGTAGGCAATCCCCGGAATGTCATCCAGTTCTTTGGCCACGGCTTCGATCAGCGCATCCTTAGTATGGAATCGCGTCCATTGCTCCATGGGGTGCAGCAGCAGGTAAGTGTCGCCTTCGTTGATTCCCATGGCCTCTGTGGCAAAGTCCGGCCGGCCGATCTTAATCACCACATCCGCGATTTCCGGAAGCTGCCGCAACCGTTCCTCGATACGCTTGCTGATGGCAACTGACTCCGTCAGAGAGACACCGGGTAACTTCCTCGTCTCAACCAGAATGGACCCCTCATCGAGCTTGGGCATGAACTCGGTACCGATGTAGAAGAGAGACGTAATCGCGGCGGCCAGCACCATAACCGCGGCCAACGTCGTCAGAACGCGATGGTTCATCGCGCCCTCCAGAAGCCGGACGTAGAACAATCCGATTTTTGCGGCCCAGCCATGCTCCGCTTGTACGCGCCTCGCGCGGCCGATGCCCTTTGGGAAACTAAAGGACGCCAATGCCGGCACCAACACCAAAGCCAGCAGCAACGAACCCGCCAGGGCTGAGCAAACGGTAATCGCCATGGGCCGAAACATTCGCCCTTCCAGACCCTGCAGGAAGAGAATCGGCAAATACACTGCGATGATAATTACCACCGCGAAGGTCATGGGGCGCGCTACTTCGTGGGCCGCATAGCGCACCGCATCGAGTTGCGACTCACCCTCGCGCTTCTCTTCCAGGCGGTACACGGAGCTCTCCATCATCACCACCGCGCCGTCAACAATCATGCCGAAGTCGATCGCTCCCAGGCTCATCAGGTTCGCGCTGATTCCGAATAGCCGCATACCCAGAAAACCAATCAGCATGGAGAAAGGAATCACCGCGGCCGTGATCAAGGCCGCCCGCACGTTGCCGAGAAATAGCAGCAACACGAACGTGACCAGTATGAAGCCTTCAAACAGATTCTTCTCCACCGTGTGAATGGTTCCATCGATCACGAAGGACTGATCGTAAAACGGAATAATCTTCACTCCGCTAGGAAGCCGCAGCCCCGCGATTCTCTCTTTCACCCGTTCAATGAGTTTCTTGCCGTTTTCACCCTTCAGCATGATGACCATGCCCGACACCGTCTCGCCGTTGCGCAGTGTAGCGCCCTCCGGTGGTGCGGCGCCGATGCGCACGTCGGCCACGTCACGCAACAGCACGGACGATCCCTTGTTCGACAGCAGCACAATATTGCCCAGGTCGCTGGTGCTGACCGCTCTCCCCATCCCCAGCAGCGTATATTGTTCCCCGGCATGCTCGATGTAGCCGCCGCCAAAGTTGCTGTTGTTGTCCTCCACGCGTTTGGCCACGTCGTGCAGGGTAAGGCCATACTCATTGAGCACCGCCGGATCCACCACAATCTGGAACTGTTTGGTTTGGCCGCCCCAAGCATTGATTTCACTCACTCCCGGAAGCGTGCGCAATTGCGGTTTGATAACCCACTCGTGCAGATCCTTGAGTTCCATGGCGCTCATGGGGCCGGAGAGCGTGTATTGATAAAGCTCGCCGAACGCCGTGGCCGGTAGACCCAGCACGGGCTGAATGCCGCGCGGCAATACCGAAGAGACCTGCTGCAACCTTTCACTCACTAGTTGGCGTGCGAAGTACATCGCGACCGAGTCATTAAAGACCACCGTCACCATCGAAAGGCCGAGCTTCGAAAGCGATCGCACCTCCAGCTTATTCGGCAACCCGAGCATCACACGCTCGATTGGGTAAGTGACCAGTTGCTCCACTTCCGTTGGCGGCAACGAGGGCGCGTCCGTCACCACCACCACCTGATTGTTGGTTAGATCAGGAAAGGCCTCGACCGGAATTGTATAGAGTGCGTAGCCGCCGGCCCCCAGTAAGGCAAGTATTGCGAGGATTACCAACCAGCGATGCGCCAGCGTGACATCGATAATTCGGTTGAGCATGGCGCCGGCTACTCGCTTTCCAACGTGGATTTGAGAAGTTGAGATTTGAGAATAAAGCTGCCACGCACGACAATTTGATCCCCAGCTTTGATCCCCTCCAGAATCGGCGTCTTGCCGCCAGTGGTTTCGCCCGTGCTTACAGAGCGCGCGAGGAATCGGTCTGCAGTGGAGCGCACGAAGACCACATCCTGTCCATTCACTTGCTGCACGGCATCGGACGGCACCAGCAGCGCCAGTTTGCCGCCTCCCAACGGGATCTCCGCGTTGGCGAGCATTTCCGGACGCAGGCGGTTCGCCGCATTATTCAATTCGATCCGAACCTGCATCACCCGCGTTTCGGGATCGAATTGCTGCCCTAGATTTGTAATTCTCCCGGGGAACCGCGAGGTTTCGCTGCCAGGCAAGGTCACGAAGGCGCCCTGACCGACACGGAGCTTATCAAGATCCTCCTGCCGAACCGCGGCGAACATCCACACTCGCGACAGATCGCCGATGACGAACGTGACCGAAGAAAGCTCAACGGTTTTACCGGGCGTAACGCTCTTCTCGATGATGTAGCCGTCGGCGGGAGCGAGGATCGGAACGTTATCCTCGGTCTCGTCTTTGCGGTCGGCCGGAGGGTCGGCCGGAACGCGCAAATCGTCTTCCAGAAGGTCGCGCCCGCGGTCGACTTCGATCTCGGCCTTCTTGATGGCAGCCTGCGCGGTCACGAGGTCTTGCTGAGCCAGTTCGACTTGCTGCTGGGACCCAGCCTTCAGATCCAACAGCCGCTGCGCGCGATCGCGATTGCGCTGAGCTTGCAGCGCGGCAGCCTTGGCGCGATTGAGCTCGGAAACCGCGGCCCGGTATTGAGCGCGCGAGTCCCTCACCTCGTCAGCGTGGTACCGCGCGAGTATCTGGCCCTTGTGGACGTAATCGCCCAGCCCCGCGTAGACCGCCACTACCGAGCCGACGGTGCGCACACCAACCCTCCAGATGCGGTCGTCCGCCAACGCGATGCGGCCCTTCACCCTCAGCATCGAAGGCTCTTGCGAAAGCGCGGCGGGTTGGATCTCAATCATCGCCGCCGCTTGCCGGTCTAGTGAAAGCACCACTTCCTCCGGATTCGACTTGGACTCCTTCGCAACCGGTATCTCGCTCGAAGCTCTTGGATTGCTGCAAGCGCTCAAGCACAGGATGCCGGCAATTAAGATCCATTCTTCGCGTCTCATTGATTCACTCCTTCAGCAGCTTCCAGTCTCACGATGCTTTGCCGGTAATCCACCAAGCCCCGCGTCCACGCCATTTCCGCGTCCAGCCGGGCGCGTTCCGCGTCCAGCAGGCGAAGGAGGTCCGTACCTCCCTCCGCGTAGGCCGCCGCCGCAATACCTGAAATATTCGCCGCATGCTCGCGAAACGGTTGCAGACTATTGAGGAGTTCGTTGCGTCTTGCCTCGTACTCCTGCACCGCACCATAATATTCGGCCTTCAATTCGGCCTCCACCGCCGCCAGCAGTTCTTGTTGCCTGCGTATCTCCGCCTGGGCCGCTAACCGGTTGCCCTGATTCCGATCCGCCATCGGAAGCGTCACGCGCAAAGACACCATGGCGGTGTTGACCCCCTCCTGGGTGTCCGGCAGTTGGGTCCGCTTATAGCCGTAGGTCACATTCAAATCGGGGCGGGCCGAGATGTCTTGCAGTTTTCGGTTCGACTTCGACTGCTCCAGCGCCGCTCGCGCCACCTTTATCTCGAAACGCTGCGCCAGTGCCTGTTCGATACCGAGTGGCGTCACCGCAGCGTCCAGCGCCAGCGGTTCCGTGAGCACAACCTCCGCGAAATCCGTCTGACCCATCTGTTTTAGCAGTTCGATCCGCGTGCGATTGGCCTCGAGGGCCGCCAGGTTGGCGGAAATCTTCAAGCGCTCGCCTTCCAGCCGCACGCGGAGCAGATCCTGTTCGGCGATCGCACCCGCACTGAGCTGCGCCGCGTGGTAGTCGATGATCTTTTGAAAATTCTCGACGGTGGACTTCAGCACCTCACGTACTTCCTGCGCGCCGCGCGCCGTCCAGTAGGCCAGCTTGACGCTGTGGGCGATCTGCCAGCGCGCCAGCTCGTACTCGGCCTGGGTTCGA
>Ga0105248_10000740_pt1 | contig 36733 bp, 54 predicted proteins | sample KBSS34metaG_FD_81524 | JGI IMG/M metagenome (GOLD analysis project Ga0105248, IMG submission 81524) | Switchgrass rhizosphere microbial communities from Kellogg Biological Station, Michigan, USA - KBS S3-4 metaG | ecosystem: Host-associated > Plants > Roots > Rhizosphere > Soil | place...
GGTCCCGGTTTTGTAATAAAGCCAGAGCTAGTTTCAAATGCAATTGCAAATAAGTGTGTTCCGACTTCAATATCTCCTGCACTTGCAGAAGTAGCCACACCAAGCGTAAATCCTGTTGGTGGCGAACCAGCAGCAAATCTAATTGTCCCAGGACCAGCGCCTTCGTATACATATAAATTTACACCACTTAATCCAGCAGTTCGATTGTGGAAAGTAATGTAAGCACGGTTATAGTAATTAACCATGCTAAAGTCTACGTATAGAGCGTTACTTACTATAGGAGTAGCAGGGTAAAGTGAGTCGTATAAATCACCTCCGGTGGTAAGATATAAATACCGAGGTGTCTCATTTAATCTCTTATAGATTGCTATTCTTCTTATGTTAGCTTTTGTTAAATCCTTAACCAAACCGGGACGGGTGATAACTTCATTCTGTTGAAAATCTAAGTTTAAACAGTCAATGAAATATCCAGGAGGGACGGAATCAACCGTCCCCCTGGAATATAAACCTTTCCACTGTTTAATGTTGGTAGGAGTATGATTAACTAAATCAAGTTTAGTCATTAGGTTCCGCTCGATGTAATCCGTCTGAACACCAAAGTCCAGTCATTCTATGAACCCAATACTTAAACTTATCGATGTAATTAATCTCTCCACCACACCACTTGCAAGTCATTACTTGAGACTCTCAAAAATAGCATGGAAGTGAATCGTATCGCCACTAACAGCAGCAGGAATAGCTGATGCAGCTAATTCAGCTAATGCAGCAGCAGCTTGAGCATCACCAGCAAATGTAGCAGTAGTTGCAGCAATACCAAATGTAGCTTGTGGAATAGTTCTAGTAGTTGCCGCAGCCTTTGTTAATGCACCAGAGTTAGAATCTGCTGTAATACCAATAGCAGTTCCGGCCGAACCACCAAGAACTGTAACAGCACCATCTGTAACTGTAATAGTTCCAGTAGGTGTAACAGCAGCAGCTGATCTAATTAAAAGCTTCTTATTAGTATAATCCCACTCATACTTATAACCAGCTTTACCATGAGCATCTAACCAAATAGGCTGAGAACTAATACCAGGTAAAGGCAATCCAAGTCCAGCCCCATCAACTAATGTCGTTAGTGGATCTAAAGTAATACCACCAGTAACATAAACTGACGGAGATGCATTAATTGCTAGGGTTCCAACAACATGAACCATTCTTCCATCAAACCAAACCTTACTAGATGTTGGTGTTGCTACAGCATTAGCCATTACACAACTCTCCTTCGAGGTAATCTAAATGGTTGCCTACGAACTCTATCACCCTGTTTATTTTTATTAAGGATTTGCATTAACAGGGTATCATACTTAACCGTGTCTTTATTAATCATGGCCGCTTTTACTGGATTCTCACCAATACTATTAGCAGCATATTCAGCAGTCCTATGAGCTAACCAATTAAACGACCTATAAATCTCAGCAGGACTATTGTTAGCGGTTATTGATGTAATCACACGGTAGTAACGAACTCTAACAGTTTTTTCTTCTGTAGCTCCAAGAAACTTAATCTCAGTTCCAGTCCACTGCCAAACTCCTAAGTTAGTGCTTGGCGTTTCAGTAGGCAACCAGTTTCTTTCAATTATAGGAGTAAAATTGTTATCATCATCCCCAACCCTCTTTTCAAATAATTCAATAGGGACAATCATATCATCAGGTGGAACGTCAGGCGTTGTATCTCCAGCGTCGATATCTAAATCAGATACTCCAGTTGACTTAAGATTCTGCATTCCTCCAACAATAAGCTTGTCACACAACTCGTCGTTAACTATCTTTAATATAGGTAACAACGTCGAGTTGGTATAGAGACTAGCTCCCTGATCGTTAAGAGCTACTCTAGCCCTATCCATTATATCTGAAGCAAGAACTGGAGTCATTTTCTTCCTTAAGCAAAGCTAGCTTTATTTTTCTCGTATTCAATCTTATTAATAATAAACTTACATGTGCCACAAATAATGGCATCCCTAGAAACTGAAGTCTTACACATCGGGCATTCAATCATTCCAGCAGAATTATCATATTCCATTAACCACTGACGATCAGTAATTCCTAGAACCTTAGCAGCATAACGCTGGTGAGAAGTAATTAGCTCAGAACGATGATACTGTTCCCAATCACTATCAGCAGCCTTAGCTAAATTAACGAACCAATTACGTTGTGTAGTTCTTAGAGTTTCAATCTCAGCCTTAAATTTAGCCTTAGCTTCAAGAGCACTAACTTTACCAGGAACCCACATCATACCAGGCTTAGCATCTTCACCAGCAAGAACATGAGAATTTGAAAAGTCATTAACAATTGACTTAGCAATGTCATCAGCAATTACAGGAACCTTCATCGACCTGTCGGTGCCGACTAAACGTTCATTAAACGAGGAAGAATGAACATGATAAACTATAATATCATTCTCAGGAGCAGCAGGAATATGGTATCTACCACCAATAATTCCTGGCTTTACTTCAGTTACCGAAAATGGGAATACGGAAATGATTGTGCAAACATCACTCATTTTTTATCTCCACCATAGACTTGAACGTTGGTAATTCTTTAACTGGTTCTGGAGCGTCGATTATTCCTAGAATCTTATCCGACTCTACCTGCATTTCTTTTTCTTCTTCCTTCTTCCAATCTTCCTCTGACTTAACAACAGGCTTATTGTTAGCCATGAATTCAAATCGTGTTACTAAATATTCAACGGCACGCCATGTAAGTGGTAACGAATCTTTATTATCTTTATCAAGAAAAGTCATTAATGGTTCATAAGTAAACTTTTCATCAATCAAATCAGGTCGGTTATTAGGCTCAGCACGCTCAAGTATCCAACAAGGTGGAATATACCAATACTTACAAATCTCTCGGACACCAAATTCACGCCTGATAAAAATACCAGATTCCGTATAAAGGTTATAATCACCTTTACGCTTTTCGGTCTCTTTATCAGACCTAACAACTCGATATTTAGGAACATCCAATTGTGGATGTAATCCATATTTCTCTCTAAGTCGAGTGTTAATATTTGTCGGAGTGTCCATTTTTAATTTGGGTGGGAGATTATTAGTCCCCCACCCATCCTATCTTACGTCATGCAAGGATACCACTTAGCTAAATCAGGACAGAAATAAAGTGTAACCACTTCATACTGTGCCATAGACTTAGTAAGTGCAACTGCGTAGTAGCCGGTTGCGGGAGATCCACCACTCACGAAATCAGGCGGTGAAGCTCCATCAAATAAAAAGTCCATCGGTCCACAGAAATCAGGAAACGGTGGCTTAATATTTGCTATGTCAGTCGTTCCACTAATTCTAACACATCGGCCAGAAGTAACTGCTGACAGATCGATAGAAGTAGCAGAAGCGATGATAGGAATAGGACTAGGATTCTCTTTAGTCCCAGGATATTGAAAACGCTGCCAAGTTTCAGGTGTGCCCATATGATTATTTTCCTTTTAATTAAAAATTAATAACCAGTGGGCACAGCTAAATTATCGATGTATGACATCGACGGTGGACAATCATTGAAAAGATTCCACGAAGCAACGATGTAAAATACCTGAGATGTAACAACACCGCCAGACGGTCCACGAATCTCAAATATCTTACGACCATCAACTTCATAGAAACCAATCGGCTGTAATTCAGCTCGGCCCCAATGATCCATCGTAAGGAAGTCAACTCGTGTTCTATCCCAAACATAAGACTTCTGTGCTGGAGCACCAGCTAAAGTCATCTTATCCGAGAAGAACAGATTTAAACCTTCCTCTGCATTAGTCTTATCAATACGGCTAATAGTCTGTCCAGCCGCTTCATAAGCCTGCATTTGAGCAGGATGCATCCACGCCTTTAACGGAGCATTTGCATCATTATCTTCACCAATTCGATCGCCAATTGCATTAATTGCACGGCGAGCAAATGATGGAGCTAAAGACGCTGAACTCGCATTAACTCGATTGCTAAGAACTTCAGGCGTCGAGGAACGAGTAAATCCAAGCCAGCTTCCACTGGTAGAATTACTATTGTGATAAGGAACACCAAATAAACCAGTAGGATTAGCGCCACTCAATCCTTCCGGTAATATAAGGTCGCCAGTTGTAATATTAGCAACCGTTGCGCTAACAACAACCTTCTTATTAGCAACGTCGTAGCTAAGAATCTTAACCGGACCAGATGCAGTTCGGTTAGTTGCTAACGTTGAATCATAAATATTAACACGCTGACCCTTACGAAGTAACTTAACACCATAACCATCAGTTGCACAGGTTATTGTATCATTAGTTACCGTCGTAGTGGCTAACGCACTAATAGTTGCTAATACACCAGTTCCATTAGTCATGCACTGAGATTCAGTCTGACGACGGAATTCAGGCATTGCCTTGGCCATTAACTCGCGAAATAGATTAATAATGGCTTTGCGCGAGTCGTCAGTTCCAAGCTGAGGCTTAGTATTCCACTGAATAGCGAGCTTAAAGTGATTGGTATTAATAACGGCCTTATCATAGCTAGGACCGTCGCCAATCCCTAAATCTCCACCATCAGGATCATAATATCCGAAATATCCACCCGGACCTAAAGCGAGTGGAATTCTCATATCACGTTCAGAGATAACTTCCACGTCCTTCTTTTCGACCATGCTAAAAAATTTAGCCTGATCTAATTCATAAAGGTATGGAAGCTTCTTCCTAACCTTTTCCATTTCGGTTGCAAGAACCGAAGCTGAAGCAACAGACATTTACTTTTTCCTTGGCGATGTTCTGCCAGCTAAAATATCACGGTCTGACAATTTGGATTTGTCAACCTTATCCCAGTTAATATTTCCTTCTGATTCACCGCCACCACGGTTTGTAATACCAGAAAGTCGGCGAGGTTCAGCACCATTTAATTGGCCTTTAACTCCAGCTTCTTGCAGAACCTTTCGTCTAACTTCTGGTAATACTATTCGTGCTCTGTGTAACCAAGAGGAAACAACACGCGTTTTCCAATCATTAGTATATCCAGCAGACTTAGCTTGTTTAAGTAAGCTGTCCATACTCGCAAGATGCCGCTTATCACCTCGCATTGTTCCATCAATCTTCTCAATGATATCAGCGGCAATCTTACCCCGAGTGTAATCATTTAATGACGTATAACGCTTTAAGTCTTTAACTATATCTGATTTGAGTGTGTGCCTAATAACTTCCTCTGCGGCGCTACCAAAGTCAGTCGCCTTTTTATTTTCCCAATCAGTTCTTTCCTTCTCAAATTGATCCATTTCTGGAGACTTCTTCAACACGCTCTTACGTTCATCTAAAGGACGATCGACATTTTGGTCGCCAAAGACGTATTCATGTAAGTAGACTGCTGATGCAAAAAGATTCTTATTCTGAGCCTTCTTACCATCTATATAAGCAGCCTTTAAAACCTTACGGAATGGATTAGTTAGAATATCACTGTAAAGCTTAGGATCAATCTTACCTACTGAATCAATAAAATTATGACTAAACTCAGATAAAGATTCTTCACTCGTAGCTTTAAGCACCTTTAAGAAAGGCTCAGCTTGACCTTGAACAATACTCTCTTGCATATTATTAAAGACATTAACAGACTCTTGTGCTACCTTAGCTTCTTCAGGAGTAGCAAAATACTGTTGATATTCTTTATTTTCATTAATAATAGCTCTAAGTTCAGGATGCTTCTTAAGCATTCCAGACTTAGCTAAATCTTTAATTAAGGCATCAGGGCTGTCGGCTTCTTCATCAGACTCATCTGAATCGGATTCTTCTTCGTCTGAAGATTCCCCCTCGTCTGATTCTTCTTCTTTCGTTTCTTCGGCGGAATCGTCTTCAATTTCTCCTTCATCAGACCCGCCATCTTCTGAATCATCTGTGGGTTCATTCTCATCACCACTTTCAGGATCGTCTAATTCAGCATCATCCTGATTTAGAATTTTACGATCAGTAATTCCAGTTTCTAATTCGCCTTCACTTGCGCCGAGGTCTGGAGTGATTTTATCTGTAGGCATTATGCAACCCCTGGATGTGCTGTATCTGATTTAGCTGGCATTGTCTGTTGCTGTTCCATTACCGATTGCATATGCTCCTGATAATGGGCTATTACATTCAAGTAACCACTTGGATTACTCGTCTTCATTCGATAACCTTTAGGCGAATTTAAAAATCTCTTACAAATTTCAGCATGAACATGATTATCATCCTGCGGTTCAGGAGTAATCGTAGATTTATAACCAAAGTTTGGATCAAGTGTTGGCTGCTGTTGTAATAATTCCTGAATCTCACGATATTGTTTATTCCTATCATCACTACCAGGAATATAAAGCTCGTGTAAACCTGTAGCCTTACGCATTAGCTCATTATTCTCAGGATGTGATAACACAACTTCCACAATAGGATTATTAAGCTGCATTAAGCTAGCAATAATATCTCTTGTTTCATTCCACGATAACGGTAAACGGTCAACATTCTCAGGAGTGCAACGTGAACATGAGCCATAAAGCGAATCTTTAGTAATCTGTGAGTTTTGGAATGATGCACCATTCTTCTCTACGATGTTCTCATCGTAATCTAAGTATGAAGCGTAGTCTTTAACAGCTTTATACATCATTTCAGCGTAGAAACCTGATACAATTCTCCAAATCGTCCCTAAACGCTGTAAAGCTTGAGCTTGATTTTTACTAAATTCAGTAGCAGTCTGTTCACCCGGTTGATCTCCACCATAAATTGAAGGTAAAGAACCAGTAATAAACTGAGCATCCTCATCATAAGCACGCTTAAGCATTCCAGCTTCATTATTTGCATTAGTAGTTCTAGTTTCCCACATCTGATCTGAAATTCTCTTACCTTCTTCCATAACAACAGGAGTCATCATTCCCGGTTTAGCCTGTTGCTTCTTATATTCATCAGTATCAAGTAAATCTTTATTGAAAAAGACTTCAGATATACCATGTTCCATCGTCTGAAGTTCTAATTCAGAAATTTCAGCACGAATATCTTGAATTGTTGCTAAATTCGTGCCCATTGGTTCACCGTGGACTGTCTGAGCACGAGGATCAATTGTTATAGTCCAATGTTCATCTAAATCTTCTTCATAAACCTCAGCAACTTTATCATTTACATAAATAACATAACATCCATTTGGATATTTCTGATTCAGTATTGCAATATCATCTTTACGATTATTAGTTTGAGTTCTTAAACACTCATATTGGAATGGACGAAGCCATAAACATTTTACAATAGCTGTATTTTGGGGTTGCGCTCCAAGATAAATTGATGGATATCTAACCCAATAATCATAGGACGTATCAGATGCCCGCTGTTGGATATAATCCAAGGCCGGCGGTTCACCATTAGGTCCAGGATTACAAAATATCGACGAAAGTAAAGCAATTGACTCATCAAATTTAAGTAACAAGTAACCACAATGAGCCTGATCTTTTGCATAGTAAGGCACCTTAACATTCAAAGGGCCATAAATATCAATTAATGAACGCCCTTTTTCAAATCCTCGTAACACTTCAACAGGAACATTACCCTCATATGGGCTAACTTCAGTTTGAACTTGAGTTCCACAATAAGGACACTTCATTGAAACCGGAGTATTCTGTTGATCTAGTGCCGGATTCATTGCCCCAAAATCAGAACCACATTTAGGACAGATATGCTCGTAATATTGAGTAGCCTGAACTTCAGTTACAGTCTTATGATAGTAACCAAACTTCTTATCTCGCTTATAATAATTATAACCAAATACAGTTCCTTGATTAAACAGCACGCATAATGCTCGAATGAACATCATCTGTGCATTATTATCTCGCTGAATGATTTTATAAATATTATGATAGGAATCAGCAGTATCAATATCATCAGGATTATCAGCATCGTCTGGCCAAAATCCCAATTTCGGCAAAACGGAGGATAATGCTGCCACAATAATTTCACCGTGAGCACGATACACATTAATGACACGAGCAGGTAACTCAGATTCATCAGCAAGAGCATTCCAGTCAGGAACTCGCCAATCTCTAGCTTGAGCATCCCAAAAGATATCTACAAGATTATTCCAATAAAGTTCTAATCGACGGCATTTTCTAGCTAGTAAATAATGAACTTCCTGATCTTCTGATTCACAATGCTTAAGAATATCAAGCAAAGCATCTTTAATCTGCTCACTTAATACAGGTTCTTGCTGAGTTTGCTGTTGTGGAACTTGATTATTCTGTTGTTGCGGCAACGTCGATGTTATCTGACTCTGGTTCGTCGGTAACGGTTGCCCTAGCATTGTTGGCATTTGCTAATCTCGCGTATTTTAATTCTAAATCGTGAATTCGTCTACGTCTTGTTACAATTCCACCAATTGAAGGTCCAGGCTTTTCTAATGGTTTATCAGGCTTAATATCCCTAGCTCTAAGTATTGAAATCTCGTCTCTAAGATCATCATTCCATTCACGTAATACTTTACACGACTGACATTCTACGTCTAAAGCCCGCTCTACGTATAGAAGTGCTTTTCTTTTCTTTTCTCTCGATATGTTCCATACGACGATAAAACGACGTTTGATCTCCATTAGCCATTGCTTCGATTGCAAGCTGGCGGTCTTTAACGATTTCATAATCTTTAGCTCTCCTTACTAAGTGTTCTTTGATACCTAACATTAAGTTACGTAAGGTATCATATGGATCGTCACCATCAAATTCTCTTACATCTTCTGGAGCCTTACCATCTACACCTTTATCTTCATAGATGCAATATGGAATAGTCTCTATTAATAATTCACAGTTAGAAAATACTTGTAACTTAGGTAATGGTGTAGGATCAATTTCTTCAATCCAAATTCTAGTATATTTCTCGTAGGCTTCCTGACCATACATTCTAAAGATTTGTTCGGCGGTTTCTTTATTAAACTCACCTTCATAATACTTCTTAATATTGGGCTTTTCCCACTTAAGAAACTCATGAATAGCAAGTTTACCGCCAATACGATCTTTCTTACCTAATTCAGCTAACGTCCTAAAATTGGACTTACGAAGCTCTTTATTCAACTGACTAATAATAGATTCTTCGCCTTGATGTTGAGCCGCAGAATGACAAATAATAATTTTCTCAACTCGTTGGCACTCTTGTCCAGTAATGTTGATAAGATCAGCAATCCAACTAGACGGTTTCTGCCCTTTTTTGGCATACTCACGATATATATAAACACGCCCATTTGGAGAAATTGCAGCCCAATAAATACAAGTATAGGCAGCAAAGCCCCAATCAATGCCAATAATAACAGGCCACCAATCAGGAATAATGAAAGGAGTAACGACATGCTTAGCATTCTCCGGTTCATTAGGAAGTGGATCAATTCTCCACTCCATAAATACCTGACCTTCGTATGTATCCCAATCTCCTAAAAGTTTAGCTCTCTTTTCAGCTTCAGGTAACGATTCTAACTGTTGTATATATTCAGGATTAGCCTTCAATAATTCTGGATTATCTGTAATCTTTGCTGGAATAAAAATTCGTCGCAATCCAGTTTGCATATCTTCAATAATTTTACCACCAAACTTATCAGGAGTTACGAAGCGTTTCTTGAAAAAAGAGTGCCCGACGTTACCAGGGTTTGATCCACTTCTAGCAATTGCAGGTAAATCAGCCGAACGAGATCGCATACGAGTTGCAATCATATACATATACATAAATTCAGTAAAATGGGTAGACTCATCAAATTCTACTAAATTATATTGGTCAGAGTCATAATCTCTAATATTCTTTTCATGTTCACAATGACCATACCAATGCTTTGCACCAGAAGGCCATTTCCAAAACTTCTTACTTTCATTATAGATAGCACCTGTATGTGGATAAATCTCTTGTGCCCGAGCGATAATTTCCTTCTCAAGATGCTTTAAGTTACGCCTTAACGTAATCCCCTTGTAGTAAGGATGCTCATGGAATTGATAAATCAATGGCATCCAAACTAATATCTCCGTCTTTCCACTTCCAGCTGAACCACCATAAAGAGCTTCCTTAACAGTAAAAGGAACCTGTAGAAATTCCTTTTGCTTAGGAGTCGGTGTAAATGAGCGTTCAGCTACAGAAGCTACTTCAATCACGGTATCTCAACCAATTGAAGAAATCAACAATTTTATTACCAATCCAGATTAATAACTTCACGGCTTTGGAAGTAAATGAGCCGGCTGATTAGTCATTAACCGTGTTACTAAAGAACCACCTAACTGGGCTAAACCTTGAACAACAGTTCCAATCTGATGATCAGGAAAAAAGATATTCCAAATCTGAACAGCAGCAATTAATACATACTGTATAATTAACGTTCGAGTTGTAAGAACTTGCTTGGAATCCATTTTACTTTTCCCTTCTTAAATTAATATCATTAGCTAAGAAAACCATTCTAGTATTATAAACTCGTTCATCCAAAGTCTTATATGGAGGCATTGGTTCTGTAAAAGTAGCAGTTAAATTACAATAATTTTCATCCATAGTAATAGATTTAACTTTAGCAGGAATAAGAATCGTATCTCCAATATGTAACTCATCCCCATTAATATCATGTGGCATAGCTATCTCCCTGAACAAAAGCCTGTAATCTGCATACCGGGAAAGTTATTATTCAGAACTGCTCGATTTAAAGTATTCCAATACTCAACTGAACGTTCATTATTATACTTCGATTCAGTTCCACGTTCAAATAAGAAGAACCAAATTCCAGTAGGCCAACCATTAATTCCCTGTCCGAAACGGACAGTAAAATCGGAGATTCGATTAATAACGTCTGCATTACTCTCTCTATCATCCTGATACATTATTCCAGCAATACCAATCTTCTTAGCCCATTGCCAGAATCCAGCTTCAGGAGATATAGATTCACCTTTACCAACTTTAATTAACGAAAGAGGAACATGACAATGTGAGCAAACTTCACCCTGACTTACATTAGCTGAGAAGTATGGATTACCACAAGTTGCACAATACCAAAATGGGTCATCCCCAATGCCTGCGGCATGTTCATCTGTATAGTGAACTAATAGGACGGCATCCACAGTTAATAACTGACGAGCCTGCCAAGTCTCACTAATCATTTGCTGAGTATTATTGTTATCAGCTTGATTTTGTTCCCACTTAACAAATGCAGCTTTAATTAATGCAAAAGGTAACGTCGTATCAACAGTCTTATCTTCATCCCTCATTAAAGCACATAGAGGAATAATCTTATCATTGTAAAGTTCTAGTAAGAATATTTGATCCTGAGATTCATCTATGGAAGGGTAATCATCACTATACACAGCACCGTTACGCAGAGAAATAGGCATAGTAGCCCAATCTCCGAACGCAGCTCGATATCTATCTCGAATAACTTTTCGATTCTCCAAAGTATGAACACCATACTCAGGAGTAAACACATATGGAGAAGGAGAACTAAACCGTGGTAATCCTGATGCTGATATTCCACACAGGTCACCCTTCATATCTTTAATCTGATCTACTGTAGGAAATATAATAACAGGTGGTGTTGGACCTGGATTAACTACTTCGAGTTGAGTAGTCCAAACAGTTATTGGATAACCAACTACCACTAATCCATTATAAGGAACGTAGCCATCAGCAGTAATTCTAATTGGATACTGTTTAGGATTAGGTAATGTTACTTCTAAATAACCTTCATTATCAGCAACGTAGTCCTGATCATTAATACCACAATGAAAGAATGGAACCCTCGCCCCACCAGTTGAGGTAACTGTAACTACTAATTTACAAATCGTTGATGGCGGCTTCGGTTTACCCATTATTCATCATCCTCTGCTGGCATACCAAAACGTTTCTTAAAGGTAAGCCACATTAAATCTACTTTTGCTTCTAACTTAGTAAATCTAGCAACGTTTGCTATATGAAAGCGATATAAAGTATAAACGAATGAAGCAATAGTTATTAAAGTCCCTAACGATATTGTAGGGTCAAATAGTCGTTTCATTGGCTCAGGATCAGATACCTGATTTGTTAAAGCGAACAATAAGTGAGTCAATCTTATCCTCTAAATTCGCAAACTTCTTAATAAAATACCAGTTATTTACAACCAAATAAATAATCAAAGTAGCAGATACTATTATACTACCCAATGAAACTGTAGGGTCAAATCGCATAAGTTTACTTTATTAATGCATTTAAAGTTTCTTGTAGCTTAGGATTCGCCTTTAATAAAGCTGCGATATCTTCAACGGCTGCAATGATTTGTTCAACATCGGTAATAGCTTTACCGAAATCAAATCCAGACTGAATCATAGCCTGAATATCTTTAACTGACGAGACGATTGATTTAACATCCCCAAGAACTCGTTCCAAGTTTCCACCTGCTAATAACTGCATTATTAATTTAAGCCAATCCATTTTATCCCCCTAATATAGTCAACTAAATTGATAGGCTTTGTAAGCCTTGAACGAACAAAATTAGGAGCCTGATGATAAAGCCAATTCCATATCGAAACTGGTTCAGGTTCAGGAGAGCCAGCAATATTAAGTACTACGCCATAAGGTTTAACAGCGGCAGTAGTTAAGTCAGTTCCATTAGTAAATACAATGAACTTTCTAGAAGCTTCGTCATAGTAATTACCACCAATAATACACTCAGAATGGGTATAAATAACTGAAGCATTAGTAGCACAAGGAAAATTAGAATCAATTAATCTAAGCCAAATAAAGGATGTTGGATTAACATTATAATCTGGAGTAGCTCCTAATGTTGCTGTATCATAAACAATCATTGCTGGCTGAGTCAATCCATTAGGGCCTGTTACACTAACTCCAAGATCAATATCCTCACGAGGAGAAAGTTGTGGACCGTGAGCTAATACTAGCTGACCAGTATGAGCACCATCTAAAACAATACCAAATCCATTATTAGTTGGAAGTCCTGGAATAGTTCCAGTCCCATTATTAACATAAGTAACAGCATCATTAGAGTCACTCACATGAGAAATTGCAGCAGTCATATGAGTAGTGCAGGTTGAATCAGCATTAAAACTAGAGATTAAACTATTAGCAGTAGCTGTAATAACACTTGAACTATTAGTAGGTAAATGAATAGTAGTAATCTTACCAGAAACTGTGCAACTAAATGATTGACTTGCTCCATCATTTACATAATTAACTTTAACTACTTGAGCAGGATCACTTGAATAATAGGCTGACTTAACATTAAATCTAACATCAGCATGAAGTGTTGGAGAAGCAGCTAAACTATATCCAGTAGCTTCCCAAGCTTCAGCAGCATTACGAGCCATTAATTTATAAGGTTGTGTTCCGAATAAACTAAACTGCTGACCTGCTGCTGTTTTATACCAATAAGGTCCAACAATAAAATGTCCAGCACCTATAACACCAGTCTTAGTTCCACTAACAAAATACATCCCCTGAACGAAATCACCATTAATCCAACTACCAAATCCACTATATTGATCAGGGTCTACCTCAACTTCAGAAGCATTACTAGTTACACCATAAGTTATAGCTGTCCCACCAGCATAAGTATAATTCTTAAATCCTGGAGGATTAGGAGCTAATGTAGCCGTAGCATAAGAAGGTCTACGACCTGACCATTGTGGAACTCCATTTAATGTTCCATCTAAATTAACTTGACCCTGACTTAACTGATAATGACTTAAGTAATCAACAGTTTGAACTATATCAGTAGTTCTAAGTTTAGCATTACCTGCTCTAGTAGATCCAAATCCATTTGGAGTTGATACTGTAGGCCAATCAGCACCACACCATATCGCTGGTCCCCAATTAGGTGGATTTTGTGTATGTGTTAATCCAGTAGAAGTACACATCTTTCCATCAGGCGCAGGTGTTGGATTAGATCCTCTAAATGGACCGCATCCACCTTCTTCACCTTGAGCACCTGAAGTTCCGCCATAAGTTCCAGTTCCTGCACATATCCTTTGTGGACTACTACAAATCGTTGAAAGACCTGTTTGATTAGCGTCACCAGTTCCAGGATTAACTAATTCACAAGTAACCCAATTCCAAGGTGGAGGATTATTCGGAGGATTACCATAAGTTAATCCATATTGAATATAAACATAACGATGTCCACCAGACTCGTGATATCCTAAACCAGCAGGATAAGGAGTAAATGGAGTATTTTCTAAGACTACTTCATTTCCATTAATATCATAAGTATATCCATATTGACCATGCCACATTTCATAAAGAGCACCACTACTATATCCCCAATTACGATAATAAATTGCAGGTGTAGCAGTATCTGGAGTAGAACCTAAAGATGTAGGAACAATATATTCAATTAAAGAATAATAACCATAATATCCAGACTGTCCTTCTTGTAATGAGAAGCAATGGATTAAATTATCCATTGATGCCCTACCACAAGTTGAAATCGGTCCACCTATATATGGAAGTGGTGATGCACCCGGATCATTAGGATGTGGATTTGTTCCACCAGGAATAGTAAAATATCCTCCTAATGAAACATCAGACTGCGTAATAACTGGACCTGTATTAGTAGTCACTACAAATGGTAGTGCCTGAGCTAAAAGCACAGATACAATTATCGGTCTAATAAAAGGATTCACTATTTAATACCCTTTAAAAAGAAAATCAAATGTTCTAGTTAATATATCTTTACAGCACTTAATTGGAGCACCGTTAAAGATTCCAGCAGGAACAGTTGCACCACCTCCACCAGAATCCATTTTAAATGCTGCCTGATTAACTGCTATATATTGAGCACTAGATTGTGTCCAAGTAGGATTTGAAGATCCAGATGTTCCTTGAATAACATAACCTGATGCACCACCAATACCATCACCAGGAATAGGAACTTGATTATCTAAAGCTGAGAAGCTGCTACCAGAAACATTACATGCATCAATAGTATTACCAAAAGAACAAGCGCTAAATATTAACTCATTATTTTCACTTGGAGTAATACTTCCAGGCTGTAAAGTAGTTCCTACTGATGTAGCTCCACTTTCACTATCATATGGACTAGTAAGTTTTACACCACTAAAACATCCTACAGCAATACCTGAATAAGATGCTCCACCTGAAACTGTAAAAGTATGACCACTTCCTACAGTTGGATTAGCAGTATAAAAGATTTGAACACCAGTTTGAAATCCTGTATCATAAGCTGTCCGTGGTGTCCAAGTATTTCCCTTAGAATCTGAAACAGTTGGTTCACTTATGCTATAATAAAATGTCGATACTACACAAAAATTTGCTCCAGTAGTATTAATAGAACTAGTAGTAGAACCACTAGCACTAGCTGCTGAAATAGCATGAGCTACTAATGCAACGGTCCTGAAAGCTGGACTAGGAGCAAGGACTGATAATGAGATTAATATTGAAGATATTATTTTCATTATTGTATAGCAAAGTTATAAATTGAAAAACTAAGAAGTTCAGCGGCCACACCTAAACTATTATTAAGAGATATTCTTCCCCAAAATTCACTACCAGCAGTACAAGTGGCAAGACTATGACCTGATGCTACACTTAAAGTAATAGTAAAATCATTTAATTGCATTACTGTTCCTTTAGCAGTATCAGCACCAGTATCAGGCGTTGCACTATATGTCGTAGGAGCTACAGCACCATCAGCAGCACATTTACCTTCAATACTCCAAGTAGCAGTTCCACTAGTTGTATTAGCTCTCCATTTACCAATAAGAGTCATTGCAGTTCCATCCCAATCAGTTGGAATTGGAAAATGGAATTGCAATTCAGTTGTAGATCCATCAGGGAAACTAGCAGTAGGAACTAATATTGTAGAGCCAGAAGTAGCAGCGGCAGCGGCTCCAGAACCTTGTGTATTAAAAGCTAATGTTGCTGTTCCAGCTTGAGTAGCCGCAGCAATCCAAGCATAAGCTCTAGTTAATTTTAATCCAAGATTTCCACTTGAAAAAGTAAATCCACTTGATAAAGTAGCTGAACCTGGACCACCAGCACCATCATTCCAGTAAATTAATTTATCAGCATTAGGATCGGTAAAAGAAAATAACTGTCCACCATCTTTAATACTATCAGCACTACTTCCATTCCAAACAGCAGCGTGCAAGTCTGTAGTTGCACCAGATCGTGTTACTCCAGAAGCTCCAGCAGGGGCTGTAAAGTTACCAGTTCCATCTAAGAAATGAGCAGAGTTACCATCTAATTTCTTAACAAATCCATGATTAGATATGCTAACATTATTAATTGTATTATCCGCTAAACTTAATCCGGCTTCGGTTAATCCAGTAGCATTAGTTAAAGTTCCACTTGATGGAGTTCCTAATGGACCACCGCTGTAAAGGATTGTTACACTAGAATTAGGAAATGTATAAGTCTTAGCTGTTGATGCTGGACCAGAAATTATAAATAAAGATCGTCCACCTAATTTACCACCAGAGTCAGCATAAGATACTATTTCATTTGCTGCTGATGATGAAGTATTAGTGGAAAAATCTCCACCACCACCACCACCGGCAGCGGTAATAGTTATTGCCTTACCAGTATTATCAGTGGTAAGAGTTATATTAGAACCAGCTACTAAGGTAAGAGCGGTAGGATTTGCACTTGCAGTAACTGTAGTCTGACCTGATACTACTATTGAGCCGAATAGATTCTGATCTCCAGTATTTGTGCCACTAATTGTGGCATCACCAGACATCGTTAACGTTCTATTAGCATCACCAGTAGTTAAAGTAAAAGTTCGATTAGCAGTTATATCAGAACCAGGTTTTATTGTAAGGACATGAGAAGCATTAGTATCATCTATTGTTAAACCAGTATTAGTTAAATGAATAGAACTTATAGCAGAACATTCTTTAATTAATTTACCAGTCGTTCCATCAAAACAAGTAAAGTTTCCATCAGTTGCACTACTTGGACCTACAACATCTCCGCTACCTGCACCTCCAGAACTTAAAGTTCTAGAAGGAGTAATTGTTACTTGAGCGTATACAGTTGTAGGAATTACTAAAAGGATTAGACTAAGGAATCTTCTTAACAACTTGAGCCTCGCATTTAAGTGTCTGCCAATTAAATTTATCGGTGTCAAGACACTTTAGCTCTTTGCGAAACTCTTGCTCTAATGTATTCTGCTCTGCACTTAATGAATTAGATGCTACCTTAGCTTGTGCATCTAGGAGATCTACTCGACATTGAGTTACTTGAATCTTTAACTGATGATTCTCAGCCTTTAGTTTAGATAGTTCTGATAATTCTGGAACTGGTAATGCTGGAGTTTGAAGAAAGAAAAGAGCGCATATGGGAAGTAGCGAGAACGACGGCGTTTTTCGTAAGGCTTGCCTAATCAGCCGATTAGCTTGAGTGAGACTTGCCTTAATCATTTGCGTTCTACTTCCTAGTGTGAGTTGCTTAGCCTAATTAAACGACGGTCTTACAAGTGACTGATGCTCGCTGGCGCTGCGCGCCTAGCTCGCTCCTCTCGATCAAACAAAAGCATCAATGAAAATAAACTGAATCAATAACAACACTAGTTCCAGTTTCTCTAATAGCTCTAAAGTTTACAATTGCGACATGACCATTAACAGTAACAGTATCGCCGTATAAAGCTCGTAGACCTGCCGAAGATGTTGGAGTAGAACCATCAACAGTAAATCTTAAAATACAAGTTGTTCCACTTGCACAATTAACTGTAAAGGTTGCGACGTTAGCATTAGCAGTTGCAGTTGGATCAGATGAAGTAATTTTTGAACTAGTGAAACCTGCAGCGGTTCCAGCGATAGTTAAAGTTTCAGAATTGTAGGGAATGAGATCCCTGGCAACTAAGACCGTCGATTGAGTTATTCCAGCAATTAAAAGACTAAGGAGTAACAGCGATCGATTGAATAACTTCATAATCGTTTTCCTTCTTCATAGGTGGAGCATTGATTATTACCTGAACTCTATTTCCACCATCACTTCCGGTGATTACTTTACCAGATATCTTCTCAAAGGTTTCAGCTAACATCTTTGCAGTAGCAGCAGCTTCCTGAGGTTTAGTAGTATTAACTAAGTTCTCTTTCATTTCATCTATAGCACGGCTGATTCCATCGAGAAGTTCGTCCTTAACAGAATCAACATTTGCCTTAACCTTAGTTGCAATAGCTTCTTTTAATTCAGTATTTACTCCAACAGCATCACTAATTATAGCTTTACTAAGTCTACCAGCAGTTTCTCTAACTACTCCAGTAACCTCGGCAGCTTCACTAGGAGAAGTTAATTTAGCAAGTGTTCCAATAGCTACACGCTCATCAGTAGTTAAATGTTGACGAGAATTAGTTGTGCGTTTAATTCTTTCAATGTATTCTTCTTGTTCTATATACATTGGGACGACGCCAACACTATAACATAGGGACACCCTCGAAAACCTCAACATTTACGGGCCTCACGCAGTGACCCAAGTTGGGACACCTAGGTAGTTTTGATTTTCTATTATTATATATTTGGAATATGAGACTCTTTTATTTTTTAAAGTATGTAGGTCTTTCAAGGTACGCCCAAGTTTTGTCCCAGCATGAGACTCTATAAAAGGGGGTGTATGGGGTGTGGATTGATTGATGAACTTTATATTACAGAGTAATTGGTATTTAGATTGTAAGACTTACATATGTAAATATTACAGTGTAATAATTGTTACACACTTGAGTAGTTATTACATAGCAGTTATAGGACCGTCGATTAGAACGTGGTGCATTTCCATCATTTACCATTGGCATCATTACTGCATTATCAATTGCCAGACAATCTAGCGTGTCCGTTAGCTCTGCTAGATTCTCGGTAATGTAGCGTTTGATTGGCTCACTAAAACGAGTAGCCAATTAGCTACCGCTCTTTAACAATTAAATAGGTTGTGGATTGGCTACTTAGCTAATTACTACCTCTCGGCAGCATAGGATTAGCTAAGTAACGAGTCCACAACCTAACAGGAGCGAACATGTTTACATTGAATGAAGCTAGAATTAACCGACGCGGTAAGGGTGCAAAAGGCTCAGTAGTTGTTAGTTTGCTAGCGACAGTTAAAGAATCCGACGAAAAGACTGGCGTAGCTAAGAAGTTTGATTATTCAGGCTTTGAAGCTTTACAGCCTGAAGTTATGGTCGAATTTGTGAAGTCTCAAGGTCTTAATCCAGCCAAGCTATTGGCTATGGCATTTGATAGCATTCGGAAGAATCAAGCTATCAAAGGCCACGGTGCTGGTAGCGAACTTCGAGAGAAACTCATTACTGTTGGATTGGCTGAGAAAAAGACTGCGCCAGCACTTGCAGCAGCTATCCAACAAATGATTCGAGTTCAGAAGATGCTCGGCAAAGTAGTGAGTATTGATGAAGTAATTACAGAAATGGTAGCGCAGAAAAAGAGTTAGCATTTACTTAGACCTGTTACTCGAAAGAATAGCAGGTCTAGTTAAATTCTAACGTCAGCCAATCTAAAGTTAATCAATTTATTGATATAAAATTCATAACCTACGGTATAAGCCTAGCACGTTACCAGACTTATACCGTAGGTCTACCAGTTTGTTACCAAAAAGCTACCAAAAAGCTACCGAAATCTATACCGGCAGATTTGACGTATTTCCTAGGAAATATGCGAAATGTGCCTGTATACCCTACCTCTGACCATACCCTACCGGGCTACCCTAGTGTCCACAAAATGAGACAGGTTTCTATTCTTTATCTATATATAGATATAATATATATAATATATAATATATATAAATAATATATATAATAATATATATAATATAAATATATAAAGAATATAAAACTGTCACCTTTTTCGGACACCTTGCGGTGGGTAGCAAGGTATGATACAGTGGGGGTATCTCCGGTAAACGTCGATGGATACAGGCTTAACTCCTACTTTCCTTTCGGTAACACTCTGGTATCTGGTCGGTAGCTACCCGGTAGCCTACTGGTAGAACCTTGGTAGCAGGTTGAAGGTATGAGCCAATCCAAACAATTTAAATCAATAAATGAGGATAAAATGTATAGAGTAGTAGAATTAAATGGAGCATTCTACATCGTAGATTCAAGGGATACTATTCAAAGTGTTTGGTATACTCTTAAGTATGCACAAAAGGAATGTAACGTCATTAACAATATCGACGGTCTTAACGACAAAATCTATCAATCGCTACTGAATGACATTGAACACAATTCAGTATCAAGTGCAATCGTAGACTTGAGAGAAACTGAAGAATTGAATAGGATTTGGAGGTTAAATTAATATGATTGAAAGATATACAGTAGCTAAGAAGAATAATGTTTACTTCATTAAGGATAATGAGTGTAAACAATATAACCTGCCGGAAATGGCAGTATCGTTATACTTTAAGAATCCGTCGAATGCTAGTGAAGTATGTAAGATAATGAATGAAGAATGGAAGTACTTTCTTTGGAAACCTGAATAGGGAACGAAATAGACTCTAAAGTATACAAAGTAATAACAGAGTCTATTTAGTTTTCTTGGAGGTAGAATAATGTGGATTAAAGTAACTCAGGAAGATATCGATAATGGAATTAAGCAATATAGCATCACTAGGACCGATGTTTGCATATCCTGTCCGGTAGCGCAAGCATTCTACAGAATTACAGGAAAGTCAATTCTAGTAGGGATGTTTAGTTATTGGCAATGGGATGTTGGTAAAATCCATAACCTACCGAATAATGTGGTAGATTTCGTTAGAGAATTTCATAATAACATCATAGAACATCCTGAATTAATCAAGCCAATCAAGTTTCAGATTAAAAAAGAAACGGTAAAGTAAAATGGCAATCTACTGGACGGTCTTGGAAAACAAGTTACCAAAAGTAACTGCTAAACGTTGTGACTTCTGTAAAAAGTTATTCACAGATGGAGCAATTAGAATAATTAATGATTACGACGTGACATTCTGTGGTAATAACTGTAAATCAAAGTGGTTGAAAGAATTGGATAGACGTGAGAGAGGTTACTAACGACTATTGTAGTTAATCCTTTAATGGAATATAACACAATGAATGAATGTCAATTTTGTTATATTCCTTTAAGCGATTTAACTTATAGATTTTGTTCGATAGAATGTCAATCAGATCATTGGAGGTTAATAGAAATGTTCATTAAAGAGCTAAAAGTAGATAAAGAGTTATTCATATCATGGCAAAACGCCGAACTAGCATCAATTAATGATATCATTACAAACCTTAGCAATGATGATGCTGTTAAAGAAATACAAAAGAGAATTGAAGATTTAGCTCGATTAGAATATGAATGTAAAGCTAAATCTTCCGCTCTTTATAGATTACAGGAAGAAAAGTTAGGTCGTAAAGGTATTCCAACATCAATTAAAGAATCAAGACCCGAGATTGATGTTACATTCAACGTCAATTTTGATAAGCCTAAGAAAGAAGTTAAGGTTAAAGCAAGTAAGGAAAGTGTATTCGCTACATTAGGAATTGATGTTAAAGCAATGTTGGCAGCAATCGAAGCTAAGAAGAGTGAAAAATGATTAAACGAATGTTGTTGTTAATTGCGATTGGAATAGTATTAGGAGTATTAATGAGCCTACTATTCCCTGATTATTTATTTTTTATCAGGTAAAAAAAGATGAATGTCCAAGATTCTAAAGTCCTAGCTGAAAGATTATTAAAGAAATATAAGAGTCTAGAGAACTGGTCAATTGAAATTAATGATTCAGTTCGTAATGCTGGATTATGTAATCATCAATACCGTCGCATTTACTTAAGTGGTCAGGTTGTAGAACGACGGTCTTACAATGAAGTTAAAGATACAGTATTGCATGAAATAGCTCACGCTTTGGTAGGACCGGGCCACGGTCATGATGATATATGGAAAGCTCAAGCAATTATTATCGGATGCATTAGTGAAAGCTGTGGGGATAATTCAGACTTTCATTCACGCAAAATAGATGATAGATCATATGGTAGCATATTTTGCGTGAATTGTAAGTGTCATGCATTAAAGATGACGCAATTAGATGGAACACTATGGAAGTTAGATTGTGGTCATTCAATACGTGAAGTTATTGTTGAGAAAAAAGAAACAGTTTTAAAATCGTCGGATGGATTTGAACCTAGGAAATATCAATTAGAAGGTATTGACTTTGCGAAGCAAAGTGGCTTTAGATGCTTGATTGCTGATGAAATGGGATTAGGTAAAACAATTCAAGGTATTGGAACATTTAAGACATACTTGAATGAACTAAGTCCAACACTTTGGGTAGTTAAGTCAGGACAAAAGATACAATGGGCCGTAGAATGTGTAAGGTGGTGTGGTTTATACCCACAAGTTATCCAATCAAGTAAAGATGTTCTAATTCCTGACTTGTTTAAAGTATACATCGTAGGATATGACATTCTTAGAAGATTCAGTAAGAAGGTTAAGCGTAAAACTACAACAAATTGGGGAATGGAAGTAGAACAAGAAGTATTAGAATCACCATTCTACGATTTTCCCTTTAAACTGATAATTTTAGATGAATGTCAATCAATTAAAAACGACGGATCGTCCCGATACGCAGAAATTGAAAACATTTGTAAAGGTAAAGAACACATTATTGCGTTAAGCGGAACGCCGATTAAGAATCAGGCAGCAGAGTATTTTCCAATATTAAATATCTTAAAACCGGAACGGTTTCCATATAAAGAAGAATATCTAAGACAATGGGTAGAGATTGACGATTCAGGTCAGTATGCAAAATACATGGGAATTAAGCGACATAAGCTTGATGAATGGAAAGCTTACACGGCTGACTTTATCATTAGAAGAACAAGGGCAGAAGTAGCACCTGAGATTCCAAAGGTTAATCGTAGTTTCTTTCATATTGATCCTGACAACGCTAAACTAAAGCGTATGTATAAGGATGAAGAAGATGACTTTGTTGGACAAATGATTAAGAAACAAGGTCAGCCTAATTCAATTGAAATTCTAGGCATGATTGCGAAAATGAGACACATTGTAGGATTAATGAAAGTCCATCCTACAATTGAGCGTGCTCAGGAATTTCTAGAAGATACTGATAGGAAGTTAGTAATCTTTGTCCACCACTTAGACGTTGCAGAAGCAATGAAGTTAGTTATTACTAATTGGTGCTTAGATAATGATTTAAACGAGCCATTGATATTTCACGCCGGTTTAAACTCACAACAACGATTCGACGTGGTTGAGAAGTTCAAACTTGATAAAAGTAGGATTATGATTGCATCAAGTTTGGCCGCAGGCGAAGGAATAAACTTGCAATTCTGTAGCGATTGCATAATCGCTGAAAGACAATGGAATCCTGCTAATGAGGAACAAATCGAAGGCCGATTCATGCGTATCGGTCAAACGGCTGATAGAGTAGACGCAACATACATGGTAGTTAGTGGAACAATTGATGAATACTTCACAGAATTGGTTGAGAAAAAGCGAAGCTATATGAATGCAACACTTGACGGCAAGGCGACTAATTATAGTGAAGAATCATTGATGATGGAATTGACTAAGATTATGATTGAGAAGAACCGAAAGACTGTATTTAAAGGTTGGTAACGCTGGAGAAGATATGATTAAACTTCTAATAAAAAACTTCGACGGTCTTGAGACTACAGACAATATAGAATCGTTACCTAAACATTTACTAAACCGAAATGTTCAACGATTAGAGATTTATAAAGTCTACAGCGATGAAGAACAGAAGCAATTAGTAGCAGCATTTATTAGGAATAAGAACAACGTCGATCAAATATATGGTGTTGAATACTACGTGCCACTGGAGTTACAATGAGTATTGAAGATGAAATTAAGAAGATTAAACCTAATGATGTTTGGACACAGCTTGCACTTCATTATTATGAAACAATGAAGATGATACTTCACCTTTGTGATGAAGATAATTATGGTGATGCATCAGCTAAAATAGAAGATTATGTAGAGAAAAGAGTAAAAGAAGCAGCTAAAATTCTAGAGGAGAAAAGAAATGAAAAAGAAACCACCCACTAGAGTTATGGAATTGGAAGTTCATCGTTCACAAAAGCATCCAGCTTTAGGTCATGTAATTGTAGTCTTACATCCATGTGGACATCGCCGTCGGTTAGGTTTAACAAGATGGGATAAATCAGTTAAAGAAAGTTGGTATAGAACGCAAAGCGTTAAACTAATAAAGATTGAAGTAATAGAAGTAACTGATAAAGAACATTGTTATAAATGTCCAGAATTAGAATCATGGCTAGGCGATGAGCCTCTGGTAGCGGAAGTGCTAGAACATCTAGATTTGGTAGACGAGATAGGTTAAAGGTAATGTCCCCAAAGGTGGACAGTTGACTTAATGATTAAACTATGAGACAATGGTCTAGTCGGGAATGGTCCCGAGGTTAGTTAAAAACAAAGGATAAAGAAAATGTCTGCTACTCTAGTTACTGTGACAAAGAATACCCGTGGCCGTGACTCCCGTGAAGTTTCGTATAAGGCAATTGGTAAGTATGTTTCTCGCACTATTGCACGTGAAACTGATGAAGAGGGTAAGCCGCTTCCTAAAGATGAGAATGGAAAGCAGATTACTCGTGATGAAGTTGTAGAGGAATTTGATAGTAACGGCGTTTTGACTGACGTTGCTGATGTTCGTGCTCTACTTCCTGCTGGTGAATCTGGCGATCGTATTTTCCTTGATATCGTTGCTGATGGTTATAATGAGTGGGCATTCGCACAGGAATCTAACCGTGATGAATTGACGCCATTTATTTCTCACCTTAACGACGATCAGCAGGCTACAATCCGACGGGCTGTTAATGCAATGGCTAAGGTTGAGATGTTTAAGGATAAGCCGAAGGTTGATATTCTTCAGATGATGCTGAAGAATGCGGCTTGATTTTACTTACTGTTGATATTATTCCAACGTATCAACAATTAAGTAAATTGGTTCTTTCCCATTCTCCAATCAAAAGAATGGGATTTGTTAAGCTTGCTAGGCCGGGGGTTATTAAGTATTTAGTACTAGTGGAGAAAGCTAATAACTTTCAATAAACTACCTAAAATACCTCTGATACAGTACCGGGACTTAGCAAGCTTAACAATTCTCTAGCTGATATATTATTGGGGGTGATTTATGCGTTAAATCAATCCAATAATAGGTCGGGCCGTTTCTTGTTAGTTCTTTCGATATAAGAACTAACACTTTTCTTTTTAAAACAAAAGGGCCATTAGCATAATTGGTTAATGCTTTCGGCTCATAACCGAAATGATTTAGGTTCGAATCCTAAATGGCCCACTTTATTCCATTCAACATTGATTTAAATGCTGTAAAGGCTTGGTATCGAATGACTAAGAGAGAAGAAATAGAATATCATTTTAGTGATGTTTACTGGCCTATTACAGATTCAAATGAATACAATTATGTCTGTCCAATGTGTTACGCTGTAGTAAATGGATATAATAGAATAATGCATGTTCAATGGCATCTAGATTTATTCGATTCAATCAATGGTAAAGAAAATGAAGGCCAGACTAAAACAACGTCATCTTGATGATTTTCCAGATTGGCCTATTATTAAAGCTAATGTTCCTTTAGGTAAGGAATATGAAGTCATAGGATTTAGATCTGATTGTGAGATAGAACATATTGAAACTGGACGTAGAACTATTATAAATGTTTATCTTTGTCGATGTCCTGAATCAACAGGTTGGTTACCAGTAGATGTATTGGAGATTGATTAAATTAGTTATAACCTGTAGGGTGTCCCAACATTCACAGCAAGTTTCATGATTTAAATATAATAAAGAATGATTAATGTCCTATAAAGTGGACAGCGTTGACATACGCTTCTAGATGCGTTATACTACGCTTAGACGATTACAGGCCGTAGAAGCCTGTAAGACTCGCCAGCCTACCAAACGTCCTCGGACCCATTTCTACTGTATGCCACGCTCATATCGAAGCCTAACGCCAGATTCGGCCACTCCTGTAGTCGTCGTGCGTGTCGATTTCCCCTCCGAGCCTATAGAGGCACAGTATGGGCTGTCTACGGAAGTATTAAATTACTTAGAATAAGATGCCCTAAATGTCATAAAGAAGTATTAGTTGATAATGATAATATATTATCGTGTTGTAATATAAATTTACAAGATATAAATTTTAAGATTGTTGGATATAAGTTAGAATCTGGTGGTAGAGGATTAAGAAAAACTATACCTAGATATATAAAAGAAGAGATAATAAATAGACAAGATAATAAATGTATTTATTGTGATAAAGAATTTGGTAGTTTTGATGAAGATAAACTTAAGATAGTTAGAATGGAATTTGATCATTTCACTCCATTTTCATTTACTCAATGTGATAACTACGAAAATATAGTAGCATCATGTAAAGATTGTAATAGAAAAAAGTTTGATAAAATATTTGAAAGTATAGAAGATGTGAGGTATTATGTTAAAACAGGAGAGCTTAGGAATGGGAATTTGTCCGATATGTGGAAAGCCTTTTCACAAGCTAAGAGTGAAACAAATTTACTGCCAAGCAAAATGTCGTCACAAAAATTGGAGAGATCAACATCCAAGGATGAAAAATACAGAAAAGACTTAAGTTGTGATGCTTTTGAAATATATGAGAAAGATAATTATCTTCGTATAGTTGATAATAGAGGATTAGCTATAATAACTAAAGAAGGAATAAAATATGAGTAAAGAAGGCAACACAGTCATTGGAGGATTAACTATGCAGTCTTATACTGGATTACCTTACGGTGTATTTCCAGACGTCCTTTGCACCTCTACTGTGACCTACGTTGCTTATAAGAATTCTTTAGGTCTTTGTGTTTATCAATTTCCTAATGGACATCCTGAACAAGCTACGCTTGTATTACAAGAGTCAGAGAAAGTAGATATTGGATTTGCTCGTTTGTTCCAATATAAAGGTAAGGTATTAGTAGCTTACGCAGCTAATATTCAACCAGCAACTTCAATTATACTTATTGATGTTGATGCACATTTACAGTTAAAAGTAACACAACCTTGTGTCGGAAACTACCCATGTTGTTTTGGTGATAAGTATTTATTTTATCAGAAGTTAAGGGCTGATAAAGGAATTGATTTAACTAAAATAGACTTAGATGATCTTACTGAAAGTCCAGCTACAGGGAATCCTGCACCCACTGGGTTGGCATATTACGATGGAACAAATGTAATAAACATGGATCAAAATAGGGCATCAGTTCAAGGATGCTTTAATCCAATGAGAGCTAAAGAAGGTGGAGCATTAGTAGGTGAAGATCCTGTTAATGGTTTATTCACAATCATTGGTACTAAGAAAGGCACGATTAATAAGGGTAATACAAACAACAATCCTCAATGTGCCTTCGACGGTCTTAACTTAACCACAGTTTATTGGAATCCACCGGAGATATCTAATGTCTTCACTATCTTATACAATATTACGGCTGCTGATATTCCTGATAAGCCTGTTATTCCATTGCCTGCTCCGCCGTCCAAAACTAAACAGAGATGGATAGGGGCTTATTTTAATAGAAGTTTAAGATATGGTGACAATCCTAACAGAGTAGGTAATATTACAATAATAGCAGATGAAGCCTACCCCATTGAAAACTTAGCTGAACCTTTAATTGTTACACACAGTGTGGGAGATGCTAAGATTATTACTAAACAAGATTTAATTATTGCATACTACGCTGGAGCCGGTAATGTTACAGACTTACAAACAGTTTATAGCTCATTCCTTTCGCTACCTGAAAAACCAATCTTGGCATACATTGATGGTAGAGCTTGGCCCTCTATATGCCCTAGTTATTTTAAGAAGAATAAAACATGGTTGGGAGTTCAGTGTTATCCTAACACTAATGAGACGCCTGCTATATTTCAAAACGCAATGGAAGCTATCTTGGACCAAGTATCAAAATATGGATTGCCAATCTGGTTAATTACCTGTTTATACGATCGTAACTTCACGCTAACGTTAGATCAAATTGAAGCAGTTCAATATTGTTACAACCTATGGTATGATAAGTATAACGTGATAGGTGAACTAGCTTTTGATGATCGACGGTCTGGTCTAAAGAATTATCCACAGTTGATTCCATATTTAAATACTAGATTTGACGATACCATTAGACCTACTCGCGCAATGTATTGGTCACCCGATAATGACTGGAGACGTGCCTATTTAGACGCATTAATTAAAGGTGATGTTTTAGTTAAACAAGGTTCGCAAGAATCACTTTATACAATTAGTTTGATTAAGAATAATCTTGGAGTTTAAGATGAAATTAACAATGAAACAGTTGGCTTATTTACCAGCTTTAGATTGGTTGGTTGATGATAGTCCAGAAACTTGTGGTTCAGGTAGAACATATCTTCTAGCTTATGCTTTTTTAAGAAGGGCACATAATAATTTAGATAAGGAAGTATTGATATTCGATCATTTTCCAGATTATAGAAATATAGATTTTATTGCAAGAAATATTTTTCATATTTATAATGAAGAATATAAAGATAAATATAACATATATTATTCTCAAGTATATAAAACTATAATTATGAAGGAGAAGAAAAGTGAGAAGCAAAACTGAATTCAAACAAGATGAAAAGTATGCATTGATGAGGAAGTTTAGTATTGAAAGAGTAAATAATTTATTTAATTCTGAATTACCTGATGGAACTAGACTATTTAATCTAACAAAACGCGAAGCTGAATATATCTATCACATTGTAAAGCAACATGTTGATAGAGTTAATAGAAGGTCTAATAATAAATAGATAGTCCTCAAACGAGGACAGCTTGACAACGCTCACTGAGTATGCTACAATGGTATATTCGGTGGGCGTTTCTTATTGGTGCTTATTATATGGGACATATAGTATCGGATGATTTAATCATTGTTAATACTCAAGGTATTAGAACTGTAGAATATGGTGAGTCTACTAAGTCAACCTATAGACAGACCAAACCATATTTCATTAGTATCACTTATAAAGGTGGTCATAGCCTTTTTTATTATGATTCTTTGGAAGAAGTAAAGAGTATTTATAATAAAATTAGAGTTGCTATGAAAGCTATATGATATTAGGTATTGTTGGATCTGAATCAGCTAAGTTTACTCCGGAAACAGAAGCTATTGCAAAGAGATTAATTAGATCATACATATCAATTCACGAAGCTGACACAATTTGTTCAGGTGAATGTCATTTAGGTGGTATTGATATTTGGGCTAAGGAAGCTGCCCAAGAATTAAATCTAAAATACATTGGATATCCTCCAGCTAAGTTAGTTTGGAATGGTGGGTATAAACAACGTAACATTCAGATTGCTAAGAAATCTGACGTTGTAATCTGTATTACACTTAGACAGTTACCCGAATCATATAATGGTATAAGATTTGATTACTGTTACCACTGTAGAACTGATAAGCATGTAAAGTCTGGTGGTTGTTGGACAGTTAAGTTTGCTAAGTCTTTGGGTAAGACAACTGATATAATTGTGATTCCATGAAAAAAAGAATTTTAGCTATTGATTCACAAATCTTAACTTCAGTGCAACGATGTGGCTTCAAAACATTTCTTAGATTCCTTAAGCATCTAGAGATGAATGAAAAGCCATTTGGTATGGTAAGAGGTGGATTAGGCCATACTCTTACCAAGACTTATTACACCGCATTGATGGAAAAGAAAGATTGGAACGATGCCGTTGGATTAGCTAGTGAAGCTGCTCGGTTAGCTTATCCAGTAATGAATATACTAGCTGAACAGGCAGAAGAAACTATCAAGTTCTTTTATTCATATGCTGAATATTACAGATATGACGGCATGGAAGTATTAGGAGTAGAAGAACCATTCACAATTCCAATCTATGAAGATGACGATCTTATTGTAGTTTATGAAGGTGTTAAAGACTTACGGTGTGTTCTGCCTAATTTAGGCAAAGTTGTAATGGATCATAAGTTTCGTGGAAGAATGGTAGACTACAGCCCATTAGATAATCAGTTCATGGGTTATGCATTAGCAGAGGACGTGTCGGTAGTATACGTTGATGAAATTGGAATGCAGAAGTCTAAGGAACCTAAAGAACGTAACCGTAGGGTTCCATTAAGCTTTACACAGGGGATGAAGGATAGATGGTTAAAGAATACTATAGGCTGGTCTAAAACTTTAGATTACTACTTACAGAATAATTACTGGCCTATGCAATGGTTACAAGGTAGAGAAGGCCCACTATGTAGACAGTGTGAATTTCACGATATCTGTGACTCAGATAATGATCAAGAGGCAGCACGTAAAATTAAAATGATGTTCCACATTGGAGATAAGTGGGAACCGGGGAAGGTAGTTAAAGATGGGGAATAAAGATCATCTACATAAGTATAAGCTCAAGAACTTAGGTTCAGACGGTAAGCTTTACTTAGTATACTTTTGCACATTACCTAACTGCACGAACTATATAAGGGCTGATTTAATTTACGGTAAAGAAGTAATATGCAATCGCTGTGATAGACCTTACATTCATAAGAATTGGGAAGGTCGTTATGTCGTTCATCCTCATTGTTTAGATTGCACTAAGAAGTCTGATAAAGTTAAGAAGCACGACGCTGATCTTGATGATATTTTTAAAGTGTTAGAGGTAAAATAATGAAATATTATCATATTATAATTGACGGTGTTGATGGATCTACTTCATATGAAAAAAGACAGTTAGTAACAGATGATAAGAAATATATTAGAGAATTTATTAATGAGTATAATCATGAAGGTGCTACTTTATACTTAGTTATTGAAGATCAAATTAGTGATGATGATGAAATCTGTAGAATCTTAGAGATAAAATAAAATGGACTCTTTCAAACTTTCAACAAAAGAAAAAGATGATAAGGTTAGAGTATTAGGAGTCGGTCCTAATGGTGCTGGTAAAACTGTAGGATTTGCAAGTTGGCCCGGTAAAACATTAATTTTTGACTTTGATAAAAGATATGCACCACTTATTGATTGGCTTCCTGATAGGCTTGACGATATTACAATCCAGCCTGTTTCTGCAAATAGGTACTGGGAAGATTTTCACGCTAAGATTAACGATCTTGCTGACTATAATCAATATGATAACATTATCATTGATAGCATTACTAGTTTATCTATTGCTACAGTCGTAATGCAAATGATGGTTCGTGGTGATTTAAGAGTAACATCAGCAGAGATGGCTAAGAATAAAGGTGGAGATAAATTAGGAGTAAAATTTACTAAAGGTGGAGTTTCAATTCCGGGTTGGGATGAAATTAATGGTGAAGCAATGTTGATTACACAAATGCTTGAGGTTCTCAAGTCATTTAATTGTAATCTATTTGTTAATGCCCATCCAATCCGACGTGAAAAAGAAGGTTCAGAATATACATCTTTAGTAACATTTGGACCTAAAGTAGAGTCAATGATTCCAGGTTACTTTGATGAGATTTGGTATTTCGATAAGCGTCCTTCAGCACAAGGTGATGATATCACACGTAGAGTTTATCCAAGACCGTCGATGAGTTATCCTAATGCTAAGACTGCTATTAAGGGAATGCCACCTTATGTAGATTTTGCTAATCTTAGGTTATACGATGTGATGAAACCTTATTTATGATTATTTATAAGTTATATATAGTATGTGTTAATGAAGATGGTTATACATTCTACTCACAAAGTAAGGAAAGAGTATTAGAATTTCTTAAGAAGTATGACCACGAGGGTTCTGCTCTTTGGCTTACTATTACTGATTATGGAAATGCTAATTGGTTAGTAGATGAGAAAATGATTCAACAGAATAACGAAGAAATATATAAAGAATTAGAAACACAAGATTTGCCTGGAATAAGCCAAGCAAATAAACCGTAAACTAAAAAGAAAAGAGAAAATAAAATGGCTTCAATGCGTTGGGTTGTTACTAAGGAAGATGTTGCTAAGAATCGTTTGGTTGAACCTGGTTGGCATCCTGTTGAAGTTGCTGACTTTCAGATTGCATTGTCTAAGAAGAAGGATTCTAACAATGCAATTTATGACTTCAAAGTACTCAGCCCAAACTTCGCTGGTGCAATGATTCGCATTTACTTTAATGAGAAGGCAGCAGGAGCAATGACACCGCTCTTGCTTGCAATGGGTAATAAGCAAAATGAAGATGGTTCAATCGATGTTAACTTGAGTAAGGAGTCATTGGTTGGACTGAAGGTTAAGGCTTTCATTGTTCGTGGTGAATTTGAAGGTAAGCCGAAGAACGAAATTACTGATTACGCGGCTTTGGTGTAATAACCAAACTACTCTGGTCCCGTAGTAGGGGAAAAACGGGGCACTTTTTAAATAAGGAGTTTAAGATGCCACTAGATATAGATAAGATTTTCACATATCATCCACCTAAGAATGACCAACCAGAACGCTACATAGCTATTAGAGATAAAGCTAAAGAGTTAGCTGAATTAGTTAATTTAGTATGTCCGGAATCTAGAGAGAAGTCAGTAGCTCTTACTAATATTCAACAGGCAGTTATGTGGGCTAACGCTTCTATAGCAATTAATGAGTAAGAGAGATGGCTAAAATTTGGGAACCTCAACCAATTGAAGTATATAAAGATTGGATTAAATCAATTCTAGATGTGGCTTCAGATGATTTAAATGATTGGGAAAATACTTTCGTAGCTAGTCTTGATGAAAGATTAACTAAAGGTAAGAATCTAACTGAAGCTCAAGCGGATAAATTAGAAAGTATTTACGCTGAGAAAACATAGGAGGATAAAATGAGAGAGCCACTTCATTTAGTATTAGTAATCTTAGCTTTCTTATGCTTCTGCCTAGCCGCAACAAATTTCGTTGGTGGGGAAAATAGAGTTAGATTAATTGCACTTGGACTAGCTGTTGGAAGTGCTGCTTATATTTTCTAAAGGAGCTAAAAATGGGATTTCAAGATGAACCTACAATGGATGCTAGAGTACCAATGAGATTAACTAAAGACGTTGAAGTTTCCTACAGACAACAACTTCAGTCTGATATCGATAGACTTCAAGCTATGTTAGATAAGAAGTTAGAAATGATTAAGTTGTTAGATGAGAATCCTGCAATTGAAAAGTTCATGAATCTTTCTCGTTAGTAAAGCAGCCGATATGGCGGAATTGGTATACGCAGCGGACTTAAAATCCGCGGCTCCTTTAAAGAGCATATAGGTTCGAGTCCTATTATCGGCACCACTTTTAAAAGATAACAAAATGTGGATATCAGATTGCAGAAAGATTTATGACTCTTACCGTGATAATCCTTCTATTAGAAATCTCAGTCGCACTCTTAATCGTTCACGATCTGATATACAACGACGACTATTAGTGGCTCGGTATTTCCATAACTACCCTGAGCTACTAGATATGGATTCACTTAACGAAGCTTATAAGTATGTTCTAAAGTTGAGGAAGATACAGCGTTTATTAAAGAGGAAGAAATGATTAGTATTATTAATAGTAGGTATGGACCGACAGATAAACAAATTGATGCATTTCAGAGATTAATTCAGAAGTTTCCTAAAGGTGAAGAATTTGCACACGGAATGAGCGACGGCGATATTAGAATTCATTTACTACTTAACCTAGCAGGATTTACAGTTAAAGGTTATCCGTCAAATAACGACGACGTTGTTGATGACTTCCCTAATATTACTAGAATTGAGCCATCTAGAATTAGTGATAGAAATAAACTGTTGATCGAAAACTCCAGTGCAATCATTGCGCTACCACAGATGATGAATGAATGGGAAGATTCACCACAGTGGAAAACTATTCGTTATGCTATTAGTCAGGGACTTGAAGTTTACGTAATTACTCCTATTGCTGGATATATTTATAAGAGGGTTTAGAGATGCCTGTAATCGCTGACGTTATTCAATCATTAGATACAATCAAAGCAATTCATAAAGCTAAGAACGATGATTATGCATTTGATAGTAATCCATTCTTTAACTTCGACGTTCAACAGTACGTTATGGAACTGTTTAATGATCCTAGAGATAAAGTATTCGCTTCCTTACTAGGGTTAAAGTTGGCTAGGTTAGCAAACCTACTTAACCAAAACACAAAGCCAAAGAATGAATCTATAGAAGATACGTTCATTGATTTTGCTACCTACGTTCTGTTACATAAAGCAGACCGTAAGCGTCGAAATAATGAACGACAACCTTTAAGTGCAACATCGATTGAGAAAGCTAACAATGCTTAAATCACTAGGCTCTGGTAAATTTATGCCAGTTAGTGAGGACGGAAGTAAGAAGTTTTTAAGTAAGCCAGTTAGTAAGAAGAAGGCTAAAAAGAGATTAGCACAGGTAGAGTTCTTTAAGAATAAAAGTAAGTAGTTGTAGTTGGAGTCAAAGTGGCAAACTTCGTTCCGGGTGTTGGTAATTTCAACACTAAACTGATCTTTTGCGGTGAGGCTCCTGGCTCTACAGAGGATAGAGTCGGCGAGCCTTTTGTCGGTTCAAGTGGGGAATTTTTAGATGGAATGTTGTCAGAGTTGGGACACCCTGAATGGAGGGCTGAATACTATACGACTAATATATATAAATTTAGACCACCAAACAATGATATTAAACGCGTAGCGGAAGTATGTAATCCTGCTCAACAAGAAGAATTAGTATGGAAAGAAATCAATGACATCAAGCCTAATGTAGTTTGTGCGTTAGGTGAAACTGCGTTAAGAAAGTTAACTGGATGCTCTGGAATATTAAAGTATAGAGGGAGCATCCTGCGAAGCAAGTATGGGATTCCAAAAGTTGTAGCAACAATTCATCCATCAGCAATTATTAGAGCAGCTAATGCAGATTATGAAGAAGGCGCCCCCGAAGGTGGGGCATTAAACTACATATGGCGTCGTGTAGTTATTCAAGATATCGCTCGTGCTATAGACGAGTCTGCTTTTGATAGACTTGACTTACCTCAAAAGTTTATTAAGGTTTGTAGCTCATCGAGTGACTTAAATAAGTTTATACGTGAAGGTGTAGGTAGGGATAGAATTTATCTGGACGTTGAAACTTATAGCTCCACGTTAGTAATGTGTGTCGGATTAAGCTGGGACGGTATTTCCTGTTTAGTTGTTCCATTAATCCAAGGTATTGGTAGTAAGGAAATAACAACAATACCAACATCAGACCTAGCCTTTATCTGGCAGTTACTCCAACAATTATTTAATAACTACGAAATAGCTGGTCAAAACCTCAAGTTCGACATTCCTAAGCTACAATCAATCGGCTTTACCTTCAAACGTCACATCAAGTCAGACCTACTACTGAAAGCTCATACGATAAATCCTGAGATGCCTAAGAAATCATTAGGCTTCCTTACCTCAATTTATACAAGAATGCCCTTCTATAAGGATGAAGGTAAAGAGTTTGTATTTGGTAGGGACAACATCAATGATTACTTTCAATATAATGGTAAAGATGTATGTGCCACAGGTGAAATTGATTTGGCAATGGAGGAAGAATTAATCGAAGTTGGTGAGCAGTATAATATAGATTTAAAAGGATTCTATTACAATTTCGTAGTTAAGAAGCATTCATTTTACTGCGACTTAGAACGTCTTGGATTAAGGGTAGATCCACAAGTTAGAGAATACCTAGCAGCTAAATATGAGATGTGGTTAGGCGACATTGATAAAAGACTCCAAGCAATGTTGGGACACCCTATAAATTTCCGGTCCCCAAAACAGTTATCAGACTTGATATTTGGAGACTTAGGAGTTCCTACTTATAGGATACCTAAAGGTAAAAAGTATTACAAGACTAATGAAGATATCATAGCAAAATTGTTGCGAGACACCATTAAAGATAGCTATCGTACAACAATTTTAGAATTGATGCTTGAACGTCGTAGAGTAGATAAGACATTAAATACATATCTTTATAATCTACTTGACTTAGATGGACGGGCTAGAACTTCAGTAAACATCGTTGGAACTGAAAATGGTAGAACTTCAACATCAAACTTAGGTCCACCTGATAGACCTTATGATTGTGGTAATGCATTCCAAACATTAACAAAGCATGGTGAAATTGGTGGTGATATTAGACTTCAGTTTATACCAGATGAAGGAATGATATTTGTTAATATTGATAAATCACAGGCTGAAGCTCGCGTCGTAGCATTACTAGCAGAAGATTATGATTTATTAAATGCAATAGATAAAATTGATGTTCATCGTCGTACCGCCCGTTGCGCCTTAATCGACGGCGTTATGAACTTAAGTTATGACTTCGATCCTATTGCTGATAAAATGGGTAAGGATAGTCCTGAACGATTCTTAGGTAAAAAGTCAAGACACGCTACTAACTACGACATGGGTTGGCGTGAATTCTTAACTAACTTAATCACTGAGGCTAAGCGTAATAACTTAGACTTAACTTTATCCAAATTTAAAGTGGAGCAAATCCTTGATCGTATACACAAAGCTACCCCTAAAACTAGAGAAATCTTTCATCGAGACATTAAGGAACAGCTTGATACTAAACGTGCGCTTATTAATCCCTTTGGAAGGATCAGAAGATTCTACGGTAGATTTGATAATAGAATCTACAAGGAAGGATACGCCTGTATTCCCCAAGGGACAGTAATCGACGACTTAACTCGATCATTATTCGCAGTTAAGGAATTAAAGTTTCCAATCTTTAAGCCAAAGAGTATGGGCATTCAAATAGAGAGCCACGACAATGGCTTATTCCAAATGCCCA
>Ga0105248_10000742_pt1 | contig 36695 bp, 51 predicted proteins | sample KBSS34metaG_FD_81524 | JGI IMG/M metagenome (GOLD analysis project Ga0105248, IMG submission 81524) | Switchgrass rhizosphere microbial communities from Kellogg Biological Station, Michigan, USA - KBS S3-4 metaG | ecosystem: Host-associated > Plants > Roots > Rhizosphere > Soil | place...
GATCCCGCCTCCGGCAGCACCCGACAGCCCACAGCCGCGGACCGCGCATCGCGTTCCCGAGGAAGCCCCCGACGAGCCGCGCGCACGGCGACCGCTGGCGCCAATCATTCCCGCGGTCGTGGCAGACAATCCGCCCCCGCGCACGCCCAGACGCCGCGAAGAAGAACCGGAATCAATTATCGGTCGCGTCGTCCGCAAATTGGTCCCGCCCCCGCCGGCGGTGGTCAACAACCCGCCTCCGCGTGCTGGACGTTCAAATTGGCGCGTGGCCTGGGAAACGTGGGAGCCCGTCGAGCTGCTGCGCAAGGTGTACCGGCTGGTGTTCCCCGGCGTTGTCTCTCCGCCATTGGACGCGCCGCTATTTGCGGTCTTTGATGACACTGAATTACGGGTCGACTTTGACGACGCCGAATTGACCGTTCTCTTTGACGACGCTACGTTGACAGTGGATTTCGACAAATGACGACGCGCAAGCGGACCGACACGTACCCGATGACGTTCACAATCCGTGACCGCAACGGCGCGGCCGTGAACACCACCGGGTACACGGTGACGATCAACATCGTCAACAAGGCCACCCGCGTGCCCAAGGTCGTCAACGGCGCCTGTGTTGCCGTGAACGCTGCTCTCGGTCAATGGAAGTACACCCCCGTCGCTGGCGACGTCGACACCTCGGACGCCTACGACCGCGAGGTGAAGGCCATCGCCCCCGACAGCACCCCCTACCACGTGCCCACCAAGGGCTACGACGGGCTCTATATTCAGGACAACTTGGGATGACCTTCGACGTCGCCCAGGTCGAAGGCATCGCCCTCAAGTTGCTCGACGGCACCGCCAAGGTGTTCCCGGTGACCGCGCCCATCGTGGTGCTGATCGAAGAGATCTTGGCCGTGGCCGACGAGTACGGAATCATCCCGCACGAACTGCCGGCCGATCAGGTCCAAGCGATGGCCGCGGGGCTGGCGGCGCTTCGGGCGAGCGCCATCACCTCCGACAGGAACCGGCGGCGATGAGGCCCGTCAGTATCCTGGGGACCGCGACGCCGATGCCTACGCCGGCCGTCGATCTCAAGCCGGACATGACCTGGTGGCAGAAAACCCTGGCGGGCCTGCTGGCGATGGTCGTGACAACGGTGTGCAGCTTCATCGGCTCGCATTGGGGCGGCGTCACCAACGACCAGATGAACGACGCGCTGAAGGGCCAGGAAGGTCGCCTTGGGGACCGCATCGACAAGGCGATCCTGACCGCCAAGAAGGACAGCGACGACATGAAGGCGTACGTAGACAAGAAGACTGCGGCGCCAGCGCCGTTGGCAAAGAAGGTCAAGCGACCCAAGCTCAGTGAACCCTCGGGAGGGGCAATTGAATGAGCCATCCATCCACGGAGATGCCGACAGTGTCTGGGACCGGGTTTGGCGTGGCCGAGCGTCTTCCCACCGACGAAATCTCCTCAACGTCGCCAGTGAAACGGCACGCGTCGCGACTCTTATTGCAGAGGCTGCAAGGTTCATCGACAGCCTTCCAAGCTCGGCTCGACAGATGGAAATCCTTGGCATCTGCGACGAGATCGCAGAGCTGACCGAGTCGACGCGCGCCGTGGTGACCCACCTTCGCGCCGAGGCCGGCAACGGAGTGCCCGCGCGGCCCAACTGGTGGCGGAGGTTGTTCGGTGACTGAAATGCCGCCCGACGACGAGATCGAGCTGGACATCTCGGAGCTGATGCCACCGCCCGAGCTGGACCCGTTCGCCGACGACGTGCCGACGCTGGTGGACCGCCTGCGGTGCCTGTGCCCCGGCTGCGGTGACGATCAGATGCACCTCGACGACAGCGTGCAGCCGCCGGGCTCCCACGCCGAGGCCTGGAAGCGCGGATGCTGCTACGGGAATTCCAAGTTCTTCTGGTGCAAGGGCCCGGTCGAACGGCGCGGGATCGGCCAGCTCACTTTGATTGGGTCGATGGAGGTCTTTTTTTTTCCTGACCGGCGTCTGGCCAGCCGGAAGGTGGACGTCGACCGCCGCCGGCCGTGATACCGTTACGGCGTGCCGACAGCCAGCAATCTACGTAAGGACGCGCAGGCCGCGCGCGAGAAGGCCAAGAAGCTCCTGGCCTTCGCCGATGCCCTGGACGCGGCGGCGGACGCCCAACAGGGCTTGCGGACCCGTAACGGTTATGGCACGGTGCCAAGGATGGAAACAACCGTTACCCAGCCCCCCAAGGTTCCCAGGAAACGCGGCCCGGCCGCCGCTGCCGATGGCCCCATGACCGCCGTTGCAAAGCAGAAGGGAATCCCAAGCCTCCGCGCGCTGGGCGATGCGCTGGGCATAACTGCCGGAAACGTCAGGCTTATCAACCTGCGTGGCGTGATTCCTCCTGGCGTGCAGAAGAAAATCGACGCCCTCCCGAACGCCGGCACGACCAAGTAAGAACGTAACGATTTCCTGCTGTTGTGGAAACCGTTACGGTTTCCGTTGACGACGCGGTAACGGTTCAATATAACCGTTACATGTCCAACGCGACGCCGGTTGAAATCGAGGAAGAGGAAACGGTCCCGGTTCCTTCGCAGACGATGGCCGAGATGGACCGCGAGCGCTGGCGCAGGCTTTCCGACCTGTACCACGAGGAAGAGATCCCCTGCGCGCCCTTCGGGGTTTCGGGGATGTACTGATGGCCCCCGAGTGCATGACGGATGGCCCCCACGGCGCGCCTTGCACGATGGTGCGCGGGCACATCGGGGATCACAGGGACTGCGCCGGGTACCACTGGCGGCCCCTCGCCGTCCCCGTGTCCATCGTCCTGATGCAGCTGTCGCACCGGGCCTGGACGGTTGAGGTCAGCTCGGGCGGGGTGAAGGGATACGTCAACGTCGGCGTGCCCACGCGGCGTGAGGCCTTGGTGGCGGCGACCGAGTGGCTGGAGCTGGCGCGATGACCGCCGACGAGCTTGATTCGGTCGTCCGCGCCGCAAGGACCTACTGCGGCGTCGACTTCGCGCGGCCGAAACGCGGGCTGCGCGTTGCCATCGTCGCGCTCGCTGACCAGAACGCCGAGCTGAGGCGGACGGTCAACGTCCTTGAAGCGCGGATCGCCGCCTGCAACGAGAACAACGCAATCCTGGTCCGCGCGCGCGTCGGCGCCCGCTGTGGCCACGGTCGCATCGAGGCCCTCTGCGACGATTGCGTGGCGCCGTGAAGCTCGACGCTGAGAAGTGGCGCGAGTGGGACCGGAAGCTGGCGCGCCTGCTGGAGGCTGACGCCTGGACGCCCGAGCCCACGCTGCTGGGCGGGCTGCACGGAGAAATAGAGCTCGAAGCGGTCGGCGCGGTGCCGGCCGTTGAATTGGATTAACGGTCACTGCGACCAGAAAAAGGAAAGAACCATGCTCAAGATCACCAAGGCCGCCGATCCCATCGAAGTGAAGCACGTAGTTGTCTGAATCCACGGAGACCCCGGCATCGGGAAAACATCCCTCGGGTTCACCGCCGAGAAACCCCTGTGCCTGGCGTTCGACAGCGGCGTGTACCGCGCTGGCGCCTTCCGCGGGGACTGCGTCCAGATCGAAAGCTGGCGCGACGTCTCAAACATGACCGCCGCCGACTTCGCCGGCTACTCGACGGTGGTCGTTGACACCGCGGGACGCGCCCTCGATTGCCTGTCGGCGACGCTGATGGCCGAGGATCCCAAGAACAACCGCGGCGGCGCGCTGTCGCTGCAAGGGTTCGGCGCCCTGAAGAGCACCTTCTACGGGTGGTTGTCGAACCTGAAGTACATCGGCCTGGACATCGTGCTGATCTGCCACTCGGACGAGCAGCGCAAGGGCGACGAGCTGATCACCCGCCTCGACATGCAGGGAGCCTCGAAGAACGAGGTGTACAAGAGCGCCGACATGATGGGCTCACTGTCGATGGTGAAGGGCAAGCGAGTGCTCAACTTCAGCCCCACGGACGTGGCGTTCGGCAAGAACCCTGGCCAGCTCCCAGTGCTGACCGTTCCTGACTTCGTTCCCGGCGCGCCCTCGGGGTTCTTGGCGAAGGCGATCGCCGACACGAAGGAGGCCCTCAATCGCCTGTCGGCCGAAGGCATCGCCCAGGCCGCCCTTCAGACGACGTGGGCCGAACGCATCGGCAAGGCGAGCACCAAGGCCGAGTTCGACGCCCTGGCAGCGGCGGGCAAGGCAGAGGGCGCCCCCAAGGCCGTCGGTGCGCTGCTAACGAAGGCAGCGAAGGCCAAGGGCTTCGCCTGGGACAAGGCAGCCGATGCGTTCGCGCCCGTCGCCGAGAAGAAGGCGGCGTGACGTGATCCGCATCTCCGTCACCGATCTGGAGTCCTTCCGCTACTGGCGCGAGCAGGAGCACTCGACAGTTGAAGAACTGGTCGCCCGCCTGCGCCACGAAGAACCGCCGTCGCCGCAGATGGCGGCCGGCGGGGCCTTCGCGAAGCTCATGGAAACGGCGCAGTCCTACCCGGACCGCTCCCAGGTGGGCGACTGCTACCAGGACGTCGAGGTTGACGGCTGGCGGTTCGTGTTCGAGCTTGACGCCGAGCTGGAACTGCCCGACGTCCGCGAGCTGAAGGCCGAGCAAGTCTTCCAGACCTCGGTCGGTCCCGTCATGCTGGTGGGAAAGGTCGACGGGCTCGACGGGCTCACCGTCCACGACCAGAAGCTGACCGAGAGCTGGGACGCGGAGAAGTACGTCGACAGCCTTCAGTGGCGGGCCTACCTGGTGATGTTCGAGGCCCAGTCGTTCGTGTACGACGTCTTCGTGGGGCGCTACAAGCGCGACAGGGACCGCAAGATCATCCCTGGGCAGGTGACGGTGACCGACTATCACCGAATGGCCTTCTACGCCTACCCAGGGGTACGGGCGGACGTGCAGCGCGCGGTGGAGAACGTGGCGGCCATCATCGCCCACCACATCCCCGAGCGCGTGCTGGCCGCCTGAGCTTGGCCATGCCCCGACGGCGATCCAAATTAAGAGGCATGGCACCGTCGGGGAACCCGTTGCTCGCGCGAATGACGGCCGCTGAAAAGCTGCTGGCCCAGCACGGCGATCGCCTGGACGGACACGATCGCCAGCTGCGCGAGCTGAACCTTGACCTGTCCCTGCTGGCCGACATCGTCCACCGCGCCAAAGCCAGGGCCGCCGATGTGCGAGCAAGGCGCCAAAAACGCACGCCATGATCTGTTTTGAAACTCCGCGCCGGAACGTCCCGCGCGCCGACTGAGAAAGGACGCGCGATCGCGCTGTCGTGGATGCGGCATGCCCTGTGCTGAGGCGGCCGTGCTTGTTACCAACCCCACCCACTGGAGGGACCGTGTCGTTGGTTTCCGAGGCGGGCATTCGGGCCGCCATCGCCCAACTGGAGGCGATGCTGCCCGAGCGGTCCTGCACCTTCCGTGAGCTGTGGACCGACTACGTAGCAAGCCTGCCGGCTGAGGCGGGATGGGTTCCAGACGTCGTGTCGCTGATGAAAAAGCCACTGGCGGCCTTCGGTGACGTCAAGGTTGTCGAGCTGCGACAGTCGAATTGGGCGGCCTACCGCAACGGCCTGGGGCGCGAGCTGTCGCCCACGACGCGCAACCTGGCCCTTCGTCGCACCAAGGCCGTCGTGCGCTGGGGCGTGGCCGAGGGCAGGGCTTGTGAGACAGCGTTTTTGAAGCTCAAACAGGAGCCGGCCAGGGGCAAGCGGCGGACCGAGATCGCCGAAGAGGATGACGCCCGTGTCGCGGATGCGTTGCCGCTGGAGGTGAGCGTCCTGTATCGGGTGATGGCGGGCAGCGGGTGCCGGATCGGCGAGGTTCGAAACCTGCGCTGGGATCAAGTCGACTTCGGGTCGAACACCATCGCCCTGGCCTGGGACGAGAACAAAGGGCGCAAGGCGGCGGTGATAACCTTCACCGCCGACGCGGCCAACGCCCTGAAGCTGATGCCGCGCGAATCCGTCTACGTGTTCCCGTCGAAGCGCACCGGCCGCCCGCTGGGACATGGGCACTTCTGGTCCCATCTCCGCACCGCCTTCGACAAACTGGGCCTGAAGGCGGCGCCGGGGGACGGGAACGTCCACCCACACGACACGCGGCACTCGGTGGCCACGCGGCTCGGCCGCCGGGGGGTCAGCTTGACCGATATTCAAGGCGTACTCCGCCACGCGAACATCAGTCAGACGGCGCTCTACATCGTGACCAGGGCCGAGGAAATTGCGGCGGCGGCGCGGCTGCTGGAGGGTCCTCGGCATGGTCCGCACCGCGCCGCGGGGTCGGCGAAGGTGGGACCCGCCGCTCCAAAAGCAAGGGCCGCCCGAAAGTAAATCGTTGACGGCGGGATACGTTTCCGTTACTTCTTTTCCATCCCGTCAATGAGCCCCGAAGAACGCACACGCCCACCGCTTCTGCATTGGCGGGATCCTATGCGGGCAGCTGGCGTGTGCGTCCTCCGCGGCATCCACCACGACCCATAGGAGCAGCCACATGGAACCGGACTTCCTGAGAACTTATCAACAGGGTAATTCGCCCACCCCGAGGCGCCGGGGGCGCGCCAAGGCCTTTCTCACCCAGGCCAGCCCCCGGCTCATTCGAGCGGTCGCCCGCGGCCAAGTAAGCACTATCCAGCTCGGGCTGATGTTCGGCCTGACCGTCGCTGACCTCGCTTTCCTGAGGACGCGATGACCCCCGCGGAACTGGCGACAGTCATCGAGAGCCACCGCAAGTGGCGATTCGGTGAAGAGGGCGGATCCCGCGCCGACCTGAGCGGCGCCAACCTGAGCGGCGCCGACCTGAGCGACGCCTACCTGAGCGACGCCAACCTGAGCGACGCCAACCTGAGCGGCGCCGACCTGAGCGGCGCCAACCTGAGCGGCGCCGACCTGAGCGACGCCTACCTGAGCGACGCCAACCTGAGCGGCGCCAACCTGAGCGGCGCCGACCTGAGCGGCGCCGACCTGAGCGGCGCCAACCTGAGCGGCGCCGACCTGAGCGACGCCAACCTGAGCGGCGCCAACCTGAGCGCGATCCGTGAGGACCTTGTCCAGGTGCTCAACGCCGCGCCGGCCGAGGTTCCGGGGCTGTTGGCGGCCCTGCGCGCTGGCAAGGTCGAAGGGTCCACGTACGAGGGCGCCTGCGCCTGTCTCGTCGGGACCCTCGCCAACGTCCGCGGGTGCTTTTACCGCGAGCTGGGCGCCTTGCGTCCCGACCCGGACCGCCCCGCCGAACGGTGGTTTCTCGCCATCACCGAGGGCGCCAAGCCCGAGAACAACCAGGTCGCGAAAATCACCGAGGGTTGGATTGTCGAGTGGCTGGCCAACGGCCCCGCTGCCGTCCAGGCGCCGACCGCCGAGGTGTCCGCGTGATCCGCTGGCTCGGCACCAAGAAGGTCAAGCTCGCGACCATCGTCCTGCCGGGCGGGTTCGCGAAGCGGAAGAAGGAGCAGCACGTCCGCGACCTGGCGGCGTCCATCGAGCGCGGTGGGGTGATCAGTCTGCCCGTGGTGCAGGACAAGCCCCGCAAGCTGGTGGCAGGCGGCGACCGACTCGCGGCGCTGATGCTGAACAAGGTCATGTCGCACGAGGTGCGAATCGTCCGCGGCACGGCCCAGGAGCTTGAGGAGCTGATGCTGGAGGAGAACCTCCTGCGCCGGCGCAGCGACGACTATGCCGCGATGACCAAGCGACTGGTGGAGCTGCGCACGGGGGACATCGAGGCGGCCGACCGAGCGGAGGTTGTCGCCGAGGAGGCGGCCGGTCGCGCCATCATTGAGCGCTTCCTGGAGGAAGCCGTCGACGACGGATTACTGGTCGCCGCGACCGCAAATGACGAGCCCGCCCCGGTGGGCCGCCCCAAGACGGCGAAGGGCAAGGCCCGCGAGCAAATCGCGAAGGAGACGGGCAAGACCCCCGAGGCCATCCGCCAGGCCGAGAAGCGGGCGGTGGCGAAGGAGCGAAAGGCCGCGGAGCAAGAGCAGAACCCGTTCACCGACGCCGGGGAGCCGCTCGCGCCACCGGTCGAAACGTACGGACTGCCCCTATTGACCGCCGAGGACGCCTACCAAGTCGTCATGGCCCAGGCTGCCCTTGAGAAGGTGGAGGGGTTCCTGAACAAGGCCCTGGCCTCCGTCGCGAACCACGCCGGGGCCGACTCGCTGGCGGCGCGCATCTGCAACGACGTTATGGCCGCGCTGGGCAAGCTCGCCGTCGACGTGCGCGCCGCCTACCCACGGGCCGTCTGCGCGGCCTGCAAGCTCATCCCGGCGCGCCGGGCGAAGTGCAAGGCCTGCGCGTCGACGGGCTTCGTGGGCGTGACGGAGTGGCTCAACGCTCCCGACGAGCTGCGCCTGGGCGGTGACCAGGCGAAGGTCTCCGACGGCAAGGGAGGCTTCATCCCCTACGCCCGTGAGGTCGCGAAGGAAGAGAAGGCGGCCGAGCGGAAGACGGAACGCAAGCTGCGCGTCGAGCTGGACGACGGCACCGTGTTCGAAGGGGGCGCGTAGCCATGAAAGACGAGGTGACGAAGGGCTACGTGTGCACGGGCGTGTTCGCGACGCCCGAGGAGATCGAACGCATCATGACCGAGCGAGCCTTGCCGATGGCCCGCGTTTTCGGGCGTTGGCCTGAACCCGAGAAGGTCACGCATCGGGCCGCGCTTTCCCACGGGCTACCGGAAATCGTCGGCTTCTACGGCATCGACTTCCGCGACGGCGAGTTCATCCGCGTCCGCGACGGGGACATGGACAAGGGCGAACCGTCGTCCGAGTGGCCCACGCCTTCCCCGGGAGCCGCGTAGCCATGGCCTCCTCGAAGGAACGACCGCCGCAACTGACGGCCCGCAAGTCAATCGACAGGTTCAAGGCCGCGAAGCTGGTGGCCAACATCCTGGCGCCGTTCTCGCCTTCGATCCGCGCCGTCATCGTCACCATGGCGACGGCGGGGGACACCGACCGACAGGTGGAGCTGCCCGTCGTCAAGGGGAACGCGTGAAAATCTACGTAGCGTCCTCCTGGCGCAACCTCCTGCAGCCCGCGATCGTGCACGCGCTTCGCCGGTGTGGGCACGAGGTCTACGATTTCAGGAACCCGAAGCCTGGAGACACCGGCTTCCGCTGGCAGGACGTCGGAGGCCCAGCGACGTATCAGCACGGCGACAAGGTGAGCGCCGTACGGTGGCGGACGATGCTGGCGCACCCTCGCGCGGCCGAGGGCTACGAGTCGGACATCTCACACGTCCGGGACTGCGACGCCGCCGTCTACGTTCTGCCGTGCGGGCGCTCGTCGTCGTTTGAGTTCGGCTACGCCATGGGCCAGGGGAAGAAGGGGTACGTGGTCGCCTTCGACGACGTCGAGCCCGACCTGATGTTCCGCGAGGCGACGATCATCGGCTCGATGGGCGAGCTGTTCGACGCCTTCGGAGAGCCGACCGAATGAACCGCTCCCCACTCAAGCGGACGACGCCGCTCGGCCGCAAAGGCTGGATGCGCAGAAAGCGCCCTCGCCGCTTGAGTGGGCCGCACGCCGACCCCGCCCGCATGGGGTTCGTTGCGGAACTGCCGTGCGTGGGCGTCCGCGCGTTCAACGGCATCGAGCGCCGGCGCGGCGGATACGTCCTGAACACGCACCGCTGCGAAGGGCGTATCGAGGTCTGCCACGAAGGCCGCACCGGCAAGGGGATGGGCACCCGCTGTCCGGACAGCGAGACGATCCCAATGTGCACAGCCCTTCACCGTCACTGGACCGACCACAGCGGCTGGTTCGCCGGCTGGACGAAAGAGCAACGCCGCGATTGGGCCGACGCGCGGATAGCTGAGACCACGGCCCTCTACCTGTCACACGGGAGCCGAAGAGGATGAGCACACCAACGGACGGCGGAGTTCACCTTGCCCGCCGCATCGGCTGGAGCGGCACATCCCACAACGCCTGGTGCGGCCACCTGTTCACCGGTCGCGACAAGAAAATCATCACGCTTTCCCAGTTCCGCAGATACCCCGACGCCTGTCCCGACTGTGAGGCCCGGTATCTCGCTGCCCCTCGCCACCACGTAACCGTCGACGGACGCCCCAAGTAGGAGGCCACGATGACCAGAAACGAAGAACGCTTGCGACGCCGAGAGCGAAAGACCGGGGTACCCCGCGGCGCCGTTCAAGAGACCTGGTACCAGCGAGAGGAGCGCGACCGACAGCGCGACCTGTGGATTCTCGTCATCGCCCTGACCGTCTCCGCGCTCGCCCTGGCGGTGCTCAAGTGAACCAGCGAACGTTCGACGCCGTCGACAACGCACAGGCCAAAGCCCCCGGTGACCTCGACTACCTAGACGTGGCGCTGATTGAGCTGGATGACGAGCGGCTCCGCTTGGAGGCCCTGTTCCAGCAAACGCACGGTGCGCACTCTAGCTGGGTGGCGGAGGCGGAAAAGCTCCGGAAGGAACGCGACCTCCTCCGTGGGGTCATCGCCGAAATTCGCGGATGGGCGACCAGTCGCATGACGACCGACAACCCGGGGCCGGCGGAATGGTTACTGGAAATCACCGCGGTGCTCAAGTGACCGTCGAGGACTTGCAGCTACTCGGCCCCCGCCAGCGCCAGGTGATGGAGCTGCGCCTGGCCGGCCTCGGGCAGCGTGAAATCGCCGGCAAGCTCGGCCTCACCGCCAACAACGTGGCTCACCTGGAATACCTCGTGCGCCAGCGCCTGAGCTCGCGTGACGTCCCCCGCCGGCCCTACGGCTGGCAAAGCCTCTGCCGCCGTGGCCACCAGAAGACACCGGGGCAGAAGTGCGTCACATGCTGCGCGGCTGCCAACGAGAGCCGACGACAGAAGGGGTTCGCACGTGCGGCAGCCAGGGAGGCCGCAGAGGCCGCCGCTGAGTCCCCCGAGGCCGCCCGGACCCGCATCGCCTGGGAAGTGTCCACCGGCAAGCGCTGTGGTCACCAGCTGTTCCGCGGCCCCTGCTGCCTGCTGCGCCCCTGCGCGGACCACGGCCGATGATGTGCGCCGCCAGACGCCAGTGGAAGCCGTTGGCCGAGGTCCACCAGGAGCACCGCCTGCCGGTCGGGCCGGTTGACCGCCCACGATGGAGCATCCCCGACAAGGGTGGGCGCCAGACGTGCCTGGCGTGCCGTGGACAGGGCGAGATGGGCGGCAAGGACTGCGGGAACTGCGATGGCGACGGGTATCGATGGGAGGCGACGTAGCCGTGAACTGCCCACGGTGCGGAGAGGAGACGGCTGTGTCGAAGTCCATGCGCTTCGATGACACCGTAATTCGACAGCGAAAGTGCGTCTGTGGCTTCACTGGGCGGTCGGATGAGAACTGGGCACAGTCTATTAGTGGCCAGGAACGCCATCGCCCTGGCCAGCAGCCGCCACCAATGGCCAGGAAACAACCCCTCGTGGCCGCCAATGGCCGCGGGGGGGTAGGGGGGGTTCTGTCCGGGGTTCGATCTGGGTCTGATCCGGGTCTCAATCCGGACCCCTCTCAGCAATCCGGATCAGGAGCGCACGCGATCCCACAGGCGCCCTTCGTGCCGCCCCTCCCCCCGGTCCGAATCGATACCTTCGCAGCGGCGAACTCGGCGCACTTCGAGCGGGTCTACGCCGCCTACCCGCGCAAGGACGCCAAGAGGCGCGCAGGGGAAGCGTTCTGGCTTCTGGCGGCCACGTTCCCCGGCGGCGAGCCTGCGCTTGCCGACGCAATCCTGGAGGCCCTCCCCGCAATGCTGAAGCGCCACCCGTACAACGGGCCGAACGCGACGCGGCCGTTCCTCGACAAGATCCTCGCCGAGCGCCGGTGGGAGGACCCCGAGAGCGCCCCCGACGCGCCGACGAGGGCGGACACCCGATGCAACCTCCACCGCCAGGCCGGCACCTTTCGCCAGCTCCCTCGGGGTGGACCGGTCACCGGCTGCCCGACCTGCAAAGAAAACTCAGCTGCCCGAGGGACCCGCGAAGGCGAACCGACAGCCCTCGCGCCACCCCCGTTCAAACCGCCACCCGAATGGACCCCCGAGCAACGGGCCGAAGCCGAGGCCTTGCGCAAGGAAGCCACCCCAACCGCTCGCGCAGCAGCCGGAGGTGCGACATGAAGCCCCACCCGAGCGACCCAGCAGCTACGCACGTGGTGCAATACGAGCCCGCCGAGCTGCCCGGAATCGCCACCATGCATTGCGGGGCGACGGTGGCGATCCAAAGCGATGGGTCGACGGTGCCTGCGGGGTTCGATTTCTACCTACCCGAGGACCGCGCAAAGGCGACCTGTCTCGCCTGTCCGGTGCTGGCGGGCCTGCGGACGGAGACAGCCGCCAAATGAACCCGCCCCCCGGTCCCATCGTCGCCATCTACGAGCTAACCCGCGAGTGGACTACCTACCGCTGGCTTTGCGAACCCTGCCTCGCTGCCACCAAGGCCGAGGGCTGGACGGCAAAGTACCGCGCTGCCGTTGCCCAGGCCTGCGACCGCTGCCCGGCTGTCCCCTCACCCCACCAGAAGCCCGACGGCTCAGTCGCCTACATCCCAACGTCCCGCACCTCCCGCCTCCCGACCCGCGCGGAGTGCCCACCGCCCCGCGTGCTCCCGCCGTGGCCCAAGCCCAAGGCGCGCCCCCCGCAGCGAAAGGCAGCATGAGAGCCGACCAGATCCGAGCGTCCGCCCTGTGGCCATCCGAGGACTGCTCGTCCGAGATGTGCGACGAGGTCTCCGATAAGTGGTGTCCCATCGAGGACGCGTACCTGTTGCTCAACGAGGCGACAGGCGGACGCGCGACCTTGGTGTACAACCGGCCGGACGCCAACGTGAAGTGGCTCCACACGGTTCCGGTCGAGAAAGCCCACAAAGCATTCGCCGACGCGCTAATTAACGGTCGCACCGACCGCTAACTGTGATGAGTTGCCAGGCCCGCAACCCGGCGTACAGTCGCCGCAAATGGGACAACTGCGCAACGGAGACGGCGTCACAATCAACGAAATCACGGTTTCGCATCGAGCGCTGGCCAACAGCCCGCACGATGCGTGTGTGTTCGACCCGCGGGAGGGTATCCGTGGCGTGAACATTGGGGGCAAGCTCTGGGCTGCCAGCGAGGACACGGTGATTCGCACCGTCAACGTGTCGTTCGATGGGGTGTCGGTCGAATGCAACACCGAGTTCCTGATGATGTTGAGCGACTTGGAGTTCCGAAAGGAATTCGTCGAGAAGTGCAAGGCGGAACGCGCCGCCGCCGAGGCCGCCGAGACGGTGCCCCACGTCTGGGAGGCCAGGCCCGAGAAGGACTTCGCCAACCCGGGCTCGCGCAGCTGGCAGTGCTTCAAGTGCCAGGGCTGGGTGTCGGTGCAGCTGGCCACGGAAGGCGCGGCGGAGCTGGTGGCCGAGATGGACGCCGGCAAGGGGCCGCTCGGGTGCCGTGGCATCCCGCCGCAGCCGGAGGCGCCGCCGTCCGAGGCCGAGGACCGCGTCACCAGCAACGTCGCCGTGGACGTGAAGAACGCCGCCAAGAAGGCGAAGCGAAAGGGCAAGGCGTCTTGAGGCAGACCGCCACCCTGTCCAACGGCATTGGGTACGTGATTTACCTGGGGGCCGATCCCGTCTTGTACGAGGACGGCAACCAGGTCGACGCGTTCGACCTCTGCACAGTGCCTGCGCGCGAGGCCGGTGCGTTCCTGCGGAGGCTGGCCAACGAGCGGGCCCAGCGCCGTGTTGCCGGGGCCGTGCTGACCTGGGAGACGCACCCGTAGTGATCCGTCCGATGGCAGAGGACGAGCGGACCTTCGTGCGCGAGACGTGCGCCAAGGTCCGTTGGCCTCACGAGTACAGCGCCCAGCGCGGACGACAGTGGCCTTCCGTGCCCTGGTCGCAGTGGCTCGCCGACCACGGGGCCGCGATTGACCAGTGGCTCACCCGCGGTGAGTGCCTGGTGTACGCGGAGCGCGGCGTCGTCCTGGCCTTCCTGGTGAGCACGGGGCACACGCTCCGCTGCCTGTACGTCAAGCGGGAGTTCCGCGGCAACAGGTTCGGCCTGGCGCTGCTGAACGCGCGGTGGCCTGGGCTCGTCGAAGTGTCGGTGTACCGGCCCACGCCGAGCTTCCTGCGGTGGGCGTCGCTGCACGGCCTGGCCTGGCGACACGAGGAAGACAGGCGGGCCGCGTGAGCCTCGCTGCCCTGGCCGACGAGCTGGTCAGCTACGAGCCAACGTTGCCGCGCTGGAGCCTCAAGGCTTTCTGTGGGGACCACGCGAAGCAATGGGAGTTCGCCACGTCGCCCAGCATGCGGCGTCACCTCCAGTGTGCTCGCCAGTCCGGCAAGAGCTGGATCGTTGACGGCCTAGTCGCCGACCGCGCGCAGCTCACGCCCAACTCCCTGCACTTCGTCCTCGGCCTGAACGGCGTGGCCGTCCGTATGAACAACTGGGTTCCCATCTGGAAGCGCACCCTCGACAAGTACCGCGTCGAGCGCCGCGACAACCAGCAGATGATGCTCAGCGAGTTCCCCAACGGGGCCCGTGTGATCTTCACCGGCACGGACGACTTGCGCCACGTTCGCAACTTCCTCGGCAACCGGCTGCCCAAGGGCTCCACGTTCGTCATCGACGAATCGCAGGACCAGCCGGAAGACACCATGCGGTACCTGCTGGACCAGGTCCTGGTGCCGATGATGACGCCGGACACGCTGCTGATCGAGGCGGGCGTGCATCCCGACATGCCGGCGGGGCGCTTCTACCGCGACGCCTCCGACGCGAGCTGGGACCACTTCGGCTGGGGGCGCTTCGACAACCCGCACACCCCCGAGGCCCGCACCACGCTGGCCAACCACCTGCGCGACCACCAGTTGACAGAGGCCGATCTCGAGTTCGACCCCGAGCACCCGCCCGAGGGCGGCAAGCTGAGTATCGTCCTCCAGATTCTCCGCGACTGGTTCAACCGCGGCGTCTACGACCCGAGCGCCCGGACCTACTGGTACCGCGAGAGCGTCAACGCGTACGACCCGGTCACCCCGGCCTGGGCGACGTCCTTCGTCAGCCCGCCGGGGTTCGGCCCGGTGCGCTTCGCGGAGCCGTGGCCCGGCGTCGACACGTTCGCGGTGGCCATCGACCCAGGCGGCTCGGACCCGTTCGGCTTGCAGGTCATCGGGTGGGGCAGGACGCACCGGCGTATCCAGCACCTGGTTGACTGGGTGGCCCCCCGTGGCGCGAAGCTGTCTTGGGGCGATGTCATGCGCACCCTGGGCGTGCTGGTGGCCCGGCGCTACCCGACGGTCCTGTGGCGCTACGACACCACGTCTGACACCGAGCTGGACACGTTCGGCAACGAGTACGGCGTGCCCGTCATCCGTGCAGCCAAGAAGGCCGACCGCGACGGGCAGATCCGACGCAACAACGACCTCTTGTCTGACGGCACGCTGGCCGTCATGCGCAACAGCAACCTCGCCACCGACTACATCAGCGCGCAGCTCGTTGACGGTGCCTGGGGTGCCTATCACCCGACGGCCTCAGAGTGCGTTCGCTACGCCGTCGGTGACTTCTGGGAGACGCGCCCCGCGCCCGTTCCCCCGCCGCGCGCCATGGACCCCTTGGACCGCGAGGCCGCTCGAATGGCCGAACAACTCAAACGTGGCGGCCGACGGTTCCCCGGCCGAGGTGACCGGTAATGTACGAATTCGACCGCGAGTGGTGCGACTACGAAGTCACCGATCCTGAAGAGGTCCGCACCAAGCTTGACCAGGCGGTGTCGTCCATCGAGACCAGCGCCGAGGAACAGGGCAGCCTCGTCGCGCAACTGGTCGACCTGGCGCTCTACGCTGGGCGCCCCTTCAACGCAATCACCATGGCCGACTTGTGGAGCTACGCCGCGGTCGCCGATGCCGCTGCGACGCTGAAGTTCAACGCTTGTTACTCGGTGGTCTCCACCATCGTCAGCCGCGTGTGCTCGTTCCGGCCGCGGGCGCAGTTCATCCCCGAGGCCGGCAACTACAAGACGCAGCGCCTGTGCCGCGAGCGGACCGCGGCGAGCGACGCGTGGGCCCAGCGCGAGGAGTACCAGGCGCAGGCGTCCCTTGCGTTCCACTGCCTGACCGGTCGTGGCGGCGTGCTGAAGACCTACCAGGAGACGCTGTATCCGGGCACCGACGACGAGGAAATCGTCACCTCCCTCGGTCGCTTCCCTGCATGGGAAATCAAGGTTGACCACGAGGACGGGAAGTACGGCAAGCCGCAGTGCATGTATCACGTCCGCTACATCACGCAGAAGCAGGCCTTGCGGGTGTTCGGGCGAACGGATGAGGAGCGGTTCAAGGTCATCAACGGATCTGAGCGCCTGGCGTCCATCGGTGGCTACACGGGCGACGACGGCCTGAACGGCCTGGCCCGGCGCAACGGCGTGCCCCTGGTGCGCGTCGTCGATGCGTACGCGAAGGGGCCGCGCGGGCGTCACATCATGATGGCGGGTGATCTAGTTGTGTTCGGCATGGCCGGCGACGGGGAGGAAGGCGAGTGGAAACACCGCTGGCACCCGTTCAACGTGTTCCGCTTCGACTACGCGGAGGGCGTGGGGTTCTGGGGCCGCTCTGCGCTCGACAAGGTGCGCGGCATTCAGACGGGCCTTGACGAGACGGTCTACGAGATCGACCAGGCCCATCACCTGAGCGCCAAGCTATTCATGTCCGGGCCGCACGCGCCCGAGAAGATGAGCAACGAAATCGTCCAGTACGTCAACGACGTGCCGGGGCGGCCTGTCACGTTCCACAACCCCAAGCCCATCGACGCCGACGCCTATCGCTGGTTCGAGCTCAAAAAGCAATGGATGTTCGAGGTCCTGGGCGTGTCGCAGAACGCGGCCCAGGCCACGAAGCCGCAGGGCGTGACGGCCGCTGTCGCCATCGAGGCGGTGACCGACCTTCAGAGCGACCGCCTATCTCAGTGCTCCCAGAACTGGGAGACGATGGTGAGCCCCATCGGTGAGCAGTGGTTTGCGCTGGAGTCCGAGGTGGGCGGGACCCGCCCGTACCGCGCCAGCGACCGCGGTCGCGTGTGGACCGTCAACCTCGACGCCAGTGGTGGCGAGCAGACGGTGCGCGCGTTCCCGACGTCCCTGTTCGGGCAGAGCATCCCGGCGCGCCTTCAGAAGGCCATGGACGCCGTGAAGGCGGGCTGGTTCGACCAGGACGAGGTGCTGAAGGCCCTGGGCGTGCCCGACCTGGAGAGCATCCTTGAGACCAAGCTGGCCGAATTCGAGTGGATCGAGAACTTCGCCGACGAGCTGCTGGAAGGCGGGCGGTACACCACGCCCATCGAGTGGGCGAACCCCATCAAGACCTTCGAGTACTGCCGCCTGCGCTACCTGCGCGCCGACACCGACGGGAGCTACCCCCTGTCGTCGATGTACGACATGCGGAAGCTGCTCGACTACCTCCAGCCTATCGCCCAGGCCGCACGCGACAAGGCCAGCGGCAAGGGAGCTGCCCCCGTGGCTCTCCCCGCTGCACCCGCAGGCCCGCCCGCCCCGCTGGCGCTGTCCCCTGTCGCCGCGCCGCCGATGCCCCAGGCGATCGCACCGCTTCCCAACCTCCAGCCCACGCCGGAGGCCGCCCCCGTCCTGTAGCCCCGTCCCCTACTTCGCAACGAAAGATGGTCCCCAATGGCGAAACGTTCCGTCCAGGCCCGTGTGTCCAAGCCCAACCGCTCCACCCGCATCGAGACAGAGTCTTCCGGCATCCCGAACGCCCGCGAGGGCGGTGTGCGACTGAAGCCCGGCGAGTCCCGCTTGCAGGACCCGAGCGAAAGCACCTGGAATGACCTGTCCAACGAAGGCTCCCCGCCGCCCGACAACAACCAGGTCGTGGACGATGACGAGGCCCCGGAGGTCGCGCGCACCGAGGACGAGAAGCAGGACAAGATCCGAACGCTGCTGGGCCGCCAGTTCAGCGGCAAGGAAGTCGCCGACGATGCCGCGGCCGTGGTCGACGGCATCAACGCCCGCACCGAGGAGGTAGCTGGCGGCGCCGCTGCGACCGAGGACGAAGAAGAGGAGACCGAGACGCCCGCGGCCGACGAGCCGCCCACACGGCGCGACCTAATGGACCGTGTCGACGCCGAGCAGCGCCGGCTCACCCTGGAAAAGCAGCTGGGCACCGAGCGCCGCGCACGCGAGCAGGCAGAGGCTCAGCTCAAGGGCGGCCTATTGGCGGTGGCAAAGGCCCAGGGGCTCACCAAGGACCAGGCCATCGACGCCCTGCTGTCCGCCAATGACGACGGCGCCGCGCCCGTGGCAGCCGCCCCCGCGCCGTCGACCGACCCCGCCGTCAACGACCGGCTGACCCGCCTGGAGCAGCGCGAGCGGGACATCAACAAGCGTGAGGCCCTGAGCGTCGTCGAGGAGGTCACCAAGGAGCTGGATATCCCTGTCACCCGCGCCACCTCGCGCGTGACGGTCACGGACGAGACCAGGAGAGGGAACGACGGGAAGGCGCTCACCACCGTCATGTCCGGCCGCGAGCTCGTGTTGCAGACCGCTCAGCGGCTGTGGGAGCGCGCCGGCAAGCCCGACGGCGACCGGCGGCAGTTCATCACCAAGGCTGCCCCCCTCGTTGAACAGCAGCTCGTCGATGACCAGAAGGACGCCTTCGAGGCGTACGCGTCCAAGGTGGCCGGTAAGACGCCAGCCGCCGCGGGTACACCGCCCAAGCCACGCAAGGCTCCGCCGTCCCTCGGGCGCAACACCGGCGGCGGTGGAGCTGCACCGGCCGCGTCGCTGAAGCTCTCGGACGACATCGACGAGCGCCAGCAGCAGATCAAGGCGCGGCTGGGTCTGCGCGGAGGGCGGTAGTCCTTTGTGGGCAAGCGCCCTGTCCCGAAACAGCTGACCCCGTTCAAGAAGGGGCAGAGCGGCAACCCGACAGGGCGGCCCAAGGTCGCCCGCGAGTTCGCAGAGCGCATGCGCGAGGCCTTCAACACCCCAGATCCGGTCCACAAGCGATCGTTGACGGACGTGGTGTTGAAGCTCGCCTTTGACGACTTCAGCCCCAAACAGACCTGGGCCATCCAGTTCATTGCGGCGTACGGCATCGGCCTGCCCAAGCGGTCACTCGACGACGAGACCGTAAAACAGATGGCCGCGGAGCTGTTCGAGAAGGCATTGGACGAAGCCCGCAAACGAAAGGCGGCAGAGGTGCAATTAACGGTCACTACGACCGATAAGTAGCTCGAATTGACGGCCTGAAAGGCGCGGGTACAGTCGGCCTCGTCTCCCGCTGAAACTGCGAAACTGTCTCCAACTGCGAAACCTGAAGTCGGCGGAGTGTGTGTTTTTCACAACTCTGAACGCGAGGTTTCGCCATGTCTCAAGGTTCTACGCCCGGCGCGACGATCACGACGCTTGCCGATGCTCTGATGCTCAACTACGACCTGCCCTTTCGAGGCAAGGTCGGCTGGTCCAAGGGTGCCCTTGGCGCAATGATCAAGAAGGTTCGGTGGTCGGGCCTCAAGCCCGTCATTCCGATCCGCAACGCCAACAGCCCGGCGGTCTCCAACGACTTCGCGACGGCTCAGAACCGCGCCAAGACTTCGACGGGCATCACGAAGGTCTATCAGTTCCTTCCGCAGTGGTACAAGAAGTTCGGCGTCGCGCAGATTGACTCCCTGCTGATTGCAGCGGCGAGCGATTCTGCCGGCGCGGTGTACGACGAGCTGTGCACCCAGATCGACGGCATCATGAACGGGACCACGCATCAGTTCTCGACTGACGTGTACCGCAACGGGTTCGGATGCATCGGTCAGATCGACGCGACCACCACCATCGCGTCCACGCGGCTCATTCTGAAGGAGCCGGAAGACTCGGTCCTGTTCATCGACGGCATGACCCTGATTGCCGCTGTCGACGATCACACCTCGGCCGCGCGCAACGCTGGCGCGACCATGGAGGTCGTTGGCGTCGAGGACTACGAGAAGGGTTACATCACGATGACCCAGAACCTGTCGACGGCCATTGCGGCCATCGCGGTTGGCGACTTCGTGTTCCCCGAAGGCAACCGCGGCGTCGGTGCCACCCCGGCGCCCACGGCGCTGAACGGCCTCGACGCGTGGTTCCCGGCCACCGTCCCCACCACCACGGACGTCGCCTCGGGCGTCGACCGTTCCAAGTCCGCGCTGTTGCGCGGAACCATCCTGGACTTCACCTCTTCGACGAAGAACAAGGAAGACCAGTGCATCGACGCCATCACGGCGAGTGCCCGCTACGGCGGGAACCCGGCGAACATGGTGTATTTCACCAACAACACGAACTACAAGGAAATCCTGTTGTTCGGGACGGCCAAGTACCGGCCGGACACCACGAAGGGGCCATACGGCATCTCCTTCCAGGGCATCAAGATCCAGACCGACAACGGCGAGGTGAAGGTGCAGCCGGACCGGTACTGCCCGGTCAAGCGGTCCTACCTGCTCGACATGTCCACCGTGAAGTTCTACGGGTGCGGATCGGCCGAGGTGCCTCGGTTCATCGACGACGATGGCGTAGGGAAGATCCTGCGCATGACGGACGCGGCTGCTGTTGAGAGCCGCGTCGGGTACTACGGGACCATCGGGTGCAACAACCCCATCGTCAACGTGGTCAACGTCCACAAGACGTAATCCAACCGAGAGCGGCGGGGGCTGGCTGTACGAGCGCCGGCCCCCGTTGCCCTCACAAAGGAAACGACCATGGGAGCACAGGGATTGTTCGTTACGAACCGCAGGAATTTCACGTTCTTTGCGCATCAGGTTGTCTTCGGCGCCACGGGCGTCGTTGCCAGTCAAGACCTTCCGGGCGACTCCGGCGTCATCGTCGGCGCCCGCATTTCGGCGGGCCGTTACAAGGTGACGCTACCGAGCAAGTACCGAAAGTTTCACGGCTGCTGGGGGACCGTCGTGGGCCCCGACACCGCCGTCTACGGCGCCAAGACGCTGGGGAACAACTTCATCATCCGGGCTCAGAAGGTGGACGCGAACACGCCTGACGGCACGTTCCTGATTCAGTTCCTGAACCCCTCGACGGACGCGACGAACTACATCGACGCCGATCCGCCCGACAACCTGTCGGTCTACCTGCTGATGGCCGTTTCGCAGTAGGCCCATGGGCGACTTCATCGACAAGATCGCGAACCGGACGGGCGGCAAGACCAAGGCCGCCGCACCCGAGTCGAGCTACGGCGGCGTGAAGCAGCGGGCGCTCGATGATCTGGCCGCCGCCCTGAAGGTGCCGAAGGAAGCCCGCGAGGACTTCGACGGCGCGCTGGTGGACCTCATCAGCGCATGCATGAAGGACAAGAAGGCACCGAAGGCGGCGCCTGCCGAGGAAGAGGCCGAGGAGTCCGAGCCCCCGGCTGACAGCGAGGAATAACCGTGGCCGGCGTCCCACTTGAATCACTGGTCACCAAGGCCCGCACCGCTGCGAATATGCAGGTGGGTGGGCCTTGGGACTCGGACGAGTGGGATGCCGCCATCAATGACGCCGTGACGGCGTTCTACGTCGACTGTGCCGCGGTCAACAACGCCTGGCGGGTGACGCGCCTTCCGTTCAGCATCACGACCCAGGCGACGCCCTACACGGCGCTCCCGTCCGACTTCGCCAACGTGTTCAAGGTGACAAAGGACCCCGGCCAGTCGAACCGGTGCGAGGTGTATCGGTCGGGCGACGAGCGGGCCGGTGAGCGCACCTACCGCGTCGAGGGCGTGAACCTGTGGATCGACCCGCTTGAGCAGTCGGTGGGCAGCTACGAGCTGCGCTACAACCCGTTGCCCGCCGTCCTCACCCCCGCCGTGAATCTCGACCAGGAGCTGGCGCCACACCGCGAGTATTTCGAGCTTCACGCCGCAATCAAGTGTCTGGTGTCGGAGGAGTCCTCGCCGGCCGCGCTGATGGCGCTGTTCAAGGCCTGCCAGGAACGCGCGCAGACGTGGGCCAAGGGCCAGCGCAGCTCCGATCCGGTGCGCCCGCGTGACGTGCGCCCCCGCGGCTACTGGCCGGGGCGCTTCGTCCGATGAGCGACGTCCCCCGCGGCAGGCCGATTGACCCAGGCCTCGGCAATCTCGCCGACGCCCAGAAGGCTGCCCGCGACGCCGAGATTATCCCCGAGCGGGCGCCCAAGCTGCGCGGCCACGCCATTGGCACGTTGGCCGAGCTCCGCAAGACGCTCGGGGACATCACCGGCAACCGCGGACCCGCGTCCACCATGCTCAGCGGCTACGAGACGGCCCAGGACGGCGGCGAGGGCACGTTCGTGTGGCACCCGACCAGCGTCGACGCCGACAACGGCGGCAAGGGCGTCAACGGGCGCGTCCAGGTGGCCAACGTGAAGGTGGGACGGTGGCACCGGACCAGCCCGCCGGCACCACCCGACACGACCGGGCGACTTCTGCGCCTGACAGGGCTGACGGGGACCAGCCTGGCGGTGTTCCCGGGCACCAAGTCCTACCGCGTGCGCATCTGGGGCGGAGGCGGCGGCGGCGGCGGGGTCATCAGCGCAGCTTGCGCGGCCGCAGGCGGCGGCGGGGCCGGGGCGCCGGCAGAGCGGGCGGGCACGTCCATCCCTTCCACCTGGAACTTCGTCCTTGGCGCAGCTGGGGCCGCCGGATCGACAGCCGGCGGTGACGGTGGCAACGGCGGCGACTCAACGTTCACCAGTGGCTCGGGGACCGTCACGGCGCCAGGTGGAAGCGGCGGCAAGGGCGACGCCGCTGGCACCGCGGGAGCCACCAGCAGGGCGCGCAAGGGTGGGGCCGGCGGCGCGGCGTCGACAGGCGGGTCCGTGTTCAACGGGGGCGGCGCACCGGGGCTGCCGGCTCACATGGTGCGGATCACCTTCGGCGACACCATGGCCACGTCAGGCTCGGGCGGCAGCTCGTCGCTTGCCGGCGGCGGCCTCGGGCACGAGCGCTCTGTCACGGCCTCCGCTGCCGGCAATGACGCCGTCGGGTATGCAGCTGGCGGCGGCGGTGCAATCGACGACGGCACGGCAGCGCGAGCTGGCGGCGTTGGCGGACCAGGCTACGGAATCCTGGAGGAGTACGCGTGACCGCTAATTACAGGTCGCTACGACCGCTAATTCACCCTGTCTTTACAGTGAAACGGTTTCGCGCCCACAATTGCGTTACACCGCAATTAACGGTCACAACGACCGGAAAAGGGGTCTCAAATGCGCAACGTTTCGACAGTGGTGGCTTTCGTGTTGTTGGTCGGCTGTGGGATTGAGAAGGACGACGACGTGTCACTCCAGAAAATACCGGTGTCCTGGCCCCTGACGGGGGGGCTCGACACCAAGAAATCGCCGCTGGCGATTCAGCCGGGGTCGCACCTGGTGCTGGACGACGTTGTTCAGGAGCGGCTCAACGAGTGGCGGCACCGCAACGGATTCACGCAGGTTACGGCGGACACGATGCCCGAGGCGGCGCCGTATTTTGTCGGCGCGCTCGGTGACTCGGGGATGTTCGAGGCCGGGAAGTCGGGACTGGAGCCTTACTCGCCGTCGTCCGCCGCCAGATGGGCGCCTTCGATCAATGCCGTGCCCATCCAGCCTCAGCACCGGAGCCGCAAGCCGATAGTCGCGAACGACCTGACCGCAGGCATGGGCTTCGCGCGCGTCGGCAACATCCTGGCGATCGGGGCGTCCGTGACGGGCAGTACGAGCTCGGAAACGCGGGTCACCACCTACGACGCCTTCTCTGGCGCCGCGGTTGACATTTCGGGCCCGCTCACTGGCGTGACGCTGTTTCGCGGGGCTGCCACGGCCTCATTCGCGGTGATGTTCGCGATCGATCCGGTCTCTGGCCTGCGAGCATTCACCGTCAATTCAACTGGGCAAGTCACGTCGACGACGACAGTGGCGACCGCCTTCACGAGGCTCGATGCCTACTGGTACGGCGGCGCGACAATCACGGTGGTCGCCGCGACCGCTGCCGGTGCGGTGTCGTTCTTGGAGTTCAACCCATCGACCCCGGCATTCACCACGAACGTGGTACTTGCGGGGGTCCTGGGCAATAGCGCCCTGGCATTGCTGGCCGATCCGCTGGCCACGGGGACCAGGTACGTGGGGACGAGCGGAACAACGCCCACCACACGCGTAATTCGGTGCAGCTCTGCCGGTGCCATCCTGACGAACGACCAGGTGGAGGCGGTGGCGTCGACCAAGATCGCAGGGATCGGAACCAACGCCGGCAACGCCGCCGACTGGTCTGTGATCTACCAGACGACCGCGCCCAACCTGCGCGTCAACCAGAAGGTCAACAATGCGATCGGGTCGCCACTCCCGTTCAAGGGCTCACTGTCATGGGGAGCCGGCGGCACGCTCGATTCCCAGGCGTGGGCGGACTCCAGCATCGACTCGACGGCCTTTTTCCTGCTGATCGGCCTGCACTCCCAGAACCCCGACGACCCTCAAGATTCATGGGCAGAGTTCTATATCCCGCTGCCAGGCGGGCAGAGCGCGCCCACGGTAGTGTCGACGCCGTCGTCTCTTTCTGCGGGCCCGTCGCTGTCCGCGCTGTACCAGGTCGTCAGGACGTCGGCTTTGCATTTCTCGACACTGCTGCCGGTGCAGGTGGTCTACGAGGACAACGCGGGCGTCATCGTCCGGCACTACTCGCTGGACCTGTTCGAACAGACCTACCTGACCAGCGCCGACGACGCGGTGACGCTCACTCAGAAGCCGCTGAAGTACAAACAGACGTCGTTCGTTCCTGGCGGCCAGATCTCATATTTCGACGAGAGCGCCATGAAGCGCCTGGGGACGGCGAGCCCGCCCCGGATACCGACCGGGGTGGGCAGCACGGCGGCCGGGGCGCTGACGCTGCTGGCTCAGTATGGCTACAAGGTTGTCATCGAGACGATCGACAGCGACGGGAACATCTGGCGCTCACCTCCGACGCCGGGCCTCCTGGTGACGCTGGCCGGAACCCAGAACACGATCACCGTCACCTACTCGTCGTGGTCCACGTCCGACTACACGTCAGCCACCATCCGCGTGGCCATCTACCGGACAGCAGCAAACGGGTCGTCGTATCGGCGGATCTACTCGACGCTCGCGGGGCCGGGGCTGGACGTGGTCTATGTCGATCTGCTCGCCGACACCGCCATCGTCGACGGCGAGGTGCTCTACGTCCAGGGCGAGCTCGAGACGGCTATCACCCCGCCTGCGCACGTCATCTGGTTTCACGATGACCGCTTGTGGGCCGCGAACCGCGAGTACCCCACCGAGGTTTGGTACACCAAGAACCTTCGCCCGGGGCGACAGCCGGAGTTCACGAACGAGGGCATCGTTGACCTCGATGACGAGTTCGGGGACATCACCAACGGCGCCAGCCTCGACACGCAGAACGTTGTGTTCAAGAAGAACGCCATTTACTTCGGGTCGGGCGACGGTTTCACCGACTCGGGCAGCGGCACCAACTACCGCTTCGATCGCATCTCCAGCGACCAGGGCGCGCTTCCCGGCTCTCCCGTGGTCAACACGGGTAACGTGCTCTACTTCGTTGGAGAACGCGGGATTCACACCGTCAACAAGCAAGGCGTGGTCGACTTCACCGGATCCCCCGTTGACCAGTGGATCAACCAGCCTTTGGTGTCCACGCGGGAAACGGTGCTAGACGGCTGCTTTGTCTCGACGAAGAACGACGTTGTCTTTCTGACCACCAATTACCTGTTGATCCACAACCTCACCTTCAACTACTGGCGGCGGGTGACGGGCCTGGCAGGGATGCGCCGGTGCCTGGTGGTCAACGGACAGCTGGTGTTGTTCAAGAACGACGGGACGATGTGGCGCGAGGGCGACCACACCGTGTTGACCGACGGATCGAGCGCGATGCCCGAGGGAATCATTCGCTCCCCGTGGATGCGCCCCACCCAGGGAAGCGGCGGACCTGGTACCGGCTCGACGGCGACCGCCGGCCAGCAGGGCATGCGCATCTACCGAGGCCGCGTCACGTACACGCGGACCGCTGGGGGCTCAACGGTTGCCCTTCGGGGGCGCATCTACCGCAACAACGACGACGCCGACCTGGAGGAGTTCACCAGCAGCGGGATTGCCGCGTCGAAGCTCTCGGGCACCGGCGAGATGGTTCCGAAGGTCTCGAAGTGCACTTCGTTCTCACTCGCCCTGGTGATTCCAGCGGGCGACTGTACAGTCCGCGTTGATGGGTTCGCTGCACTCGTTGGAACGCGCGAAGGCGCCCAAGTTACCGGTCAAGGTGATCGGTGGAAGTGACGTGACCTGATGGCGGCAGTTCCCGAGGGCTACACGCCACGCGTCGACGCCAACGGCGTCGTGTCCGGCTACTACGACCCCAACGGGGTGCTGGTCGGCAACATCTCGGGCGCGGTCAAGAACCCGGACGGGTCCATCACCTATTCGAACGGTGGCGGATCGTTCACGACCTATCCTGGTGGCACGTCGAAGGCGACGCAGGCCACTGGCGGTTTGACGACCACCTACGGCGCCGACGGCACCCGGACCACCACCGACGCGAGCGGCGCCGCGGCGTCGGCCGACGCGATCCAGGCGGCAAACAACGCGAACGCCGGCCAGCTTGGCGCGGGCGGGCTGCTAGGACTGGGCAGCAATCCGGTCACGGGGCTCATCCACGCGGCGGCGGCCATCCCCAAGGCCGTCAAGACCGAGCTTACCGGCGACGACGGCAGCGCCGCTGCCGCCGACAAGGCCGCCATTGACACCGCCGCCCACAACCTCGGGCAGTGGGATCCCAACGCCAAGAACACCTTCGACTTCGGCAATCAGCAGGGCGTTGCGACGCCCGTTGCGAATGCGCCCACGGTTACGGCGCCGCCACCGGGACAGTCGCCCGCCTCGCTCGACTTCAACGCGGGACTGGTGACGCCGGGGCAGATCACCTCAACGCCCAACGTGGGCTATGCCCCCGTGGTCTCCGCTCCCCAGCTCGGGGCGGCTCCCCAGATCAGCGCAGGCAGCGCGAGCGGTTCCGGCGTCACTGCCACCAACGTTGCCGTGCAGCGAGCGGACAACGTTGGCGACATTGCCGCGGGCGGCGTCGGTCGCGACGCGCAGCTCGACGCCCTGGGCGGGCTCAAGGATGCGGCGGAGGGCAAGACGCCCAGCGCGGCGGAATGGCTGATGCGAAAGGGCATCGACGAGAACGTTGGCGCGGCCTACGGTCTCGCGGCGTCGTTGCAGGGACGCAACCCCGGCATCGCCCTGCGTACGGGCGCCATCACCGCCAAGGACGCAATCGCGAAGAGCGCGGCCGACATGGCTGCCCTGCGCGCCACCGAGATCGCGAAGGCGCGCGAGGCCTATGCCACCCTCGGCACCAGCATCGCGGCCCAGGACCTGACTGCAATGCAGTCGAACCAGTCCAAGGACCTGACGCTCTCGGTGACCAACCTCCAGGAGCAAATCAAGGTCCTCCAGGGCAATCAGCAGGCCCAGCTGCAAGCGGGCATGGCCACCGCGGCGAACGCCACCGCAGCGTCGATCGCAACGCTCCAGGCGCAGACCAACGTCGCTGTCGCCAACCTCCAGACGTCGACGGCGCGGGACATCGCGAACCAGACCGCCCAGCTCGACGCCTCGAAGGCCAACGCCGCCAACGAGATCGCGGTCAACATCGCGAACGCCAACAACCAAATGACCGCGTTGACGGCGAACCTCGCCGCGCAGACCGCCGCGAACGACAGAAACGCCGCCAGCGAGACGGCCAAGGCGATCGCGCAACTCGACTCCCAGACCAAGATGCTGATGCAGCAGCAGGACCAGCTCTACGACGCGGCCAAGACGAACGCCGCGAACCAGGTCAGCGTCAACAACACCAACGCCACGAACGCCACCAACGTCAGTATCAGCAACGCGGGCCTTGAGGAGCGGAAACAGGCCGACATGGCCGCCGCGGACGCGAAGCTCAAGGAGCTGGGACTACAGTCGCTGATCGCCCAGCTGAACGCGTCCATCTCTGTCGCCAAGACGGACCAGGAACGGCAGGCGGCCGAAGATGCGTTCTGGGGATCGTTGGCGGGGACCGCGGGAAAGCTTGCGACGGGGAAGCCGGGATGATGCTACTTGCGAACGCCGTAATTGACGTTGACGCGAGGGCGCGCCTGACAGGCCGCAAGCTCCGTCTCAAGCTGCGCCACCTTGGCAGCGGGATCGACTGGCGGCGCCGCCTGCGCGGCACGCTCGGTCGCCAGGTCGCGGAGAAACTTGTCCGGATCGAAGTCCTTGGAGCCCGCCGTTTCAAGGGCCATGCGGAGTCGGGTGTACTCGGCGACGTCGTGGACGTCGGTCACGATCCTGGAAATCGCGCGATAGGCCGGCACGCCCACCGCGATTACCCCCGCCAACGTCACGACGAGGGTCACTTGTCGAACACGCCTCTCCCACGTCTCAAGGTCCATGTAACGAATGATAGCCTCGGCCAATTCGCGGTCAAGCCGCCCGGTAAGGTGACCCGTGGCTGAGCTTCCCGGCGCCGGGGTGGCAGTGAACTTCCCCGCGGCTCCCGAGTGGGAAAAGCGGGTGACGGCTCCGTCTGTCACCGACACGACAAAGGCCCTGTCGCCTGTCCAGGTCGCGGTAGAGGGTCAATCCCTCGCCCAGGCCGAGGAGGAAAAGGCGGCCGTCGACCAGAAGACGGGCCTCGAAACCGACAAGGCGACGATCGAGGCCCAGGGCGCCGCGGCCAAGGAAGCGCAAACCGCGGCGACCATCGGCGAGAAGGACCGCGTCGACGCAGCCGAGACGGTCAAGATCGCGAAGCGCGCGGACGAGCTGCGCGCCGCGAACGAGGCGATCCGGGCAACGCCCGCGCCTGCGCTGTTCGCGGACCGCAAAGGCTGGGAAAAGGCCAAGCTCGCGATGGGCTTCGCGCTCGCGGGCCTGGGCGACGCCATCAACGCGAAGGCCAGCGCCGTTCTCGGGCGCGCGGCTGGGCCCTCGGCGGTGACGGACATCATCAACATGGACCTGGAGCGCCAGCGCGAGAACATCAAGAAGCTGACCGACAGCCAGATCATGGCCAAAGAGGGCGTCAAGGACGCGATCGCCGCCCGCGAGCTCGCGCTGACCAAGGTCGACCTGAAGGGCGCGGCCCTGTTCAACCTGGCGAGCCAGCACGTTGAGACACTCCTGAAGGCTAAGGGCATGGATGCGCCCGCGATCGCTGGGAACGAGGCCAAGCTCGCGCTCGATCGGGCCGAGGTGGAGAGCAAGAAGCGCGCAGTGGCAGGCCTCGCCAGCGAGCACACGCGCGCTGGCGCCAAGGTTGAGGTGACGACGCGCGCGGCGTCCGAGTCCGACAAGGGTGCGCCGAGCGCCCGCGCGGCGCCTGTTCGCGGGCCGGACGGGACCATCACCTACGCGCCAACCGGCGAGGCCGAGAAGCTGAACGAAGGCGTCGCCGCGGCGCTGCGGATCGACAAGATCTTGCACGAGCGCCAGCAGCTCATCCGCGAACACGGCGAGCGGGTTATCAACCCGCACTCCCCCGAGGGTATGCGAATGAAGCAGCTCGCCGTCGAGTCCGGCGAGGCCCTGCGGCAGTTCGACCAGATCAACAACAGCGACGAGGGCCAGAAATTGGCCGCCAAGATCGCGGGAGGGTCCGGCGTCGGCGTTGACCTGAACCCGGCGGCGTCCGTCGACTACCTCGCCGAGTTGCGCAGGGGCGTCGCGCGGACCATTCGCGACCGCATCAAGGTCGGCTCTGGTCCCGCCGAGCAGATGCGCCCGGGCGCTCCCGCCGTACCGGCTGCGCCCACTGCCGCGCCCGCCGCTGCGCCTGCCCCAACAGCAGCGCCCACGCCGCCGATCCCGTCGACGGCGCCCATGGTTCCTCCGAAGCCCGCGGCGCTGCCACGGCGCGCACCGGGGCCGCTGAGCCCATCCGACCGTGAGGCGCTCATGTGGGCGAAGGGGCCGGGTCGGGGGACGCCGAAGGCCGAAGAGATCTTGAAGGCGCTGGGGGTGAAGTGATGGCGTTCGATCCTGATGCGTACCTGTCGAACCTGGCCGTCGAGCGCGCCGCCGGAACGCCTGCGGCAGTCGGCACGCCGCCCGGCATCGCCGCGCCCGACACCACGCGAAACAGCGCGCAGCTGCCCGACTACGCGCACGATCCCGTGCCGCCCGAGAAGGCTCCCGCTGTGCGCGAAGCAATCACGCGCGCCACCGCCACCGAAGGGTTCGACGGTCTCCCGCCCGACGCCCAGCGCAAGGCCATCATCGACGCCGTCCACGGGGTGACCCGCGAGCAGGCCCCTGCGGCGCCTGCCGAGCCCGGATTCCTTGAGTCCCTGGTCAACAGCGCCGGCCGCGCTGTGCCGCTCGGACACCAGTCCGGTGCGCTGATGGAGACCATCGCCCACGGCGGCAAATTCACCGACAATTACAACGCCCTCGAGGCCCGCACGGACGCAGGGGAAGCGGCGCACCCGGTGGCGGGCATCGCCGGGCGCACGGCTGGCGGCCTGGCAACGATGGCGGCCACCGGCGGCCTGGGTGCCGCCGTTGGTGCCCCCGCGGCAGCGGCGCCGACGATCGCTCGCGCTGCTGCGCCGCTGACCGCCAACGCTGTGGCCGGCGGCGTACAGGGTGCAGCCGATGCCGCGTCCGAGGGCGCCGATGCGGAGGAGACGTTTCAACGCGGCCTTGCCGGCGCGACGGTCGGCGCTGGGATTGCCACGGCGATCCCAGCTGCATCGAAGGCGCTAGGGAAGCTGTTTGCCGGCGCGCTGAAGCGGTCCGACGAGCGCATTCTGTCGGACGCGGGCGACGTGGCCACGAAGAAGATGCGCGACAAGATCAACGAGAAGGCCGACGACGTCATTGACCTGGTCCGTCGCACCCCTGGCCTGCGCGAAACCCTCACGACCCCTTCGCACTTCGTTGCGGCGGCCGAGGAACACCTGTCGGCCAACGGAACGCGCCTGAACAAGATTTACGACGCGGCCGACAAGATCAACGGGATGGTCGACGGCGCGCGCCTCGCCTCCGTCGTGACCGAGGCGCAGCAGCGCGCACAGGGACGCCTCGCGACCAAGGAGGTGGCGGCGGCCCTGCAACCGACCGTCGACAAGCTCGCGGGCGAGTCGGGGCGCGGGATAAGCGGGGCCGAGATTCGCGAGGAGATCACCCGCTTGCAAGGTGTCGCGTTCGACCGCTCACCTGGAGCGGCGCCTACCCCCGCGCGCGCCGCCGCCGGGCTGGCTGCGGGCAAGCTGAAGGATCTCCTGGAGGAGCACGTCCACGCGGCGAGCGAGACCGTGCGTAGCGCCGCGGGGCATGCCGCCGGGACAACTCCGGGGCTTGTGCCCGCGTCGTCTGGCCTCGGGCCCGTCGGCGGCGCGACCGGAGGTCTGTCGCCCGCCCAGCTGCACCAGATGGCAGACGAACTCAACGTGGCCACCGTCAAGTCGCTCAACTCCGATCAGACCGTCCTCATGCGCCTCAAGAAGGCGGCCGAGTACCGCGCCAGCGTCGCGCCGAACCAGCACGGCACCCGGCTGTCCAAGGTGGCCCATGCCGTTGTCACTCACGGCGCGCATGTTGGTGGCGTCGGTGAGATCGTCCATGGTCTCGCCTCGGGCGACGGGGCGGCGGTGGCCAAGGGCGTTGCCCTTGCCGTGGCGCCGCATGTGATCCCGCCGGTGGCCAGGGGCATCGACGAGGGGATCGCCTCCACGGCGCGCGCGCTGGGTGGTACGCGCCCCGCCGCAACGGGACTCGTCCAGAAGCTGTCGGCGACGAACGATGCGGGAGGGAAGACCGCCGTTCTCATGGACCACGTCTTTGGCGGGCGCAAGGACGACGCGAAGCCTGCCGCTGCCCCGTACACGTTCGGCGGCGACAGTGCCGAAGGTGGCGGCGGCTACAAGTTTGGCGGCGAGCCATGAGCTGGATGAAGGGCAAGCCCGCCGCGCGTCCCTCGACGCCCCCGCACGTCGACGTGATGAAGGCGATCGAGGCGCTGCACACGATGGAGAAAGCCGGCCCCCTGCCCCCTCCGATGCTCTACCTACAGCAGCAGCTCCCCGCCGTGGCCTTCGACCGCTGGGGCACGCCGCTCCCGTTGTCCATCGCAAAGCAGGAGCGTCTCGACCGCCTGGTTGCCGTGATGGCGGACCCGTACCACCGCGGGCGCGAGCTACTGCTCTCGGGCTACCTCGACACCATCGAAGCGAGCGCCATCCGCGACGGGCATCCGCAGGTCTACCAGGCGCTGCGCACGCAGGTGGAGGCCGAACTCGCAATGGCCGGCCCGCCGCTCCCCGTGTGGTCGGAGGGCGTCCTGGGCGTGTTCTTCGGGCGAGACGCTGCGCTTGTCTACAACGAAGGCCACGAGGCCGAGAAGCCCAAGGCCGGCGGCCAGTACGCCGGCAAACCACCGCTCCCAACGCCTGCTGATTTCTCGGGCGAGACCCACTTGAAAGGACCCTGAACATGGACTTCACTCGATCAACTTGGGAAATGGTCATGGGGTCGCTGACCCCCATGACAGGGGCGATTTCCGGCACCACGCCGAAGCTGTCGACCTGGATCAAGGCCGTCGGGCTGGAGTCGTTCACGGCCACCCTTGCGACAACCGGCACCGTCAACGGAACCTGGACCGTCCAAGGGTCCAACGCCGACGACGCCACCAAGCCCGCCGAGCTGATCGTGGAGCTTGGCACGTACCCGTCACAGCCGACCTACCCGACGGGCGTGGCGTCGAGCGGCGACGTCGTACAGCCGACGTACGGGTTCCGGTACATCCGGTTCACGTTCACCCCGAGCGCGGGCGCGGGCAATGCGACCGTGACGTTCAAGGGGAAGATGACCGGCGCGCCGATGGACATGGCACAGCTGCACCACGGGAGTATCCACCTGCTCGTCGCCGCGGCTGACACGCTGGCCGGGCAGTTCGCGCTGGAAGGCTCCAACAACTGGTCGGGCATCCTCCAGGGCCAGAAGGCCAAGGGCCAGGCCTTCGCGGACGGGAACTGGACGCCCTACCTGCCATCGCCCGCCATTGCCGTCCTCGTTGCGTCGACGGGGCAAGACCGAATGGTCGACCTGGGGATCACCACCGACGGCGCAACCGGCATCATTCGTTGCGGCGCGGTTCGGTTGAACTTCACTTGGACGGCGGGATTCGGCAGCCCGAGCGCATACGGAGCCTACAAGGCAGCTTAATTAACGGTCGCGCCAACCTGTAATTGGCGCGAATTGACGGGGCGATCTTTGCCCGTACAGTCGGCTCAAACTCAGGGGGATTGCAATCATGGCTGAAGTGGAATTGACCGCAGAGGAAAAGGCCGATCTGGCCAAACGGCGCGCCGAGAAGGAACAAGCGCGAAAGCGTGAGTGCCTGAACGCGGCGACCGGGGAGGTCGATGCCGCCGCGGGGGTTCTCGGCGACGCTGACCACACGATCACCGACGAAGAGCGGATGGGCGTCATGGCCCGCCTGCGCGCGGCGATCAACCACATCAACGAGGCTGGGTAAGTCATGGCACGCATCTTTTCCGTTGGCGGCCAGAACATCACCCTCGCGGGTGCGGTGACCGCCGTATTCATCAACCCGCCCGCCGCCCCGTCGGTGGGCATCCGTCTTCTGCGCGCGTGGGCGCAGCAGGCCGGCAACGCGACCTCGGCGCAGACGCGCATCCAGCTCGTCACGCAGGTCACCGCGTTTCCGACGCTGACCAGCGCGACCCCGGCCAAGATGATGCGGCACGATCCCAACGTGGCGGTCATCACCGGCGGCACCGCTGGCGCGGCTGGAACCGCCGGCATCAACGCGTCCGCCGAAGGTGCGGGCACCAAGACGGTCATCAACGAGTACTCGTTCAACAACCTGAACGGGTTCGAGTGGCTCCCGACGGCCAAGGAAGTCATCGAGCTGGCGGCAGGCATGGCGTCGGGGTTGGGGCTCTACTTCCCCGCGGCGCCCGGCATCCTGACCGGCTGGGGCTTCGGGCTCACGTACGAAGAGATCTAGGCGACCCGGGGTGATGCACCCCCCGGACATGTTCAGCGAGCCGACGGTGGGCAATGCGCTCATCGTCGGCTTTGCCGTGGGCGGATAGGCCATGCCCCAGGTACAACCTGACCCCATCGACCTGTCCGCCTTGCAAGCGCAGTACGCCCTGCGCATCCAGCGTCTGACAGCCCACGACGGGCCCGGCGCGAACGGTGCGTTTCAGGCCATCGCGGTCCAGTCGAGAAACGCCGTGCGAGGGGCCGGCTTCGATCCGGACTTGTTCTGCATCGACACGAACACCTGGCAGATCGTCAACGCGATCACCGGGGTGCCGGCGTAGCCCATGGCCGGCTCGATCGTCCAGACGGCTCAGTCGGCCCCATCCGGGACGTCGACGACGGTCACACAGTCGATCACTGTCACGGCGGGCAACACGCTGGTGGTGGTCGGGTACGGCTACAGCAACACGTTCGGTCCGCCGCCGCCGGCAATGACCTGTGCCGACGGGACCAATACGTACACGCAGCGCGCGGCGGTCTCGTCGTGTTTCTACAACTTTGACGCTGAGGTTGCTTTCACCGCGCCGATCGCATCGAGCGGGACGATCACGGTCACGGTGACCTACGACCGGGTGTGCGACGGTCGCAAGATCTGGGTGCAAGAACTCGCGGGGCTCACCGCGACGCCCTACCAGGCGGCCGGCACGAACCTCCAGCCGTCGACCGGGACCGGGACGGACGCGATCACCGCCACCACGTCCGGGTCGACGTCTGTAACGCCGGTGTTCATCTGGGCGCAGACCCACAGCAAGAACAACCCAGGCCCAGCCAACGCCGGCACCGGGTTCACCCTCGGCGCCTCCGGCTGGAACGGTGGCGGCGGGGACCAGGCCCGCAGCGAATCAAAGAGCGACGCCGGGGCGACGGGGACCAAGACCGCGACGTTCACCGCGGCCAGCGGCACCGACGACTACGCGACGATCGTAATTGCCCTGGCGGAAGCTGGAGGCGCTGCGCCGGACCAGCCATCGCCCCGCCGCCGCCGCATCGAGGAGGCCGCCGAGGAGGCACCGCCGCGTCGTCGCCTTTTCGCGCCCATCCCGGCGGTGATTGTCGCCCAGCCGTTCGCGCGGGTGCGTCGCGCCCTCGACGATGCGCCCGACGATGTCCGCCCACGCCGTCACTCGGACGCCATCTCTGCGCTGGACGTGCCGGTCACGATTCCCGACCTGGCGCTGTGGCTGCGCGGCGACGGCGCGCGTGTGTCCGCCGGCAACGTCACCAGCGTCGACGACTGGTCTGGACGCGGCAACAACGTCACCAATAGCGGCACCGTGCCTTTCAACGCGACGGCGATCAATAACAAGCCGGGATGGACAGGCAACGGAAACGCCTGGCTCGAAAACACGGTGTCGAATCTGGTTTCTGCCGGCGGCGATCGCACGGTGTTCGTGGTCGCCAAGTCGGCGGGCACAGCGGGCGGTGGGTTGCTCGAATTCAGGACGAGTATCCCCACCAACTCGTTCGCGCACGCACAGGGCAGCACCGGCTTTCTGTTCTACGACTCTGCGCACACCTGGTCAGACGCGGTGAACGCCTCAACGTCGCCGATCATCTACGAAGCAACCTGGTCATCTGCTGTGGCGCCCATCATGAAGGCTAACGGCAGCGTCGTGGCCTTCGCTACAGGGTCGGGAAACCTGGACGCCGATTCGGGCGGGACGGGCTTTACGGTGATGTCGTGGAACCGCAAGCAGGCCGGGATCGGATGGACCGGCGACATGTGCGAAGTGATCGTCTTCTCGCGCATCCTGTCGGCGGCTGAGCAGCTCACGATCCGCACCTACCTGGCCCTCCGGTACCTGATCGGCATCGACGTACCCGCCTGGCGATCACGACAGTGGATGGACGCCGTCCGATCGAGCTGGGACGTCGAGGACGTCAGAGCGCGCAGGGCACGCGCCCCCATCGTCTCGGCTGTCACGCCCGACAACCCGCCCCCGCGCGCATCCACGGCCCGCGCGCGCATGCTGGCGGACGAGTCACGGGCCGAGCCGGAGCCGCGGGCACGCAAGGCGCTATTCAGCCACGGGCAGGGCTCTCTGTCGGTCACCGATGACACATCGTCGGCGGTAGTCGACCTGACGGCTGTCGGCACCACGGACTGGCGGACGTGGGAGTTCGTCTCGGGGCTTGGGGACATCTTCGTCCGCAAGGTATCGGGCGCGAACCAGATCAGCGACTACACGGTGATCGGCGGAGGAACGCCGGGGTGGTCGTCGGGCGGCCCGACCAACGTGGTCCAGTGGACAGACGGCGACCCGATTTCCGTTGGCTCGAATGCTGGGAACCTGCGCGCGGGCGTCGGCACCGGCAACGGGTGGTCATGGACGGTGGTGGCCGATGAAAACGTTCGCACGGTGCACTTGTACCTGCGGTCTATCAACCTGTCCCCGGGCACGGCGACGGTGCAGGCGAGCCTTTCGGATGGCAGCGCGGCGCCCATCAGCATCGGGGTAAGCGCCAACAGCGAGTGGAACGTCCACATCACCTACAAGGCCGGCGGCCCCGGTCAGGTGTTGAACATCACCTGCCTTGTCACTGGCGCTACGTCGGAGGCTGGCGTGCGCGCCGTCGCCCTCGCCGGCCCCGCGGTGCCCAACCCGATGCCATTCATCCGCCGACTGTGGCAGGTGCTGACCACCTGGGACACCGAGGAGCCGCGGGCGGCCAAGCGGTTCGCGCCGATCCCGCCTCCGGCAGCACCCGACAGCCCACAGC
>Ga0105248_10000746_pt1 | contig 36566 bp, 38 predicted proteins | sample KBSS34metaG_FD_81524 | JGI IMG/M metagenome (GOLD analysis project Ga0105248, IMG submission 81524) | Switchgrass rhizosphere microbial communities from Kellogg Biological Station, Michigan, USA - KBS S3-4 metaG | ecosystem: Host-associated > Plants > Roots > Rhizosphere > Soil | place...
CCCAGCGGCCGTCGGTGGACGTGATCACCGGCACCATCAAGGCCAACTTCCCGACCCGCATCTCCTTCCAGGTCACCTCGAAGATCGACAGCCGCACCATTCTGGGCGAGCAGGGCGGCGAACAGCTGCTGGGCCAGGGCGACATGCTGTACATGGCCGGCGGCGGCCGCATCACCCGCCTCCACGGGCCCTTCGTCTCCGACGGCGAAGTCGAAGCCGTGGCCCGCTTCCTGCGCGACCAGGGCCAGCCCGCCTACCTCGAGGAGGTCACCGCCGGTGGCGACGAGGACGACGGCGGGGACGGCGGGCTGTACGGCGGCGGCGACGGGGAATCCAACGACCTCTACGACCGGGCGGTAGCCGTGGTGACGAGGGACGGCAAGGCCTCCACCAGCTACATCCAGCGCCGCCTGCAGATCGGCTACAACCGCGCCGCCTCTCTCATCGAGCGCATGGAGCAGGAGGGCGTGGTCGGCCCAGCCAACCACGCGGGCAAGCGCGAGATCCTCGCCTCGCCGCCGCCCTGAGGCGAGCCTGCCCGAAGGAACGGCGGCTGAACCTTGGCGTTGCGACGCTCGCCATCCCTGGCCCTAATGCCGCCGCCGTCGGACCCTAGCGTCCGCAGGCAAGGAGACCCGATGCTCGACCGTCGCCGCCTGACGCTTGCCTTGATCGCGGCCGGCCTAGCCCGCCCCGCCGCCGCCCAGGCTCCGCTCTCCGCGGACGACCAGGCCCTGATCGGCCGCGCGGTGGCCTATCTGGACGGGCTCGCGGAGGCCAAGGGGCGCTTCGTGCAAACCGACGGCCGCGGCCAGAGCAGCGCCGGCGCCTTCTTCCTGAAGCGACCGGGGAAGGCCCGCTTTGCCTACGATCCCCCCTCCGGCCTGCTGGTGGTGTCCAACGGCTCGACGGTGAGCATCGCCGACAGCCGGCTGAAATCGTTCGAGAGCTATCCGCTAGGGATGACCCCGCTGTCCCTGTTCCTGGCGCGCAATATCCGCCTTGACCGGGGCGTGCAGGTGACCGGCGTGACGCGTTCGGCCCAGGGCTTCGCCATCAGCTGCCGCGACGGTTCGAAAAAGGCGCCCGGCCAGCTCACCCTGGCCTTCGCAGATGCGCCGCTGAGACTGGCCGGATGGACGGTGACCGACGCGCAAGGACGCACCACGCGCGTGCGCTTGACCGCGCTTTCCGCCGCCAGCGGCCTGGGTTCGGAGCTATTCGTGCTGAAGGACCCGCGTCCAAAAAACGTGGGCCGCGCGCGTATGTGATGAAATTCGCACACTCAAGCTATAACGCCCTTTCAGATTGACTTTTTCGCCCCCCTGTGGCCATCATACATCACCTCGTCTGCGCGCTGATGCGCGAAGGCGGGCCGTGCCGGACTCTATCCCCTCCCGGCGGCGGCATGAGAGACAACTGGACGCCCGGGCTCACGCCCGGGCGTTTTTTATGTCCCGTAGGCGGACGCCAGGCGCCGCGATAAGGAAGGCGCATGCGGCTTCGGATCACCACCTGGAACATCAATTCGGTTCGCCTGCGTCACGAGCAGGTCTCCCGATTCGTCCGCGAACACGCGCCCGACGTGCTTTGTCTGCAGGAGATCAAGTGCCGGGAGGGCGAGTTCCCCACCCAGGCCTTCGTCGACATGGGCCTGCCGCACCTGAAGATCGCCGGCCAGAAGGGCTGGCATGGCGTGGCCATCGCCTCGCGCCTGCCGCTGGAGCCCGCGCAACCGCTGGAGGTCTGTCGCGAAGGTCACGCACGGTGCGTCGGCGCGACCGTGGCCGGCGTCGAGATCCATAACTTCTATGTTCCGGCCGGCGGCGATCTGCCGGACCGCGCGCTGAACCCCAAGTTCGACCACAAGCTCGATTTCTACGAGAAGCTGGCCCTGGAGCTGTCGCGGCGCGATCCGGCGGCCCCCCTGGCGGTCGTCGGCGACCTCAACGTGGCGCCAGGCGAACACGACGTCTGGAACCACCGCTACATGTCCAAGATCGTCAGCCATACGCCCTGCGAGATCGAGGCGTTCGGCAAGCTGACCCAATCCCTGGGCTTCATCGACCTGCCGCGGGCCGCCACGCCGGAGCCCGAGAAGATGTTCTCCTGGTGGAGCTATCGCGCCCAGGATTTCCGCAAGTCCAACCGCGGCCTGCGGCTCGACCACGTGCTGGTGACGCCGGGGCTGCGCGATGCGGCGTTCCGGACCGGCGCAGCGGCGGCCCGGGTGCACGACGACGTGCGCGAGTGGGAACGGCCCTCCGACCACGCCCCGGTGAGCGCCGACCTGGCGCTCTAGGCCTTGGCCAAGAGGCGGTCGTCAGGCGTGGCCGATCTGACCCTCTTCGGCCTTGCGGGCGGCGTACACGCCAGCGAAATCGATGGGGTCCAGCAGGAAGGGCGGGAAGCCCCCTTCCGAGGTGATGTCGCTGATGATCCGCCGGGCATAGGGGAACAGATAGCGCGGGCACTCGATGAGCAGCACCGGCTCCATGTCCTCGGGGCTCACGCCGCTGATCTGGAACAGGCCGCCGTAGAGCAGCTCGACCACGAACAGCGCGCCATCGTCACGGTTCGCCTTGGCGGAAAGCTTCAGCTCCACCTCGAACAGGCCGTCCTCCCGGCCGCGCGCGTTCATCTCCACCCCAAGGTCGATCTGGGGTTGGGCTCCCCCGCGCAGCGCTTCGGGCGCGCGGGGGTTCTCGAAGGAGAGGTCTCGCACGAATTGGGCGAGGATGCGGATGCCCGGCGGATCGCCGTCTTGGGGCGCCGCGACGGCGGGGTCGATGTCGGTCATGGGGTCGCCAGGCCTCTTTTCGCCGCGGCCTGGCCGCTTGAGCTGGGCCGGCGGGCTAACATGGCGCCCCTGTCGATGCAACGTCGCCCCTGACGAGGACGCTTAACCGTCTTATATAGGGAGATCGACATTCCCCCCTGACGTCGCGAGTCGTCCTTGCAACTGCTTGAGCTGATCATCTTCGCCGGCCTTGCCGCCATCGTGCTCTACCAGCTCTATTCGGTGCTGGGCCGTCGTGTGGGCCGTCAGCCTGAGGACCCGCCGGCGGCGGAGCCCGCCAAGCCGACGGCGCCGCAAGCCGACCGGGCGCTCGAGCCCGCGGACGAGACGGTCACCCTCAGCGGCCTGGCCGCGATCCGCGCCCGCGACCCCAGCTTCGACGTCGAGCGGTTCCTGAGCGGCGCCCGCAGCGCCTACGAGATGACGGTCCGCGCCTTCGCCGCCGGCGACCGGACCACTCTGCGCAACCTGCTGGCGCCGGCGGTGATGGCCGGCTTCGACACCGCCATCGCCGCGCGCGAATCCGAAGGCCGAAGCGAATCGGTTGAGTTTTTGCACGCCCCGCGCGCCGACCTCGAGAAGGTCGAGGTGCCGCCGAACGGCGACCTGGCGCGGCTGACGGTGCGATTCCTCGGCGAATTCCGCAACCGGTCCAAAGGGCCGGAGGGCGAGGCGGTCGAGGACCGGCGCACCGCCGAACTGTGGACCTTCGAGCGCAACCTTCGAAGCCGCGACCCCAACTGGATGCTGATCCACGTCGACGCCGCGGAGGCCTGACGTCCCGTGACCCTGCGCCTGGCCGCAGCGGCGCTCTGCGTCCTGACGCTCACCGCCTGCGCCACGACGCCGCCCGGCCCGCCCTCCGTCCCGCCACCAGCGCCCTTCGCGCCGCCAGCCGCACCAGAGGCCATCGGCCCCATTCCCCTCTCGGCCCTGCCCGGCTGGGCCCAGGAAGACCACGCCGCGGCGTTCGCGGCCTATCGGGCGACCTGCAGGGTGGCCAAGGCCGAGGCGTTCGCCGGCCCTTGCCGGGAAGCCCGCGCCGCGGGCGCGCTCGATGAAGCGGCGGCTCGCCGCTTTCTGGAGGATCGTTTCGTCGCCGAGCCTCTGGCGGGCGCGGGCGTGCTCACCGGCTATTACGCGCCCGTCTACGAGGCGCGCCGCGAACCGGACGCCGTGTTCAGCGCTCCCGTCCGGCCCAGACCCGCAGACCTGAAGGTCGTGGACGCCGGCCTGTTCGACCCCGCCCAGGCCGGTCGGCCCGGCGCGGCCTTCGACGCCGGAACCGGCGACGTGCTGCCCTATCCCGACCGCGTGGCCATCGAGGCGACGCCCGCCGATGGGGCGCTTGCCTGGATGAAGCCGGAGGACCTGTTCTTCCTGCAGATCCAGGGCTCCGGGACGCTGGTTTTCGAGGACGGGCGGCGGGTCAAGGTGCTTTACGCGGCCAACAATGGGCGCGCCTTCATGCCGCTGGCGGCCATCATGCGCGAACGCGGCCTGCTCGCGGCGGATCAGTCTTCCGCCGAGGCGATCCACCAATGGCTGGCCGCCCATCGCGGGCCGGAAGCCCAGGCCCTGATGCAGCTCAATCCCCGCTACGCCTTCTTCAGCCTGGCGCCGGACGACGGCCGCCCGCCGGTGGGCGCGGCCAACATCCCCTTGCCGGCCGGGCGTGCGGTGGCGGTGGATCCGGGCTGGCGCGCCATGGGCGACCTGCTGTGGATCGACGCCGAGGCCCCTTTGCTGACCGGCGCCTTCCCCACCTACCGCCGGCTGGTCACGGCCTTGGACACCGGCGGCGCCATTCGCGGGCCGGTCCGCGCCGACCTCTACCTCGGCGAAGGGGCGGCCGCCGGCGCCGAGGCCGGCCGCATCCGCCACAGCCTGCGCTATTGGCGGCTGGTCCCCCGCGCGGCCGTTCAATGAAGCGGCCGCTACGCCCCGACGAGCTGAGGGTCTGGGGCCTGGTGGCCGGCACCGTCCATCCCCTTCCCGGCCGGGCGGCGCCCAGGCCGCCTGCCGAGGCCAAGGCCGTCGAGACGCCGGCGCGGATTCCCCCGGCGAACCTGCGGCCGGTCGCCAAACCGGCTGCGCCCCGCGCGGGCCTCGACCCCATCGAGCCCAACCGGCGCTGGCGCATCACCCGCGAGCGCGAGCCGATCGGCGCGCGCCTGGACCTGCACGGTCTCGACCAGGATCGCGCCCGCGCGGCGCTGGAGGCCTTCCTGCGACGGGCCCAGGACGAGGGCTATCGCGCGGTGCTGGTGATCACCGGAAAGGGCGTCCAGGGCGACGGCGTGCTGCGCCGGCGCACGCCCGAATGGCTGGCCGCGCCGCATCTGGCGGGCGTCGTCGCGGGAATATCCGAGGCCGGCCGCCGCCACGGGGGCGAAGGGGCGATTTACGTGGCGCTGAAACGCAAGGGGAAGGGTTGACCGCCCAAACGTCTATTTGGGCCGGGCCGCCTTTTCGGCGAGGCCGCTGGTTCCTTCCCGGGCTTCGAGCCGGGCCGCCACCTCGTCGAGGCTGACGCCGCCGGCGGCCAGCACCACCAGCCAGTGGTAGATCAGGTCCGCGCTTTCGGCGGCGAGGGCCGAAGCGTCGCCCTGGGCGGCGGCGAGCACCGTCTCAACAGCCTCCTCGCCAAGCTTCTTCGCGGCGCGGGCCGGATCGGCGAGGAGCTGGGCGGTGTAGGAGGCGTTCGCCTCGGCGCCCTTGCGGGCCTCGATCGTGGCGACGAGACGCGCCAGCACTTGGGCGAAGCGGTCCATCAAGCGGCCTCCTCGGTCAGGCGCACGGGGATTCCCGCCTGGGCCATGACATGCTTCACCTCGGAGATCGACACCTCGCCAAAGTGGAAGATGGAGGCTGCGAGCACGGCGTCGGCGCCGCCCTGCGTCACCGCCTCGGCCATGTGCTGGGCCGAGCCCGCGCCGCCCGAAGCGATCACCGGCACGCCGACGGCCGAGGTCACCTGCCGCAGCAGCTCGAGGTCGTAGCCGGTCTTGGCGCCGTCGCGGTCCATAGAGGTCAGCAGAATCTCGCCCGCCCCGCGATCCACCGCGTCCACCGCGTAGTCGAGCACGTCGAGGCCGGTGTCCTGGCGTCCGCCATAGGTGAACACCCGCCAGGCGCCGTCCGCGACGCGCTTGGCGTCGATCGCCACCACCGTCGCCTGGCTGCCGAAGGCGTCGGCGCAGGCGCTGATCAGGTCGCGGTTCTCCACCGCCGCGGTGTTGATCGAGATCTTGTCGGCGCCGGCCAGGAGGAGCCGCCGCGCGTCCTCCACCTTGCGGATGCCGCCGCCCACGGAGAGCGGCATGAAGCAGACCTCGGCCGTGCGCGCCACCACGTCCAGGATGATGCCCCGGTTCTCATGGCTGGCGGTGATGTCGAGGAACATCAGCTCGTCGGCGCCGGCGGCGTCATAGGCCCGCGCCTGCTCCACCGGATCGCCAGCGTCGCGGAGGGAGACGAACTGCACGCCTTTGACGACGCGGCCGTCCTTGACGTCCAGGCACGGTATGACCCGGACCTTCAGCGTCATGCCGCCGCCTTCAGCGCTTCGGCGGGCGCGATGTCGCCGTTATAGAGCGCCCGGCCCAGGACGGCGCCGGCGATCGGCGCGCCGCTGCGGGCGCGGAGCTTGAAGATATCCTGGACGCTGGCCAGGCCGCCGGCGGCGATCACCGGAATCGCCACCGCATCGGCGATCGCGCCGAACGCGTCCACGTTGAAGCCCATGGTGGTGCCGTCGCGGTCGATGTCGGTGACGATCAGGGCGCCTACGCCCGCGTCCTCGAAACGCTTGGCGACCGTGATGGCGTCGAGGTCCGAATCCTCGGTCCACCCCTGGACCGCCACCTTGCCCCCGCGCACGTCGACGCTGACAGCGATCTGCTCGGGCCACAGGCGAGCGGCCTCGCGCACCACCTGCGGCTCCCGCACGGCCACGGTGCCCAGGATGACGCGGCTGACGCCCGCTTCGATCCAGCGCTCGATGTCGGCCAGCGAGCGGATGCCGCCGCCAAGCTGCACCGGCACCGAAACCGCGCCCAGGATCGCTTCGACCGCCTCGGCGTTGGCCGCCTTGCCCTCCACCGCGCCGTTCAGGTCCACCACGTGGATCCAGTGGAAGCCCGCGTCGGACCATTCCCGCGCCTGGGCGGCGGGGTCCGAGTTGAAGACCGTCGCCTGATCGAGATCGCCGCGGATCACCCGCACGCACTGGCCGTCCTTCAGGTCGATGGCCGGATAGAGGATCAAGGTCGCCACTCCAGGAAGCGGGCCAACAAGGAAAGCCCGGCGTCTTGCGACTTCTCGGGGTGGAACTGCACGCCGGCGAGGTTGCCCCGCGCCACGGCCGCCGGGAAGCGGCCCCCGTGGTCCACATAGGCCGCCACGTCCGTGCTGTCTTCAGGATAGATGGCGAAGGAATGGGTGAAGTAGACCGCCCGGCCCGCCTTGAGGCCGGCCAGGATCGGCAGGTCGCCGACATCCAAAAGTCCGTTCCAGCCCATGTGCGGAACCTTGGCGTGCGGATCGTCGGGAGACAGCCGGCGCACCTCGCCCGCGACCCAGCCCAGGCCCGCCGTCTCGCCGAACTCCAGGCCCCGCGTGGCGAGGAGCTGCATGCCCACGCAGACGCCGAGGAAAGGCGCGCCCTTCTTCTGAACAGCCTCGGTCATGGCCTCGATGAGGCCCGGCCGGGCTTCCAGCGCCGCCATGCAGGCGGCGAAGGCGCCGACGCCCGGCAGCACCACCCGGTCGGCGGCGGCCACCGTCTCGGGATCGTCGGTCACGACGATGCGCGCGCGGCCTTCGGCGGCCCGCACGAGCGCCTTCTCGGCCGAGCGAAGATTGCCCGACCCGTAGTTGATGAGGGCCACCGTCTGCATTTCAGCCGTCGCGGCTCGATCCCTAGAGAACGCCCTTGGTGGAAGGCGCCTGCCCGCCAGTCTTGGGATCGACCTCGACCGCCATGCGAAACGCCCGAGCGAGCGCCTTGAAGCCGCTCTCGGCGATGTGGTGGCTGTTGTCGCCGTACAGCGTCTCCAGGTGCACGCAGGCGCCGAGGTTCATGGCCACCGCGTGGTGGAACTCCTTGAACAGCTCGGTGTCCATCTCGCCCACCTTCGGACGCGCGAAATCGACCCGCCAGATCAGATAAGGCCGGTTGGACAAGTCCAGGGCGCAGCGCGTCAGCGTCTCGTCCATGGGGATGTAGGCGTGGCCGAAGCGGCGGATGCCCTTGAAGCCGTCCAGCGCCTTCGCCAGCGCCTGGCCGAGCACGATGCCGGTGTCCTCCACCGTGTGGTGCATGTCGATGTGCAGATCGCCGCGGGTCTCGACCTCGATGTCGATCCCGCCGTGCCGGGCGAAGCTCTCCAGCATGTGGTCGAAGAAGCCCACGCCGGTGGCGACCTTGGCCGTTCCCGTCCCGTCCACGTCGACGCGGACGCGGATCTGCGTCTCCTTGGTGTTGCGGAGGACTTCGGCCGTGCGGCTCATCGTCAGAATCCCTTGGCCGCGGCAAGATCCTTGAGCTGGACCTGCGGCCTTGGCCCATAGTGCGAGATAACCTCGGCCGCCGCCAGCGACGCCAGCCGTCCGCATGCCTGCAGCGGCCGGCCGCGCGAGAGGCCGAACATGAATCCGGCTGCGTATTGGTCGCCGGCGCCAGTCGTGTCCACGACTTTCTCCACCCGCTCGGGGGCGACCTGCAGCCGTTCGCCCTGGCTCAGGATCACCGAGCCCTTTTCGCCCCGTGTCACCGCGGCCAGCTTCACCCGCCCGCGGAGCGCCTCGGCGGCGGCCTCGAAGCTGTCGGTCTGGAACAGCGCCGTCGCCTCCACCTCGTTGGCGAACAGCAGGTCCACCTGGCTGTCGATGAAACCCAGCAGCGCCTGGCGATGCCGCTCGACCACGAAGCCGTCGGAGAGCGTCAGCGCCAGCATGCGGCCCGACGCTCGGGCGAGCCCCGCCGCCTTGGCGAAGGCCCGCCGCGCCGGCTCGGCGTCGAACAGGTAGCCTTCGAGGTAGACGATCTTCGCCGCCTCGATCACCGTGTCGTCCACGTCGTCTTCGGCGAAATGGGTCGAGGCGCCGAGGTAGGTGCACATGGTGCGCTGGCCGTCCGGCGTGACGTTGATCATGCAGGCGGCGGTCGCCGGCCCGATTTGCAGCGGCAGGTTGTCGAACCTCGCCCCGATGGCGCGCATGTCGTGGGTGAAGACGGCGCCCAGCTGGTCGTTGGCCACCTTGCCTAGGAAGACCGCCGCGCCGCCAAAGCTCGCCACCCCCGCGACCGTGTTGGCGGCGGACCCGCCCGAGGTCTCCACGCCGGGCGCCATCTCGGCGTAGAGCGCCGAGGACCGCTGGGCGTCCACCAGGGTCATGCCGCCCTTGGCCAGGCCCTGGGCGTCGATGAAGGCGTCGTCCGCCGGAGAGATCACGTCGACGATGGCGTTGCCGATGGCGGCGACGTCGTAGAGGTCTGGCATCACACGGCTTTCCGGGAAAATTCGGAGCGGGGCTTACAGCGAAAGCCCAGCCGGGGCAACGCGGCTCAGCCTGTCCTGACGAACAGATGGCGCGAGGGGCAGAGGTCGGCGACCACGCATTCCTCGCACTTGGGCCGGCGCGCGACGCAGGTGTAGCGGCCATGCAGGATCAGCCAATGGTGCGCCCGCGTGAGATACGGCTGGGGAACCACCGCCATCAGCTCGCCCTCCACCTGCTCGGGCGTCTTGCCGAACGCCAGGCCCAGGCGGTGCGAGACGCGGAAAACGTGGGTGTCGACGGCGATGGCGGGCTCGACGTCCAGCTCGTTCAGCACCACCGAGGCGGTCTTGCGGCCGACGCCCGGCAGCGCTTGCAGCTTCTCCCGCTCCAGCGGCACCTCGCCGCCGTACTGCTCCACCAGGATGCGCGAGAGCGCGATCACGTTGCGCGCCTTGGTGTTGAAGAGACCAATGGAGGAGATGAAGGGCTTCAGCCCCTCCTCGCCGAGCGCCAGCATCTTCTGGGGCGTGTCGGCGACCTCGAACAGCCTGGCGGTGGCCTTGTTCACCGAGACGTCTGTGGCCTGCGCCGACAGCGCCACGGCCACCACCAGGGTGTAGGGGCTGTCGTAGTCCAGCTCGGTCCGCGGATGATCCTCCTGCGCCTGGAAGCGGGAGAAGATCTCCTCGATCCGGGCTTCCTCGGCGGGGTTGGGCTTGCGACGGGCGACGGGCTTGGCCATGGCGCGGCGAACATGGCCCGCGCCGTCGCACTTTGTCACCTGGTTGCGCTCCGCGCCCCGACGGACATGGCGTATGCTCCCGCCCATGGCCTCGCCGCTCTACATGGACGCCGAGATCCGGCCGAACCGCTCGCTGTCGGAACGTGGCTTCATCGTGCTGATCAGCGTGGTCACCGTGTTGAACTGCGCCTCGGCGGCGGTGTTCATCGCGCTCGGCGCGACGCTGGTTCCTTTCTTCCTGGGCGCTGACGTGCTGGCCATCGCCGTCGCGCTGATGGTCAGCTTCAACGCCGCGCGGCGCATCGAGCGGGTGCAGGTGAGCGCCAGCGAAATCCGCGTCACCCTGGAGACGCCCAGGAGACAGAGCCAGCTCGTCTGGGAAAGCCCCACCGCCTTGACCCGCGTCCGCGTGGAAAAGGAGGACAACCGCGCCGTCTCGCTCAAGCTGGCGCTTTCGGGCCGGGAGGCCGAGGTCGCCGCCGCCCTCAGCCCGCGCGAGCGGGCGGACTTCGCCCGCGCCCTGGACCGCGCCATCTGGCGGGCGAAGCGCGGGCGCTGAAGGCCCGCGCCCCGATCTAGAGAATGAACCTCGACAGGTCGGCGTTGCGCGCGAGCTCGCCGACCCGGTTCTGGACATAGGCGGCGTCGATGCTCACCACCTCGCCGCTCCGGTCGGCGGCGGTGAAGCTGATCTCCTCCAGCACCTTCTCCATGACGGTCTGCAGCCGGCGCGCGCCGATGTTCTCCACCGCCCCGTTGACGCTGACCGCGGCGTCGGCGAGCGCATCGACAGCCTCGTCGGTGAAGGTCAGCGTGACCCCCTCGGTGGCCAGCAGCGCCTGGTGCTGGCGGATCAGGTTGGCTTCGGGCTCGGTGAGGATGCGCCGGAAGTCGTCGCGGGTGAGCGGCTTCAGCTCAACGCGGATCGGCAGACGCCCTTGCAGCTCCGGCAACAGGTCCGACGGCTTGGCCACATGGAAGGCGCCGGAGGCGATGAACAGGATGTGGTCGGTCTTCACCGGCCCGTATTTGGTGGAGACGGTGGTCCCCTCGATTAGCGGCAGCAGGTCGCGCTGCACGCCCTCGCGGCTGACGTCGGCGCCCGCGCGGTCGGCGCGGCTCGCCACCTTGTCGATCTCGTCGAGGAAGACGATGCCCTGGTTCTCGGCCAGCTCCAGCGCCTCCTGGGTGAGCGCCTCCTGGTCCACCAGCTTGTCGCTTTCCTCGGCGATCAGCGGCGCCCAGGCCCCGACCACCGTGGTCTTGTGCGTCTTGGTGCGCCCGCCGAACGCCTTGCCGAACATGTCGGAGAGGTTCACCGCGCCGATGGAGGCGCCCGGCTGGCCGGGGATCTCGAAGGCCGGGAAGGCCGGCGCCGTGTCGGCGACCTGCAGCTCCACCTCCTTGTCGTCCAGCTCGCCGGCGCGAAGCTTGCGGCGGAAGGCGTCGCGCGCGGCGGTGGAGCCCGGTCCGGTGAGCGCGTCCAGAATCCGCTCCTCGGCGGCGGCCTCGGCCCGAGCGCGGACGCCCGCGCGGCGTTTCTCCCGCACCATCGCGATGGCGCCCTCCACCAGGTCGCGGACGATCTGGTCGACGTCGCGGCCGACGTAGCCGACCTCGGTGAACTTGGTGGCCTCGACCTTCAGGAAGGGGGCCTGGGCCAGCCTGGCCAGACGCCGCGCGATCTCGGTCTTGCCCACGCCGGTGGGGCCGATCATCAGGATGTTCTTCGGCGTCACCTCGTCGCGCAGGTCGTCCGGGACGCGCCGGCGCCGCCAGCGGTTGCGCAGCGCCACGGCCACGGCGCGTTTGGCCTCGGGGTGGCCGACGATGTAGCGGTCCAGCTCTGAGACGATCTCGCGGGGAGAGAATTCGGTCATCTGGGGGGCTCCGCCGCCGGGGCCTCAGACCGTCTCAACGGTCAGCTCGCCGTTGGTGTAGACGCAGATGTCGGCGGCGATGGCCATGGCCTTGCGGGCGACGGCCTCGGCGGAAAGCTCGCTGTCCATGAGGGCGCGCGCGGCGGCGAGCGCATAGTTGCCGCCGGAGCCGATGGCGGCGACGCCGCTTTCCGGCTCGAGCACGTCGCCCACGCCGGTCACGGTGAGCACCGAGGTCGCGTCGGCGACGATCAGCATGGCCTCCAGCTTGCGCAGGTAGCGGTCGGTCCGCCAGTCCTTGGCCAGGTCCACGCAGGCCCGGGCGAGCTGCTCAGGATACTGCTCCAGCTTGGCCTCCAGCCGTTCGATCAGGGTGAAGGCGTCGGCGGTGGCGCCGGCGAAGCCCGCCACTACGCGCCCGCCGGCCAGCCGGCGCACCTTGCGCGCATTGCCCTTCACGACCGTCTGGCCCATGGAGACCTGGCCGTCGCCCGCGATGACGGTGGAGCCGCCCTTGCGAACCGCTAAGATGGTGGTCCCGTGCCAATCCGGAAACGTCGCGCCCATGGCCGGCATGTGGCCAGAGGCGGCGGAGAGGTCAAGGCGGACGCAAGCAGCCGATGAGTTTCACCGACGAGGAAGTCGAACGCTACGCCCGCCATCTGGTGCTGCGCGAGGTGGGCGGTCCGGGCCAGCAGCGCCTGAAGAACGCCAGCGTGCTGGTGGTGGGCGCCGGCGGCCTGGGCTCTCCCGCCGCGCTCTACCTGGCCGCGGCCGGCGTCGGCACGGTGATGCTGGCCGATCCCGACATCGTCGACCGCTCCAACCTCCAGCGCCAGATCCTGTACGTGGAGACCGACGTGAACCGACCTAAGGCCGAGGCCGCGGCCGATCGGCTGGCGGCGCTCAACCCGCACATCTTCGTGGCCGGCTTTGAAGGCGCCTTCGACGCGGAGACCGCCGACGAGCTGATCGGCGGGGTGGACCTCGTGCTGGACGGGACCGACGACTTCGCCACCCGCTTCTGCGTCAGCGACGCCTGCGTGCGCCACGGCAAGACCCTTGTGTCCGGCGCGATCGGCCGATGGACCGGCCAGATCGGCGTCTTCTCGGGTCGGCCCTGCTATCGCTGCCTGGTGCCGGAGACGCCGCCCGACGCCGAGACCTGCGTGGCCGTGGGCGTGGTGGGGGCGCTGGCCGGCGTGATCGGTTCGATGATGGCGCTGGAGGCGGTGAAGCTGATCACCGGCGCTGGCGAGCCGCTGCAAGGACGTCTGATGATCTACGACGGCCTGTCGGGCGAGGCCCGCACCGTGCGCGTCGCGGCCGACCCGGCCTGCCCCGCGTGCGGCGGGGCCTAGAGCGCGTCAGGCGAAAGTGGATACCGGTTTCGCCGCCCGACGCGCTCCAAATATTTGAAGATAGGCGCTAGAGCATGGAGGGAATCACGCGGTCCGGCGGACGATGCCCGTCCATCCAGGTGCGGATGTTGATGATCACCTTCTCGCCCATGTCGATGCGGCCCTCGATGGTGGCCGAGCCCATGTGCGGCAGCAGCACCGCATTTGGCTGCTTCAGCAGCTTGGGATTCACCGCCGGCTCGAACTCGAACACGTCCAGGCCGACGCCCGCGATCTTGCCGGCCGCCAGCAGGTCGGCCAGGGCGTTCTCGTCGATGATCTCGCCGCGCGAGGTGTTGATGACAACGGCGTGAGGCTGCAGCAGCTTGAGCCGCCGGGCGGACAGCAGGTGATAGGTGGCGGGCGTGTGCGGCGAGTGCACCGAGACGATGTCCATCCGCGCCAGCATCTGGTCCAGGCTGTCCCAATAGGTCGCACCGAGGTCCTCGGCGATCTTCGCCGGAACGGGGCGGCGGTTGTGGTAGTGGATCTGCAGGCCGAAGGCGCGGGCGCGCCGTGCGACCGCCTGGCCGATCCGACCCATGCCGATGATGCCCAGCCGCTTGCCCGTGACGCGGCGGCCCAGCATCCAGATCGGGCTCCATCCCTTGAACTCGCCCCTCTGGATCGACGTGGCGCCTTCCACGATGCGGCGGGCCACGGCCATGATCAGCGCCAGCGTCAGGTCGGCGGTGTCCTCGGTGAGCACACCCGGCGTGTTGGTGACGATGATTCCCCGCTCGGTGGCCGCCGAGACGTCGATATGGTCGACGCCGGCGCCGAAGTTGGCGATGAGCTTGAGCTGCGGTCCGGCCTTTTTCAGCAGATCGGCGTCGATCCGGTCGGTGATGGTCGGGGCCAGGACCTCGGCGCGGCCCACCGCCGCCTCCAGCTCCTCGCGGGTCATCGGCGCGTCCGTCAGGTTGAGTTCGGCGTCGAACAGCTCGCGCATGCGCGTCTCCACCGGATCCGGCAGCTTGCGCGTGATGATGACTTTCGGCTTGCGGGCGGCCATGGGCGACCTGAAAAGAACCAGAAGGAACGAGGGCCTGAGGGGCGGCTCCCTTACCCGATCCCTGTAGCAAAGGCCCCCAGGCCGGCCAAGGCGAGGCGACGACGATGCGAATTCGGAAGCGGGCGGCGCTCGCGGCCGCAACGGCGGTGATTTGCGGCGCCGGCGTCCTGGGCGCCCGCCCGGTCCAGGCCGCGCCGGCCGAGCGGGCGACGCCGTCGGGCCTGCCCGTGCCCCGCTACGTCTCGCTCAAGTTCGGCCGGGTGAACGCCCGCGCCGGCCCGGGCGACGACCATCGGCTGCTGTGGGTCTACGAAGTCCGCGGCCTTCCGCTCCAGATCGTGGCCGAGACCGCCGAATGGCGTCGCGTCTGCGATCCGGATGGGGGATTGGCCTGGGTGCACAAGCGGGTCACCGACGGCCGCCGCATGACGATGAACGTCGGCGCCCTGCCGGCGCCGCTCCGCGCCAAGCCCAAGGACGTCGCCCGCGTCGAGGCCTATCTCAAGCCCCGGGCGCTCGCCGCCCTGGTCCGATGCCAGGACGGCTGGTGCAAGGTGCGGGCTGACGACACCTCCGGCTGGGTCCGGACCGGCGAGCTCTGGGGCGCCTCGGAGGCGGTGCAGTGCCGACGCGCGGGTGCGGTCGCCACGACGAAGGGGCGTTGAGCCCCGCGTCCGGCTCGTGATAGCCCTGGCGCTCGTTCGCAAGGCCGGTCCCTCATGAGTAGCGCTCCCGACATCGTTCGCCCCTCCAGCTTCACCAAGGAGGACCTGCTCGCCTGCGCCCGCGGCGAGATGTTTGGGCCGGGCAACGCCCAGCTCCCGGCGCCGCCGATGCTGATGTTCGATCGGATCACCCGTATCGGCGCGGATGGCGGCGCCTACGGCAAGGGGTGCATCGAGGCTGAGCTCGACATCACCGACGACCTCTGGTTCTTCGCCTGCCACTTCATCGGCGACCCGGTGATGCCCGGCTGCCTCGGCCTGGACGCCATGTGGCAGCTCGTCGGCTTCTACCTCGGCTGGTCCGGCGCGCCGGGCCGCGGACGGGCGCTGGGCGTGGGCGAAGTCAAGTTCACCGGCCAGGTGACGCCGCAGGTCAACAAGCTGGTCTACAAGATCGACCTGAAGCGCGTGATCATGCGCAAATTGGTCATGGGCGTGGGAGACGGCTTGCTGGAGGCCGACGGAAAACCGATCTACGAGGCGAAAGACCTGCGCGTCGGGCTCTTCGCCGCCGAAGATCTCGTTTAAGCCGCGCCACACGGAGGAATCTTTCGATGCGCCGCGTGGCAGTCACCGGGATCGGCATCGTCTCGTCGATCGGGAACAATGCGAACGAGGTGCTGGCGTCGCTCCGCGAGGCCAGGAGCGGGGTTTCGGCCGCGCCGGAGTACGCCGAGCTGGGCTTCCGCTGCCAGGTCCACGCCGCGCCGCAGATCGACTGGGAATCGACGGTCGACCGGCGCGCCGCCCGCTTCCTCGCCCAGGGCACGGCCTTCGGCCACATCGCCATGGAGCAGGCGATCGCCGATTCCGGCCTTGAGGACTCCGAGGTCAGCCACGAACGCACCGGCCTGGTGGTGGGCTCCGGCGGCGCCTCGACCCGCAGCATCATCGACGCCGCCGAGACCGCCCGCACCCGTGGGCCCAAGCGCGTCGGTCCCTTCGCGGTGCCCAAGGCCATGAGCTCGGGCCCCTCGGCCACCCTCGCCACTTGGTTCAAGATCCGCGGCCTGAACTTCTCAATCTCCTCGGCCTGCGCCACCTCCGCCCATTGCATCGGCGTGGGTTACGAGCAGATCCTGATGGGCAAGCAGGACGTGGTGTTCGCCGGCGGCGTGGAGGAGCTCGACTGGACGCTGTCGGTCCTGTTCGACGCCATGGGCGCGATGAGCTCGAACTTCAACGACCGTCCGCAGGCGGCCAGCCGGGCCTATGACAAGGACCGCGACGGCTTCGTCATCGCCGGCGGCGCGGGCGTCGTGGTGCTGGAGGAGCTGGAGCGCGCCCGCGCCCGCGGCGCCAAGATCTACGGCGAAATCGTCGGCTACGCCGCGAACTCCGACGGCTTCGACATGGTGGCCCCGTCCGGCGAGGGCGCGGTCCGGTGCATGCGCATGGCGCTGGAGCAAGCGGGCGGCCGCAAGGTCGACTACCTCAACCCGCACGGCACCTCCACGCCGGTGGGCGACCTCAAGGAGATGGAGGGGGTTCGCGAGGTGTTCGGAAGCGCGGCGCCGCTGATCTCGTCCACCAAATCCCTGACCGGCCACAGCCTGGGCGCCGCCGGCGCGCAGGAAGCGATCTACAGCCTGCTGATGCTGAACAACGGCTTCGCCTGCGAGAGCGCCAACATCGAAACCCTCGACCCCGCCTTCGAAGGGCTGCCGATCCTGCGGGAGCGGCGCGACGTGCAGCTGGAGACCGCGATGTCTAACTCCTTCGGCTTCGGCGGCACCAACGGCTGCCTGGTGATGACCCGCGTCTGATCCGTCCTTCCAGCTCCGCCGCGGCTGTTGCGGCGGCGCAAGGGATCGTCCACAAACCCGCAGCCGATCAAAGGGGAGAGCGCGGCGTGGCGGACGACTATCAGATGCCCAAGGGCGAGCTGATGAAGGGCAAGCGGGGCGTGATCACCGGGGTCGCGAACCACCAGTCCATCGCCTGGGGCATCGCCTCGCAGCTCGCCGCGCAGGGAGCGGAGATGGCCTTCCTGCACCTGCCGGGCATGGAGCGCCGGGTGGAGCCGCTTGCCCAGGCGGCGGGCGTCAAAACCCTCGCGCCGATGGACGTCACCGACGACGCCTCGATGGACGCCGCCTTCGGCGCGGTGAAGGCCGCCTTCGGCGAGATCGACTTCTTCCTCCACGCCATCGCCTTCGCCAACAAGGACGAGCTGAAAGGCTCCTTCGTCGACAACACCACCCGCGAGGGCTTCCTCCGCGCCCTGAACATCTCGGCCTTCAGCTTCGTGGACTGCGCGCGGCGCGCCTCCGAGCTGATGCCGAACGGCGGCTCGATCGTCACCCTGACCTACATGGGTTCGGAGCGGGCGATCCCGAACTACAACACCATGGGCGTGGCCAAGGCCGCGCTGGAGGCCGCGGTGCGCTACGCCGCGCGCGACCTCGGACCCCGGGGCGTGCGCGTGAACGCAGTCTCGCCGGGCGCCATGCGAACCCTGTCGCTGGCCGGCATCCAGGGCGGCCGCGGCATGCTGGCCAAGGGCCGCGCGCTCTCCGCCATGAAGGAAGACACCTCCATGGAAGGCGTCGCCGGCTGCGCGCTCTGGCTGTTCTCCGACCTCGGCCAGTCGACCACCGGCGAGGTCATCCACGTGGATGCCGGCTTCCACATCATGGGCTTCTCGGAGGACGAGGGCGGCGAGGGCTGATAGCCTCGCCCGCAATGTCCCAGAGCTTCGACGCCGATGTGATCGTCGCCGGGGCCGGCATGGCCGGCGCCACGCTCGCGCTTGCGCTGAAGCAGGCCGGCCTCGAGCCGGTGCTGATCGACCCGGTGGTCTTCGAAGCCCAGGTCGCCCCCACCTTCGACGGCCGCGCGTCGGCCATCGCCTATGCGGCCTTCCGGCAGTGGCGCGCGCTGGGCTTGGCGCCCCTGCTGGAGCCGCACGCCGAACGGATCGAACAGATCCTGGTGACCGACGGTCGGACGCCCGGTCCCGCAGCCTCAGGCCCCGGCCCCTTCTGGCTGCGCTTCGACGCCGAGGAGATCGCCGACCGCACCGAGGGCGAGCCGCTGGGCTACATGCTGGAGAACAGGCGCATCCGCGCGGCGCTCGCCGAAGCGGTGGAGGCCGCCAAGATCCGCGTCCTGGCGCCGGCCCGCGTCGCCAAGGCGGAGTTCGACGCCCGGGCCGCTGCCGTCACCCTGGCCGACGGGCGGACCTTGCGCGCGCCGCTGGCGGTGGGGGCGGAGGGCCGCGGCTCGATCGTCCGCCAGGCGGCGGGGATCGATTCCCAGGGCTGGGACTATGGCCAGACCGGCGTGGTGGCGACCGTGCGCCTGGCGCGGCCGCACGGCGGGGTGGCGCACGAATACTTCCTGCCCTCCGGGCCCTTCGCCATCCTGCCGCTGACGGGCCAGCGGGCGAGCCTGGTGTGGACCGAAAGTCACCGCCGCGCCGCCGCCCTGAAGGCCGCCCGACCCGAGGTGTTCCACGCCCACCTCCAGCGCCGCCTGGGCGACCACGTGGGCGAGGGCGTGGTGGAAGGGCCGCTGTTCACCTACCCGCTGGCGCTGCAGCTCGCCGAGCGGCTGACCGCGCCGCGCGCCGCCCTGCTGGGGGATGCGGCGCACGGGGTGCACCCGATCGCCGGCCAGGGCCTGAACCTGGGCCTGAAGGCCGCCGGCGCCCTGGCCGAGGTGTTGGTCGACGCGTCGCGCCTGGGCGAGGACATCGGGGCCGAAGCCGTGCTGGAGCGTTACGCCGCCTGGCGCCGCTTCGACACCCTGAGCCTGGCGGTGGGCATGGACGGCTTCGTGCGGCTGTTCTCCAACGACAACCCGCTGCTGCGCCTGGCGCGGGGCGCCGGCATGGCGGCGGTCAACCGCATCGGGCCGGCGCGGCGGTTCTTCATGCGCGAGGCCGGCGGGGCGGTGGGCGACCTGCCGCGGCTGTTGCGGGGCGAGGCGCTGTAGCGCCTATTCCCCGTCCGCCAGCTCGCGCGCTTCCTCGGGCAGCATGATCGGCACGCCGTCGCGGATCGGGTAGGCGAGGCGGGCGCCGCGGCTGACCAGTTCGCCCTTGGCGCGGTCGTACTCCAGCGGCCCGCGCGTCACCGGGCAGACCAGCACCTCCAGCAGGCGCGGGTCCACCTCCGGGGCGGCCATGTCGGCGAAGGAGGCGTCGGGGTGGCTCATGGCGATCACTTACTGCAACGGCGGGCTTTCGTCATCGGCGCCTTCCGCCGCGTCGATCTCGAGAAGCACGGTCAGGGTGTCGAACCGGGCGGCGAGGTCGGGCGCCTGCAGCAGCGCCTGCTTCTCCTGCGGATCGAAGGGCAGGCCCATCGCCAGGCTGTTGACCAGGGCGGCGAGGGGCGCGGCCTTGGCGGTCTCCCAATCGAGGTCGAGCTCCCGGCGGTTGAGGTAGCGTTTCAGGGCGCGGCTGAAACGCTCCCGCGCGTCCGGTGCGGCCAGGGCGTCGTCGTCCGGCCCCAGGTCGCATTCGTAGGCGTCGTATCGGGCGCGGACCTGCCGGTAGGGCAGCTTCAGCACCAGCTCCTCGCCCGGCGCGAAGCGGCACACGCCGGTCAGGGTGATGAGGTATCGGCCGTCGGCGGTCTCGGCGAAGCTGGTGATCTTGCCCACGCATCCCACCTCGGCCAACGCGGGCCGCTGGGGATCGCCGCCAGACCGGGTCTGGATCATGCCGATCATCCGGTCGCCGCCCATCACGTCGTCGACCATGTTCAGGTAGCGGGGCTCGAAGATCTGCAGCGGCAGCTCGCCGCGCGGCAGCAGCAGGGCGCCGTCCAGCGGGAACACCGGGATCATCTGCGGCAGGTCGACGACTTTGCGGAAGCCGGGCATGGCGCGTCCCCTAGCTGAACAGGATGGCCGACAGTCGGCGCCGGCCCTGCTTGGCCAGCTCGGATACAGGGCCCGCGGCCTCGAAGATGGTCAGGAGCTGCTTGCGCGCCGCCTGCTCGTTCCACTCGCGGTCGGCCTCGATGATCCTCAGCAAATGGTCCGCCGCCGCCTCCAAGCGGCCCTGGCCGGCGAGCGCCTTGGCCAGCTCGAAACGGGCTTCGTGGTCGGCCGGGTCACGCGAAAGCCGCGCCTCGTACTCGCCGAACTCGGCCGGCGCCTCGGAAACCAGCGCCAGGGCGGCGCGGACGCTGTCCAGGTCCGGGTCCTTGGCGTCGGGTCCCGCCACCTCGAGGATCTCGCGGGCCCGGTCCGGCTCGCCGGCGGCCAGATAGGCGCGCGCCAGGCCGCCCAGCGCCTTCAGGTTCTCCGGATCGTGTTGCAGCACCTGGGCGTAGGCCTGCGTCGCCGTGGCCAAGTCGCCCTGGTCGAGCGCGTCCTTGGCCATCGCCAGCAGCTCGCTCAGGCCCTCGTCGGCCCCGCCGCCGGCGCCTTGCTGGGCCACCCGCTCGACGAACTGCTTCACCTGGCTGTCCGGCAGGGCGCCCATGAAGCCGTCCACCGGCCGTCCGCCGACGAAGGCGAAGACCGCGGGAATGGACTGGACGCGAAGCTGGCCCGCATAGGCCGGGTTGCGGTCGATATCGATCTTGACCAGCTTGACCGCGCCCTTGGCGGCGGCGACCGCGCGCTCCAGCGCCGGGCCGAGCTGGCGGCACGGGCCGCACCAGGTCGCCCAGAAGTCGACGATGACGGGAGTCTCGTGCGAGGCCTCGATAACGTCGGCGACGAAGGCGGCGTCCGATCCTTCCTTGATGATGTCGCCGGCGGGTTTGCCGGCCGTCTCGCCGATCAGGGTCATGCTCTCGCCTTCTTGAAACACTCGGGACTGAAACGCTCCTGGCCCAAGATGGGCTCAAGGGCGCGGCGGATCAACGCGCCGGCTGCGGATCGACCAGGGACAGGGCCGCGAAATCGACAATGAGCGGCCTGACGTCCAGCTCGGCCAGGAACCGGCGGAAGCCCTGTTGGTCCAGCCCGGTGGTGGCGGTGTTGGTCAGCGGATGGAAGTTCACCCGCGCGGCCTCGGCGAGCGCGCGGTCGAGGACGAAGCGCACGCGCCGCGCCTGGTCGTTGACCAGCGCCAGCGCCGTCACCGATCCCGGCGTCACGCCCAGCACCTCCGCCATCAGGGCTTCCGAACCGAAAGAAAGCCGCGCCGCGCCGATCACCGGCGGCAGGCGCTTGAGGTCGATGGCCGTGCGATCCTCGGCCGAGATCAGCCACAGCTGGCCCTTGGCGTCCTTGAGGAACAGGTTCTTGGTGTGGGCGCCCGGGATGGCCGCCTTAATCGACTCGCCTTCGCCGACCCGGAACACCGCGGGGTGCTCGTGGGTCTCGGCGGCGATCCCGAGCTTCGCCAGGAAGGCCAGCAGCGCGTCCTTGGTCATCATCGCCGCCGACATAGCCGCGGCGGCGGCGGAAGGGGAGCCAGGAAAAGCCCCGGCGCCCAAAACCGCCGGGCCGCCCTGGACGCAGACGCCCGTGGGGCCTTACAGCTGGCCCATGGAACTCGAGTGCTTCCCGACCATGGAGCGGCCCCCGGAAATGGTGGCCGGCCGGCCGCAGCGGGCCTGGATGGACCACTTCGCCGACCGTCACCCCTATCGCTGCCTGCCGCTGACCATGGCCAACACGTCGGGCTGGGAGCTGCTGTGCCCGATGGGCTTCACCGCCGAATGGAACGGCGGCGCCATGCAGGCGGACATCAAGCTGACCAGCGACCACCCCCACCCGGATTTCCACCGCCACGTCAGCAGCCACTTCAGCCACGGGGTGATGACCTTCCATACCGGCTACCTGTTCCGCACGCCGCCGGGCTGGTCGATGTGGGTCACCGGGCCGCCCAACCACATCAAGGACGGCCTCCAGCCCCTCTCCGGCGTCGTCGAGACCGACTGGCTGCCCTTCCCCTTCACCATGAACTGGATCTTCACCCGGCCGGGCCGGGTGCGGTTCGAGAAGGGCGAGCCCTTCTGCTTCATCACCCTGCTGCAGGACCACCCGCTGCACGAGATCCAGCCGGTGATCCGGCGCATGGACTCCGACCCGGAGCTGCGCCTGCAATACGACGTCTGGGAGAAGCACCGGGGCGAGTTCAACCAGCGCATCTTCCGCAACGACCCGGAGGCCACCAAGCAGGCCTGGCAGCGCTTCTACTTCAAGGGCGAGTTCCCCGAGGAGGTGGCGCCCGCGCCCGAGGGCCACGTCAACAAGCGCCGCCTGAAGAGCCCCAAGTTCCGCGGCTGATCGCGCCCGCGCAAGGGCGAGCGAGAGCGCTTGCCAAGGCCCGCCTCTTCCGCCATAAGCCGGCCTCTCGAATTTCGGGGGCCGGCCCTAAACGGGCCCTGTCCCCACGGAGCGCGGGCGTAGCTCAGGGGTAGAGCACAACCTTGCCAAGGTTGGGGTCGAGAGTTCGAATCTCTTCGCCCGCTCCAATATTCGGAAGCGGAAAGACCAAGGAAAATAGGGTCTCAGAGGGCCTGGGGCGCAGTCAGCCCGCACCTCGGGACGTATCCCGAGTGCGGCCGGGTTGCGGCTCGGTTGCAGGTCGGCGCGCCATAGCCGGCTCACACGAGGCGATTGTTGAGGAGCCCTCTCAGTGCCGATGACCCAGTCGTGGGGCGGCGCTAGGGTGCTCTACGAACTCCGCAGCGCTCAGGCTTCGAGCTGAAGAGGAATGAGTTCATCTCGCACGACGAGGCGTCCTAGGCGGCGACTTTCGAGGCAGCAGCGCATTGCTGCGCTAAACTCAGATTTTGATAACGCCATGGTGACCAGCTCCTCAGCGATTTCCCGTAGCGTTTCGTTCTCTTCCGACGTCCGTTCGCCCTTCGGCTTTTGGAAAAAGCGGTCGTACTTATTGATCCGGCGCACGCACTCACGCCACTTGCCTCGACGAGCACCATTCAACTGGCTTTGACTGATCCCGAGGTGCCGTATCGCCTCCTTGACCCGCTCTTGTTCGGCCTCTGGCAGCTCCGGCCGAGGGGCAGCTTCCCCATTGTCATTGAAGAGGATCTTGTCGACCTCATCGAGGTCGGTTGGATCGAGCAGTACCGGCGTCTCGACTCCCAAATCCCGATTGTCCCAAGTCGCCCTGGATGCAGGGTTTTGAAGCGGAAACCAATCACCTTTGCCGACCGTCTCGTCAGAGTATTCCTGATTCTGTGTGTTGGATAGCATTCCAACAATTCTATAGTTCTCAATATCGAAGGCCAGCCAGCAATATCCCTCCGCGTAACTCTTCTCGGCCTGCTTTGCACGGCCGTGCGGCCTATAATGGTCCGTATGGTACCGAGATACACGCTCCTTCGCCTCAGTATACCAACACTTATCGTGCGACATGGAGAGAAGTTCTTCTCTTACCGTCGACCATGCACCCTTATTATCTTCAATATATTTCTTCCTCTCGGCCTTATCGTCTATTTTGTCCAAGGCATCAGCCAACGCTTTAAGGGCATCGATCTTCTCTTTTGGGACTTTCGTCCAGTCGCGATGAACGTAGATCATTTCTTTCTCAAGATCTCTTGCACGATCTCAAGTGACTCTTCTTCTCTTTGGCGCATCTGGTCCGGCGTCAGCGGTGGCGCGTCGGCTAGCTCCACGTTGTCCAACTGTCGTAAAAACTGGCTGTAGAGCTGGTCACGCTCCTCATAGAGGAAGCCGAGGTGCCGAAGTTCGGCGTTGATCTTCTCAAACTCCCTCGCCATGGCCGGCGACAGTTCCTCTGACCGCGCAAGTTCATTGCGCTTATCGATCAGTTCCTGCGTGGGGCGATCTAGTGACGACGAAAGGCCGAAAATATCGGTCAGGACGCCGCTGAAGCCGAGACCACGCGGATCAACGAAAGGCGCCTCGACCGTCACCACGTCACCATCGCTTACCGCCATGATGCGGACCTGCTTGGCCTCCAGAGCCGCGATTGTCAGGGGATTGTGCGAGGTGAGTATGATTTGGCATTTCTCCCGGTCAGCCGCGACGCCGGTCCAGTCTGCAATGAGATCCAGATAGTTGAGCTGCCACGCCGGGTTCAGATGGGTGTCGGGCTCATCCAAAAGGAACAGTGCCTCCTTTCCACGCGAGACACGGATCAGGCCGAGCACCATTAGGAGTTGCCGCTCGCCGTCAGAAAGATCGCTGAAACTTACGTCGCCGCTGGCGTCGTTCGTGCGGGTGACCCACACGATCATCTCCCGAAAGAGGTCGGAAATATCGGCTGCTTCGAGAGCAGCGAACACATCCTGGTCGGTTGCATACTTGGCCGCGAATTGCTTGAGCGCCGCCGCATCACGGAGGAAGCAGGCGAGTTGGGCCTCAGTTCTCGACTTGTCGCGGTAGTCGTCGACTACCACCCCTGTCAGCGCCAACGGGTGGAACGCGGTGTCAAGGAGCGCACGTGCACAAGCGCCAGCCGGGCCCCGCGCGCCCCAAACGTCACGGGCCTGAATGGCGAGCTCCGTGTAGGAGCGACGACCTCGGCCTAGTGCCAACCCTTCGGCGGACTGGGCCTTCTTCCAGTTGGCGTGGTTGAACCACGACGGTTCCTTGAAATGGGCGAGCGCCGAGTGGAAGCCAGTGATTCCTAGCTTTTCTCTAAGAAGCTTGTCGACGCCTTCTGTTTCCCCCTGGCGGGCGAAATGAGCCAGGAGAGCGAAGACTCCATGAACCGGCCTGCAATAGAACATGCGCCGGGCCTGTTGGGCGGCCTCATATTCAATGTCCGGACGATCCTTATTTATAACTGAGTAGTAACGAGCTTGATGGGAGTCGAACAGCTTCTCAAGTCGCCGCCCGCTACCCGAGTAATACCCAAAAATTAGCTCTGGAAAATACGCAGACCGATTGCCATCAAACACCGATCGGGTGAGCGCATCTCCATCAACCGAGATCGTCGCTCTACCTGAGCGGTTCGACAGCACAACCGTGCGGGCCCTAATTCGATATTCGACCTCGTAGATGAAATGGAGATTTCGTTCGTTGAGGTCAACGGCGCGGAAAATAGCAGTTATCGCCTCGATCAGGTTGGATTTGCCAGTGCCGTTCTGGCCAATAATAACCGTCGTTAGACAGTCTGGACTAAATCTCGCCTCGACATCCTTCAGATTTTTGAAGCCGTCGATATAGACGCGATCAAGGCGCATCACGCCGCCTCGAAGTTATCTGGCGTCTCTCGGATGTGGTTGTTTTCAGTCTCCCACGCTAGCTGCTTGTAGAAGTCAGCCACGGGAAGGTCTGCCACCTTAAAGAGAGCTTCCACAGTCGCAACACCTCGGTGCTTGCGCAGTATTTTGGCCAAATACGGTTTGCCTAGAACGTCGGGATCGTGGCGGCTTTTACTCATCGACGAATCCTTGGGCGCCAAAGGCGTGGCGCTAAGTGGTGTGGTCGGAACCTCGCTAGGAGGAACCTGCGGGCCAAGTTGGTCGGTCCGTCCTACATGTTTCGCAGGTCGACCTCTCGCCCGTTTGGCGGCGTCGCTAGGTCCGGCAGTGCGCTCTGGCAGCACGCTTGCAGGTGCGTCGGCTGGGTCCTGAGGGACAAGCTCACCGCGAAAGGCTTTGGCTAGGATGGCTCCGTCAAGCTTGGGCAGCAACTTGGCCGCGCCGGCGTGATCGGCAGCCACGCGGTCGAGCCAGCTAAATGCTGAGTCGATGCGCCGGACGATCTCGGCCTGTTCGTCCCGCGTGGGGACAAGGAACCGGAAGGCCGCAATCTTCTTGGCATTGATGTTCGACTGACTGACACCGTCTGTCTTGACCTCCCAGCAATACGCACGGCCGGCAGGGCCATTCAGACAGTACGTGAGAAACTCCGGGAGGAGCCGATCGGTGCATTGGATCCGAATGAGGTATCCAGCGTAAATGGCGGGTTGCTCTCCCCTGTAGAGGGCTGTTTTGCCAACCAACTCACGACTATTGGTACGGTTGAACAAAACATCGCCTGCCACGAGCCTATATTTGGCGATCTCAGCTTCGTCGGACGTGAAGACCAGATTCTTCCAGTCCAACTTTCCGTCTTGGATGTTGCCCATCCTAAGAACCGGAACCTCGCCCACGGGAGCCGACTTCGCAGAGGAGCCGTACGAGAACCCCCTCGCTACATCTGATAGGGCAAACTCGACTGGGTGGGCCAGACCCTGGGCTTCGCGCCACTGAGCCGTGAGTTCGCCTGATAAGGCGAGGGCCAGGAGGCGTTGCTTGTAACGAGCAACCAGGATGGGAACGCGGGCAAGTTCGGTGCGGGCCCGCCCGGTACGCGCGCTCAGGCTATCGACTAGGGCCGCAATGCGCCCCTGCTCGGCGAGCGGAGGTAGCGGAATGGTTTGGGACGCAATAGTTGTAAGCGTGAGGCGACGAATTGCCGTGCCCGTCATTTGACCAAGCATCGACTTATGTGTGGAAGGTGAGTTTAGCCAGTATTTAAGATATCCAGAATCTAAAATGTCTTTATTTGGCTTTATCAGTGCGACGCTAGAGAGCATTGAAAATGGCTCTTCTAACGGATTAACAATGGCGAGACCGGTAGTCGCGCCATCTTTGATATAGAGAACATCCCCTTTTTCGACGGGGCATCGGGCATAGATCTCTCGATGGGTCTTTGCGTCGACGAAGGAGATATCGCTGAGGTCGAGGCCCCACGGTCTGACGTTTTTGGCAGTGACGTACTTGAAATCGCCGACCGGCAGATTGACCGGCGAATGATGAGTCCCGTCTGTAATTCTGTGGCAAGCCAGAGAGAGGGGGGCTTCAATCCAAGCGGGAGGTAAGTCGCTCAAGCGCCCACTCCGCCGGCCGTAATCCTTGACTGCTGCCATTCATGATAGGTCTGCTTCGATCCCTTCACCTTCCACTCGGTTCGTCCGTTGCTGTTGCGATCCAGTATGACGGCCGCGGCTGCCGACGGACTCTTGAAGGCGTACGGCTTTACAAACATGTAGCGGCCGGAAACGGCGGGGGTAAGAACGCCCTGGGCAATCAACTCCGCCTTCAACTCTCCGTAGCTTTGTTGGACGAAACCCGTGTCTTTCAAAGCTTCGGCGCCCTCCAGCACAACGAATTCACCGTCTTCCTCTACCGCCTGAGCCTTGACCCCCGACTTGTGGCGAATCTCGAAAATCACCTCGTGCGCAGTGCGCTGTTCCACGGGCGTCTCGACCCGTGCGGCGGCGCGGGGTCGGGGTTTGAGCAGGTCGAGGCCCACGACTGGCAACACCGTTTTCAGGTTGGCGAAGAACGCTTCCATGTTCGCCCGGTCGGCTTCCGGAAGCCGGCGCTTCTCGGCCGACGGCTCCTGTCCGTTATCCAACGTCACGCGGCCAGCGGCCCGGGCGGTCTCGATCAACCGAGCTTCCAGGTAGCGAACGTGCCCCTTAGTCAGGGCGTCATCGCTAGTGGTGACGACGACCGCCGTTTCCCAGAAACCGCGCTCCCCCGCGCTTGTGCCTACCCGCGATTTAACGCTGTCGGCCTCGCCGATATAGGCACGCATCTTCAACGCGTCGTCCGGATCAGGACCGTAGAGGATGTAGACGCCGGTCCTATCGACCTCAGGCCGTGCGGTCAGCGCACCGAAGGTTGATTGCGACGCCACAAGCACGGCGCCCGTCCACCCATGGATCGAGGCGATCATCAGGCCGTTGGGCGATCCGTCGACCAGAAAAAGCTGGATCGTACGACCGAAGGTTTCCGGCGGCGTCACTGACTCAGGCCCCGGCTACTATCCGGCAGATCTGGAGCGCGAGCAGGGCCTAGAAAGGTATCGCGAAGGATTAGACCGCGGTCTCGTGGGGTTCTCCGCACCGATCGTCCTATTGGGCGCCAAGTCCCTTCAGGCCCGATTTTAAAGCCGCTCAGATCGGTTCGCGTGCTTAGCGTGATCCAGCCTGAAACGGCGAGAAGCGTGACTACGCCTAGCGGCGCCTGCCAGTGTTGGGGGAGGTAAATGTCCAGATGGAACGCCGCGACCAAGAAGAACACGAACCAGCCAGTCACCAACAGGAGGAGCAGACACTCGTTCGCGCGGCTCACAGAAAAGGCTAGCTGCCGCCTAACGAAGATAGTCTGGGTCAGTTGGCCTTCAACGTTGCCCTCCAAAGCATCGACGTGTGCCTCCCAATTTTCCTGCCAGAACTTGGAGCCCTTGGCCGTCAGCAGCCCGACGAGGGCCGTGATAGAACCAAGCCCGGCAGGGATCATGAGTGCGCTCGCTTGGAGCGGCCCCTTCGGATCAAGCGTCTGCGGCCAGATCAATCCAAGCAGGGTGAACGCCACCAGTTGAAAGGCCCAAAAGTAGGTGGCTCGCTTCCAGTAGTTCTCAATCTCGAACTTCCGCAGTTCATGCGCACGAGCCAACGCTGCCTTCGCAGCCGACGCGCCAGGCTCACTTGCTCCCGCTGGCAGCCCCAGGGCGCCAAGGTATTCGCTCGCTAAGGGCGGCCCGTCGCTCACGCGTCAACCTCCTCGCCTTCAGCGAGCTCAGTGGCGACCGCTTCGATCTCCGTAAGAGCCGCCCGCAGGTGACCGAGGATCGCTGCGGCAATGTCGTCTGGCTCCGTCAAGCCTTCCTCGGCGACTTCTTCGTCGTCACGTAGCCAGCTGATGTCGAGACTATCGTTGCGCTCTGCGATCTCGGCGCGCGTGAAACGGCGGAAACGGCCGCTTTCGCCCTGGTCGATCCGTTCGGCCCTCCCCAAAGGATCGCTGCCAAACGCCTCAACGAACGGAGCGAAATCAGCGGGAGTCAGGACGCGGCTCTTGCCGAAATTGGGCATTTGCGCGCGGAGGTCATAGATCCAAACCGCTTCGGTCTCGTCCTTCGCCGGCGCCTCCTGTTTAGAGCGGGTGAAGAACAGCACGTTGGTCTTGACGCCCTGGGCGTAGAAGATCCCGGTCGGCAGGCGCAGGATTGTGTGCAGATCGCACCAACTCATGAGCCGCTGGCGTAGTGCCCTGCCGCGCCCATCCTCGAAGAGGACGTTATCCGGCACGACAACCGCGGCTCGGCCACCAAGCTTGATCGCTCGGATGCAGTGTTCGACGAACGGGAGCTGATAGGACGAGACCCGATCGGTGATCGTCAGATCGTCACGCGTGGGAGGCCCGCCCGCCGGACCAAATGGCGGATTGGTCAGGATCAGGTCGGCATTCTTGTAGACGTCGCGAGCGCCGCTCGGTGACAGCGTATCGGCAAGATCGAGGTGCTCAGGATCGATCTGATGCAAGTGGAGGTTCATCAGCAACAGCCGGAACGTGTCGGGCACATTCTCTAAGCCACGCAGCGCTGACCGAAGCTGGAAGGTCTGCTGCTTGGGACTCAATGCGAAGTAGTCGTCGGAGCCTGCGCGCATCGCCCGATTGGCCGCAATCAGGAATCCGCCCGTGCCGGCGGCTGGGTCCTGGATGACCTCGCCGGGCTGGGGCTGCATGAGGTCGACCATGACGTCGATCAAGACGCGCGGGGTGAAATATTGGCCGGCGCCGCGCTTGGTCTCTTCCGCCATTTTCTGGAGGAGACCCTCATAGGTGTCGCCGAAAGCGTCCCGTTCTTCGCTGAACCAATGAAGCGCGTCGATCGCGTCGATCAGCTTTCGCAGGTTGGCGGGTTCGCGAACGATGGTCGCGGCGTTCTGGAAGATCGCGACGACGGAGCGATCATTGACCTTGGTGATGTCGCCGAGATCGATCAGCGCTTGCCGATATCGTTGCAGGACGACGGCTTCGCTCGCGGATTTGAGCGCGCCCCACCGATACTGCTCCGGAATGCGGCTTTCGTCCTTCTGCTCGGATGCCATTTTCAGGAAAAGCAGGTAGGTCAGCTCGGTGACGTACTGCTGGTAGGTGATGCCGTCCTTTCGCAGCACGGCGCAGAGGCGCCAAAGGCGATTAACGAGGTCCGCTGACGCATTCATTTGAGGTCTCGATTCATGCGGCGCGGTTATCCCAGATAGCGGTGTTGAGGTCTTTCAGAACGTCGCCTAGCCCATGATCGAACTCGCGGTCGATCGTCTCGAAGCCACCGGCCTGCGCGAACAATGGGTCCGCCAAAATCTCTGGGTCTCCTACCGGCTGCGCCTTTAGCGCCCGGCCGATGCGGATGAGCCACTGTCTTTGTTTTGCCGTCCAATCCCGGCTGGCGAGTATCCGCTGCACGCCGTTTTCAACACGCGTCTCATACGGCACGAGGGGGTCGCCGATCGCAGCCTGACGAACGAAGCCGATGATATGCGCGGCGATATCCGCGTTGCGTGCACGGCCATAGGCCTGGCGGAGGCTGGCTTCCGAAAAGCCTTGCTCATCAAGCAGGGCCGCGAGGTCCTTCAGCTCCTTGCGCGTAAGCTCGCGAGGACGCTGGGTCGCCGCCACCAAAGCCGGCGCCGAATTCATGTTGGCGCGGACGAAGGTCTCGAAACTCTCAATGTAGTCGCTGGGGCTGGCCTTACCGCCAAAGTCGTCCTCGACCGACAGCAGCTCGTCATCGTGTTCCGAGATATAGACACCCCCTTGCTTCTTGGCCGGATTGGCCGCGTCCAGCACGGCAGCAAGCGAGGGATGCTGGCGGAAGAGGGCCAAGGTGTCGGAGGCCGGCGCCGATTTCAGCCGGTCGGCCAGCTCGTCCAGCGGTCCCAGAACGGTTTCCAGCCCCTCACGTCGGGCGGTGTCAATGTGCCCGACCCGCTGGCGGAGCCTCACGACGATCTGATCTCGAACATAATCACGGTCTTGGTAGGTCGAGGCGCGTTCGAGATCGCTCACCAGCGTCGCGAACGACAACGCCGGATCGACCACGACCGGCCGCATGTCGGTGACGTCCTGCAGGTTCGCGTAAATGTCGACCGCATCGAAGATCCGGAAATATTCCTTGCCGATCTCGTCACATCGCCTGGTCGCGCGACCGATCATCTGATCGTAGAGGATCCGGCTGTTCACCCGCCGCACGAACACCAGATTGGTGATCGCCGGCACGTCGATGCCCGTGGTCAGCAAATCCACCGTCACCACATACTTCGGCCTAGGGTCATTCTTGAACGCCTTGATCCGATCAAGCGGCCGATCGACCGAGCCTGTGATCTTCTCCACCAAGTCGTGTGGCTGAGGGCCGTACTCCGCGGTCAAAGCCGCGTTCAGCTCTTCCACTAGGATGTCGGCATGGTCGTCCCGCGCCGCGAACAGCAGGGTCTTCCCTCGGTCGGTCGGCGGGCATTCACGAGCTATGGCGTCGGCGACGGCGCGATTGAAGGCGCGCGTGTAGACCTTCTTATTGAACTCAGCGACTTCGAATTCGACCTGATCTTCGAGGTTGAACAGGTCAATCTGGCCTGTGCGCGGGTCGAGGATGTTGACCTCTTCCCCTTCATCGAAACTGATGCCGGTCTGGCTGAGCGCGGTGGTAATGCGCCGCGGCGGACGATGATCGATCAGGTAGCCGTCGATCACAGCTTGCCGATAGCCGTAGCGATAGACAGGGGCGCCGAAAATCTCGCGCGTGTGCAACGCCGGAGTCGCGGTTAGAGCGATCTTGGTGGCGTCGAAATAGTCGAGCACTCGCCGGTAGGCCGAAAGATAATCATCGAGCGTGCGGAAGCTCAGATCCTCTTCCCGCAGCTCAGCATCGAGGGTGTAGCCGCGGTGGGCCTCATCGACGAGGATCAGGTCGTAGGTCCCTGGCGTCGGTCGTTGCGCGTCGGGGTCGTCGAAAACGCGCCGGATCATGGCCTGCACCGTGGCCACGTGGACGCGGTCGGTAGCTTCTGGGAACTTTCGCGCCATGTCGGCGACGGGGAACACCTGGTCGAACTTGAGGAAGCCGCTGGTGTCGGTGGTGCTCATGGCGTCCAGGGTCTGGCGCCCCAGGGCGTTGCGGTCGACGAGGAAGAGGATGCGCCGGAACCGCTTGCGGCGGAGAAGGTCGTACATGAGCGCGATGGCGAGGCGGGTCTTGCCTGTGCCGGTAGCCATCGCGAGCAGGATGTCCCGTTGGTCACGGGCGACGGCCGCCTCGACTGCGGCAATTGCCTCTTGTTGATATGGGCGGAGGCCAGTGACACCCAGCTCACGCTCAGCAACCGCCGCCAGCGGCGTCATGTCCTGCTCGAGACGCTCAGTAAGGTCGCGGGGCGAAAACCATTCGGGAAGCGCGCGCGGCGGCGCCTCTCCGCGAGCGTCCCAAAACCAAATGCCGGATTTGGTCGCCAGCTGCTTTGCGTAGGGGCGGCCATTCGTGACGAAGAGAAATGGTACGCGGAAGGCATCGAGACCCTGTAGCCAGGGACTGCCCACGGGCGTCTCTTCAGGCGAAAGCCTAATCCCGAGAGCATAGCGCTTCGCCTGACCAAGGCGCCCGGGAACGTCACGCACTTCGCGCTTCGCCTCGATCACGCCGACGCAGCGCCCGTCGACGAAAAGCGCATAGTCAACGGGTCCCGTCTCTGTGGGCCATTCAGCGATAGCCATGTTCTGGCCCGACTGCGGCCGAGCGCCAGAGGCGTAGCGGAGGCTTCGGCTATTCGCGTCCCATCCAGCATCGCGGAGTTGTTGGTCGATGACCTCGCGGGTGGAGGCCTCGTCGAGGTCGATTTCCCCGGCCGCCGCTGTCGCGAGAAACTCGAAAGTTGTGGCTTGGCCCGTACCTGCTGCGAGGGCGGCTTGCTGCGCTGCCTTCAGCTCTGCGCGCACGACGGCCGTCGCGGCCTCCGCTTCCTCTGCAAGCTGCTGCCACTGGATCCGTTCCTCGGCCTGCCTCGCTGCGGCTTCAGCGGCTGTGCGGTGCTGTTCCGCCAAAGCGGTGGCGTGCGCCTTGGCCGTCTCCGCTTCCGTCCTGTTGGTTTCCAGCTCGATCCGAAGTCGTTCGAGCTCCTCGCGCAGCTCCTTCGTCGGATCTTCGGGTGCAGGTGGCGGCGTGAATGGTTCAAGCGTGAGCGTCTTATCGCCGCCGTAGCTGCGGACGTACCAGAGGCCCAGCTGACGCGCGATCTTGAGTCCGGTAAGGGCCGCGGCGAAGTCATCCCGCCCACCATGGACGGCCTCGTTGCCTTTGCGGCGCAGCGTATGAAACAGATCCAAGGCGGCCTTCGGGGCGAAGCCGGCGCGGCCAATCGATCCGAGGATCACCGTCAACGGATCGTCCGGGTTCTTCAGCAGGCCGGTGCGGGCGGCGATATCCTTCGCCATAAGCTCGGCGTACTGCCGCAGTTTGTAGAGGGAGGTGTTCGGGTCCGCTCGGAAATAGTGCTCCGCGAGCGCGGCCAGCCTGAAGAGCTGCCCGTCGCCTTGTTTCCTCAAGAACCCAAAGTTGGCGCTATCCGCCTGCATTCGCCCCGACATCCCTTGGTGCGACCTTCGCCAAGTCGAGAGCATCTTGCAACCTTGGGACGCTAGAGGTTCAAGGCGCGACTTGCCGAGGCGAACCTATCGATAGCCGGCAACATCCCTGCGGCCGTTGCACAATCTGCACAATCTCCTGGCCATCAGCGCAGCGTGACGCCGGCCGCCATAGGGGGAACGGATCCTCCATGCGGCCGGAGCGGTAGGTGGACCACGCCGGGCGCTCGTCGGCCACGACACACCGACATGAACAGTCAGGCCGAACCGCGCACCGCCAATACATGTTCGATCGCCAGCAGGCGGTCCTCGACAATCCCTACGATCCACAGCGCGAAGCCGCTGCTCGTCATACACCCAGCCACAATCAGGCCGACAGGGCCGATCCCGGCCGCTGCGGCAAAGATGCCAGCCGCCAAGCCAGCACCGGAAAGCAGTGCGCCCACAAGCCGCACCTTGGATCGCTCGCGTTTCCGGACAGGCACGGCGAGGGTCGGCGGCGACGCCGGAGAAGGAAGGGCAGCTTCCGCGATCTGACGGTTGTCCGAGAGCTTTACGCGATGGGCTTCGAAATAGGCCTGGTGCAGGCGGGAGGCTTCCCTCAGGTCTCTAGCGTCGCGGCGGTGTCGATATATCTCGCCAGCCTCGCTTGCGGGTAGCTTGATGAAGTCAGCGACGTCCATATTGGTCCCCTAATTTTTGGTGATCGTCAGGCCGCCGCGCTGCTGGGCGCGCTGTAGGCCTCTTGCAGCCGCTCTACGGCCTCGCCCCCGCCTCGGACGGCCTGGGTGTAGTGGCCCAGCGTCACAGCCGGGTTGGCGTGGCCGGCGAGCTTGGCGACCAGTCCCACTTCCACGCCCTGTGCCTGGTTTCACGCGCTAGGGCCTAGCCCGCCTGCTATTCGCCCCGCGAAAGGCTCCGGGTGACATGACGCGTCAGGACTTGCAGCGGGAAGCGGTCAGCAAGATCCCTGCGGTGACGCTCGGGTTCTGGGTCATCAAGGTCCTGGCCACCACGCTGGGCGAGACGGGCGGCGACACCGTCACCATGACCTGGCTGGGGGAGACGACCGACCATGCCGTTCCCTACGGCTATCTGATCGGCTCGGCCCTTTTCGCGGCCCTGCTGATCGGGTTCGTCATGGCGCAGATCCGCGCCCGCCAATTCAACCGCTGGCTCTATTGGGCGACGATCATCGCCTCCACCACCTGCGGCACGGCGCTGGCCGACTTCGCCGACCGGTCGCTCCACATCGGCTACGCCGGCGGATCGCTGCTGCTTCTGGCCTGCGTGCTGCTCTCGCTGTTCGCCTGGCGCCGGGCCCTGGGAACGGTCGACGTCAACACCGTCACGGGTCCGGCCGAAGAGACCTTCTACTGGGTCACCATCACCTTCTCGCAGACCCTGGGGACCGCGCTTGGCGATTGGATCGCAGACGCCGGGCTCGGCTATTCGGGCGGCGCCCTGGTTTTCCTGGCGGGCCTGGCCGTGCTGGGGGTCCTGCACCTGAGCGGGCGCGTCAATCGCGTCTTGCTGTTCTGGGCCGCGTTTATCCTCACGCGGCCGCTTGGCGCGACCGTGGGCGACTGGTTCGACAAGCCGCTGGACAAAGGCGGGCTGGCGATGAGCCGCCCCCTGGCGTCCGCCGTGCTCGCGGCCCTGATCCTGCTGCTGATCCTCGTTCTGCCGCAGCGGCCAGGACGCCACCCCGGCCAAGCCCAGGCGCAGCCCTAGCGGCTGGATCTGACCGACTTGCCTTCGGCCTCGCGGCGGCGGCTATTGTCGGCCGATGCGTCTGCTTGTGGTTGAGGACGACCCGATGCTGAGCGCGGGCCTTGAGCGGGCGCTCAGGCGCGCGGGCTACGCCGTCGACATCTCGCGCAACGGCGAGGAGGCGGTGGCCGCCGCGAAGGCCCAGCACTATGCGCTGATCCTGCTGGACCTGAACCTGCCGGGTCTCGGTGGGATGGGCGTGCTGCGGCAGATCAGGGACGGCCGGGACGCCACCCCCGTCATCATCCTCACCGCCAACCACAAGCCGGGTCAGAAGGTGGATGGGCTCGACAGCGGCGCGGACGACTATGTGGCCAAGCCGTTCGATCTCGACGAACTGCTGGCCCGCATCCGGGCGCGCATCCGCGGCCACGACCGGCGCGTCAGCGACGTCCTGACGGCCGGCGACGTGCATCTCGACTTGACGGGCCGCACCGTCAGCAAGGCAGGACGACCCGTCGGCGTCACCGCCAAGGAGTTCAAGGTCCTGGCCGCGCTCATGCGGCGCGCCGGGCAGTTCGTCAGCAAGGACGACCTGGAGACCGTGCTCTACGACGGCGAGGCCGGCGTCGAGAGCAACACCATCGAGGTCACGGTCTACGGCCTGCGGCGCAAGCTGGGCAACGAGCTGATCCTGACGGCGCGCGGCCTCGGCTACACCATCGCAGGGCGCCGATGAAACGCAGCGTCCCCGGCCCGGGCTCGCTGCTGGGCGACCTGTTCGGCCGCATGGGAATGTTGTTCGCGGTCATCGTATTCAGCGTCGGCCTGACGACCTTCCTGACCGCCCAGCGACGGATCGACGAGATCTACGACGGGCAGTTGATCATCGGCGCCAACGTGTTGCGCGCGCTGATGGCGGACGAACTGGCCAAGCAGCGCAGGATCGCCCAGCCCGGCGCCGCGCTGACGGTGGACGACGCCTTGCTCAGCGCGGAGGACCGCCACGCCTTCAACAGCTATGCGGAATGGCGGATGTTTCGGGTGTGGCGGGAGGGGCGGCTGGTGCTGCGCTCCGACACCGGTCCGCCGGAGACGGCAGCGCCGACACAGGACGGCTTCCGCACCCTGAAGCGGCATCGCCATAGCTGGCGAATCTACACCCTGCGGGCGCCGGACGACGACGTCCGGGTCGAGGTGGGCGAGCGGGAGGACATCCGCACGGTGCTGGTGCGCGGCATCGCGCTCGGCCTGGCGGTTCCCCTGCTGGTGCTGATTCCGGTCGCGGGCCTGCTGATCTGGCTGGCGCTGGACGGCGGCCTACGGGCGCTCCGCAACCTGCTGGCGGAAGTGGGCCGCCGCTCGGTGCGCGACCTTTCGCCCCTGTCGCTGACGCCCTGGCCGCGCGACCTGCATCCGCTGGTGCTGGCCATCAACCGGCTTTTCGACCGCATCCAGCGCTCGCTGCAGCACGAACGCCGCTTTCTGGACCAGGCCGCGCACCAGCTGCGCACC
>Ga0105248_10000747_pt1 | contig 36526 bp, 28 predicted proteins | sample KBSS34metaG_FD_81524 | JGI IMG/M metagenome (GOLD analysis project Ga0105248, IMG submission 81524) | Switchgrass rhizosphere microbial communities from Kellogg Biological Station, Michigan, USA - KBS S3-4 metaG | ecosystem: Host-associated > Plants > Roots > Rhizosphere > Soil | place...
AAGGCACGTTCCGCCCGCCCTGGTTCCACCGCAACGTCATGAGCGAGGCGATGGGCCTCATCTACGGCGAGTATGACGCCAAGGCCGAGGGCTTCGCGACCGGCGGCCTCTCGCTCCACAATCTCATGAGCGGCCACGGCCCCGACGTCGAAAGCTGGCGCAAGGCGAGCGAGGCCGAGCTCAAACCAAGCAAGGTCGAGGGGACGATGGCGTTCATGGTCGAAACCTGCTGGCCCTACCGCCCGACGCAATTTGCGCTCGACCGCGCGCAGCCGGACTACGATGAGGCCTGGGCCGGATTTCCGAAGGCGAAGCTGCCATGACCGCGGACGCATTGAAAAGCTGGGTTGAAAGCGCCGAAGGGAGCGACTTCCCAATCGAGAACCTTCCGCTCGGCATCTTCTCGGTCGGGGAGCGTCGGCGGCGAGCGGGCGTCGCGATCGGCGATTACGTGCTCGACCTGATCGGCATCGCCGACTTGCTGGACGAACGCTGGATGGAAGACCTGTCGCAGCCCGTCCTGAACGCCTGGCTGGCGCGGGGGCCCGGCGCACAGGCAGAGCTTCGCGAGCGTCTGCAGGAGCTGCTGTCGGACGAGCGCTACCGCGATGACGTCGAACCCGAGCTGGTCGGCCAGACCGAAGTCCGCATGCACCTGCCGTGCGTGGTCGGCGACTACACCGATTTCTACATCGGCATCCATCATGCGACGAACGTCGGAAAGCAGTTCCGCCCCGACAATCCGCTGCTGCCAAACTATAAATATGTGCCGATCGGCTACCACGGCCGGGCTAGCTCGGTGCGGGTTTCGGGCGAGCCCGTGATCCGGCCCAACGGCCAGCGCAAGGCGCCCGATGCCGAAGCGCCGGAATACGGTCCGAGCCGCCGCCTCGACTATGAGCTCGAGCTCGGCATCTGGATCGGACAGGGCAACGATCTCGGCTCCTGCATCCCGATCGGCGAAGCGGGCGAGCATATCGCCGGCTATTGCCTCCTGAACGACTGGTCTGCGCGCGACGTCCAGGCGTGGGAATATCAGCCGCTCGGCCCGTTCCTCGCCAAGAACTTCCTGACCAGCGTCAGCGCGTGGATCGTCAGCCCGCAGGCGCTCGCGCCGTTCCGCAAGCCGATGCCGCCTCGGCCGGACGGTGATCCGCAGCCGCTGCCCTACCTCGACGACGAGGCCGACCGGGAAAGCGGCGGCCTTGGCATCCAGCTCGAAGTCACGCTGACGACCGAGCAGATGCGGCGTCAGGGTGTTGCTCCGCACGTGCTGTCGCGCGGCTCCGCCGATGCCGCGATGTACTGGAGCGCGGCGCAAATCATCGCCCACCACACAGCGAACGGCTGCAACCTTCAGCCTGGCGACCTCATCGGAACGGGCACGCTCTCGACGGACTCCGAGGACGGACTTGGATCGCTGCTCGAGATTAGCCGCGGCGGGAAGCAGCCGATCGAGCTTACAAGCGGCGAGACTCGCAGCTTCCTCGAAGATGGCGACGAGATTGTCCTTCGCGCCTGGTGCGAAGGCGAGGGCACGGCGCGGATCGGATTTGGCGAATGCGTCGGACGGGTCGTCGGCGCCTCCTAGAGCAGACCGAGATTTTCTCCCATCAGGCGCGTCAGCGCGTAGATGCGATCAAGTTGCGGCGTGGCGACGCCGACGCGATTGGCGATCTCGCGCGGCGCTCCGAGAAGAGCTTCCAGCTCGATGGGACGGCCGGCTTCTACGTCCTGAAGCATCGATGACCTGAACGCGCCAAGGCGGGCGGTGACTGCCATTCGGTCCTCGGCCGTTTCGCTGATGGGGCAGTCGATTTGCGCGCCGACCGCGGCAAGTTCGTCCATGGCTCTAGCCATCAGCGCCCGGATCACTGGATCGTCGAGAAGCTGGTCGGCGGTTGACCGGGTCAGCGCTGACATCGGGTTGATCGTCGCATTGCCCCACAATTTGTACCAGATCGCGCGGCGCACATTCGAACTGGCTTCGCAGCCGATCCCGCAATTCTCGAAGAAGGTGCAAAGCCGTTCGATACGCTCGCTCGGTCCGCCGGCCGGTTCGCCGAGGATTAGCTTCTCGGCCTGTTTCACGACGATGTGATTCGGCGCGCTCCGGTAGCAGCTCGCATGGACGACGCAGCCGGCGACCTGCTCGATCGGCAAGGCATCGGCGATGGCGACGTCGGGGTCGACCGACCACAAGGGATCGCCGGTGAACCACCAGGGCACGCCGTTGATCATCGGAACGATCTGTGTGCCCGGGCCGATCAGCGCGTCGATGCTCGGCGCGAGCCGCGGAAGGATCGGCGCTTTCAGCGCAATGACGACCAGATCCTGGACGCCGAAGGCCGCGGGGTCTTCCGAAGTCGCGACGGCAACGCAGCGGGTGTCGCCCGCATCGGTCAGCAGCAGCCCCTCGCAGTCGATCGCCGCCTGCGTCTCGCCGCGGGCGACGACCGAAACATCGTTCCCGGCAAGCGCGAGCCTCGCCGCTATCCACCCGCCGATCGCGCCGGCCCCGACAACGCAAATGTTCATGGCCGCATCGATGGGCTAAGATGCCTCTTCTCGGCAAGAGGGGGCCTAATGCTGTTTCGTCAGCTGTTCGAGCCGCAATCGTCCGCCTACACCTACCTGATCGGCTGCGAGCGAAGCGGCGAGGCGGCGCTGATCGACCCCGTATTCGAAACCGTCGAGCGCGACCTGCAGCTTCTTGCCGCGCTCGGCCTGACGCTCAAATGCACGATCGAAACGCACATTCACGCCGATCATGTGACGGGCGCGTCGCGGCTTCGCGAGCAGACCGGCTGCAAATGCGCCGTGCCCGAGCAAAGCGGTGCGAGCCATGCCGACGTGGCGGTGAGGGAAGGGGAGCCGATCCACGTCGGAGCGATGGAGATCCGGCCCCTCTACACGCCGGGCCACACCGACGATCACCACGCCTATTTTCTCGATGCGGGCGGGGGCGCGCGCCTGTTCACGGGCGACGTCCTTCTGATCGACGGTTGCGGCCGGACCGATTTCCAGAACGGCAACGCGGCGACGCTCTATCGCTCGGTCCACGACAAGATCTTCGCGCTTCCCGGCGAAACGCTGGTCTACCCGGGCCACGACTACCAGCAGCGTCACGTCAGCAGCGTCGCCCAGGAGCGCGAGCGCAACCCGCGCCTCGGCGGCCGCCGGACCCTCGACGAATTCGTCGCGATCATGTCGGCGCTGAATCTTCCGCGCCCCAAGCAAATGGACGTCGCGGTGCCGGCCAACCGCTTGTGCGGGCGCACGCACTAGCCGCCTGCATTTGACCCTCGTGTCGGTGCGTGGCACCCGGCGCCCATGCCCGACAAACCTCCCGCTCAGAGAACTTGGGGCGGCCGCTTCGAGACAAAGCCCGCCGAGCTCATGCAGCGCATCAACGCCTCGATCCGCTTCGACAAGCGCCTGTGGCGCGTGGACATCGCCGCCTCAAAAGCGCACGCCGCCATGCTCCGTGACCAGGGCATCATCGGCGAAGCCGACGCTGCGGCGATCCTCGAAGGCCTCGACCAGGTCGCTGCCGAATATGAGCGCGACGGCGTGCCCGAGCGGATCGAGCTCGAGGACATCCACATGACCGTCGAAGCACGCCTCACCGAGCTGATCGGCCCGGCAGCGGGGCGCCTGCACACGGCGCGTTCACGCAACGACCAGGTCGCGACCGATTTCCGGCTTTGGGTCCGCGCCGCCTGCGACGAGGCTATCGGCGCGATCCACAACCTGCAGCGGGTGCTCGTCAGCCGCGCCGAGGAACATGCCGAGAGCGTGATGCCGGGCTTCACGCATCTTCAGGTCGCGCAGCCCGTGACGCTGGGCCATCACCTGATGGCCTATCACGAGATGCTTCGCCGCGACGCTTCCCGCTTCGCGGATGCTCGGGCGCGGATGAACGAATGCCCGCTTGGAAGCGCCGCGCTTGCCGGCACCGGCTTTCCGCTCGACCGCGAGCGGACCGCCGACGCGCTCGGCTTCGACGGCGCGACGGCGAACAGCCTCGACAGCGTATCCGACCGCGACTTCGCGCTCGATTATCTGTCAGCAGCCGCGCAATGCAGCCTCCACCTGTCGCGCCTCGCCGAAGAGCTCATCGTCTGGGCGAGCGCGCCGTTCGGCTTCGTGAAGCTGTCCGACGACTATTCGACCGGCTCCTCCATCATGCCGCAGAAGCGCAATCCCGATGCCGCCGAGCTGGTGCGCGGCCATAGCGGGCGGATTCTCGGCGCGTTCACCGCGCTGATGGTGACGATGAAGGGCCTGCCGCTCGCTTATTCGAAGGACATGCAGGACGATAAGGAGCCGGTGTTCGAGGCGCGCGACCTGCTCGTGCTGTCGCTCGAAGCGCTCGCCGGGATGGTCGACACGATCACCTTCGTCCCCGAGCGCATGCGCGCCGCCGCGGCGCAGGGCTTCTCGACCGCGACGGATCTCGCCGACTGGCTCGTGCGCGAAGCCGACGTGCCGTTTCGCGAGGCGCACCACATCACCGGCCGCGCGGTTAAGCTCGCCGAGGAACGTAGCTGCGACCTCGCCGACCTGCCGCTCGACGCGCTGCGCGAGATCGACGCTCGCATCGACGAGCGCGTGTTCGAGGTCCTCAGCGTCGACGCGTCCGTGCGCAGCCGCAAGAGCTACGGCGGCACCGCCCCCGAGCGCGTTCGCGAGCAGATCGCGGCGGCGAAGGAATCTTTAGGCCTTTAGCCGCCTGTCCCGCTGCGCAATGGTCCGCAGCCGCAGCGCATTCAGGCGAATGAAGCCCGCCGCGTCGCGGTGGTCGTAGCTTCCGCTGCCCTCCTCGAACGTGACGAGGTCCTGGTCATAGAGCGACTGCTCGCTCTCGCGACCGATCACCGTCGCATTGCCCTTGTAGAGCTTCATCGTCACCCGGCCACTCACATGCTCCTGGCTCTTGTCGATCGCGGCCTGGAGCATCTCGCGCTCTGGCGCGAACCAGAAGCCGTTGTAGATGAGACTCGCGTAGCGCGGCATCAGCTCGTCCTTGAGGTGCATCGCGCCGCCGTCGAGCGTGATGCTCTCGATCCCGCGGTGCGCAGCCAGCAGGATCGTGCCGCCCGGCGTCTCGTACACGCCACGCGACTTCATGCCGACGAAGCGGTTCTCGACGAGATCGAGGCGACCGATCCCATTGTCATGGCCGAGCTGGTTGAGCCTGGTCAGCAGCGCAGCGGGCGAAAGCTTCTCGCCATCGATCGCGACGGGATCGCCCTTCTCGAAATCGATGATGATCGTCGTCGCCTTGTCCGGCGCGTCCTCGGGCGAGATCGTCCGCTGGTGGACATATTCCGGCGCGTCCGAGGCTGGGTCCTCCAGCACCTTCCCCTCGGACGAGGAGTGCAGGAGGTTCGCGTCGATCGAGAAGGGCGCGTCGCCGCGCTTGTCCTTGGCGATCGGGATCTGGTGCTTCTCGGCAAAGTCGATCAACGCCTCGCGGCTGGCGAACTCCCACTCCCGCCACGGCGCGATGACCTTCACGTCGGGCTCCAGCGCATAATAGCCGAGCTCGAAGCGGACCTGGTCGTTGCCCTTGCCGGTCGCACCATGGCAGACCGCGTGCGCGCCGACTTGTCGGGCGATTTCGATCTGCCGCTTGGCGATCAGCGGCCGGGCGATCGACGTGCCGAGCAGGTAATCGCCCTCATACTGCGTGTTCGCCCTGAACATCGGGAAGACGAAGTCGCGGACGAACTCCTCCCGCAAATCCTCGATGAAGATGTTTTGGGGCCTGACGCCGAGCATCTCCGCCTTGCGCCGTGCGGGCTCGACCTCCTCCCCCTGGCCGAGGTCCGCCGTGAAGGTGATGACCTCGGCATTATATTCGGTCTGCAGCCACTTGAGGATGATGGAGGTGTCGAGGCCGCCCGAATAAGCGAGCACGACCTTCATTTTCTCGTTCGTCATTAGTCTTCCCTGAGTTGGCCTCAGCCCAAGAGCCAAAGAATGGCGCCGCGCGCCGTGTGCATCCTGTTTTCCGCCTGCCGCCAGACCGCCGACCGCGGCCCGTCGATGACATGCGCCGACACTTCCTCGCCGCGCCGCGCCGGGAGGCAGTGCAGGAACCAGGCGTTGCGCGAGCGCGCCATTAGCGCTTCGTCGACCTGGTAGGATTCGAAGGCGGCGCGGCGCTCGTCGCTGTCCTCGTCGCCCATCGACACCCACACGTCGCTGTAGACGATGTCCGCGCCTTCGACCGCTTCGTGGGGGTCGGTGACCGATCCTTCGAGGCCGTGCCCCGGCGGGCTCGCGATCACGAACTCGGCGCCGACCAGCGCGCATGCCTCGGCCAGCGAGCGCGACACATTGTTGCCCTCGCCGATGAAGGCCACGCGGACGCCCTCGAGCCGGCCGAGCAACTGCTTGATCGTCAAGAGATCCGCCAGCGCCTGCAGCGGATGGTCGGAGGCCGAGAGCATGTTTAGCACCGGCGCCGCGTTGACCGCCGCCATCTGCTCGAGCAGGCCGTGGTCGAAAACCCGCGCCGCGATGATCGAGTGATAGCTGGCGAGGGTGCGCGTCACGTCGGCGACGCTCTCGCGATGTCCCACGCCGAGCTCGTCCTTCTGGATATAGACCGGGTGCCCGCCGAGCTGCGCCGTCGCCATCTCCATCGAATTGCGCGTGCGCGCGCTCGGCTTCTCGAAATAGAGGGCGACGCCCTTGCCTTCGAGGGGGCGCGGATGCGGCTGCTCCGACGCAGCGAGGATCCAGTTGAGGTCGGCTGCGCTGAGGTGGCGAATGGAAAGGAGATGCCTCACCAGCTCTTCTCCTTCCGGATCATCGTGCCGACGCCATGATCGGTTAGAAGCTCGATCAGAAGCGAATGGTGGACTCGCCCGTCGATGATGTGCGCGAAATTGACGCCCTCATCGACCGCATCGGCGCAGGCCTTGAGCTTCGGGATCATGCCCTTGCCGACCGAGGGAGACTTGAGCCGCTGGCGCAGCTCCGCCGAGGTGAGCCGCGGGATCAGGCTGTCCTTGTCCTCGACGTCCTCGAGCAGCCCCGGCGCGGCGGTCAGATAGACGATCTTCTCCGCCTTCATCGCCACCGCGATCGCGCGCGCGGCCTCATCGGCGTTGACATTGTACGGCTGACCGTCGGCATCGGCGCCGACCGTCGAGATCACCGGAGTCAGGCCGTCGTTGAGCAAGCGGTGGATCAGCTCGGCACGAACATCCGTGACATTGCCGACGAACCCGAGACTCTCATCTGCAGGCGCGACCGTCAGCAAGCCCGCATCCTCGCCCGATACGCCGACGGCAACCGGCTCGTCGCCTGCTTGGCTGTTGATCGTCGCGACGAGATCGCGGTTGATCTTGCCGACCAGCACCATTCGGACAATCTCGAGTGTCTCGGCGTCGGTGACCCGGAGGCCGTCGCGGAACTCAGGCTCCTTGCCGACCCGGCGAAGCATCGCATCGACCTGCGGCCCCCCCCCGTGCACGAGCACGCAGCGAACGCCGACGCTCCGGAGCAGTAGCACGTCCTGCGCAAGCGCGAGGTCCGACTTGCGATCGATCGCAGCGCCGCCGAGCTTCACGACGACCGACTTGCCGGCGAACTGGCGGATGTAGGGGAGCGCTTCGACGAGGACCGTCGCGATCTCCGACGGCATGAGGACGATCTTCATGACGTCTTGCTATTCTCTTTGATGTAGCCGGGGCCGAGATCGATCCCGATCATCTTCGCCGATGCCTTGCCGGCACCGAGGTGGACCTCGATGTCGACCTCGTCGCCCATCATGTGCCGGGCGAGCGCGACGCCGTCATGGTCGATGCCGGTGCCGCCCTTGGCGACGACGATCCCGCCATAAGCGACGCGCGACTTGGCGACGTCCATGTCGACGCCCGCCGAACCCGCCGCCGCCATCAGCCGCCCCCAATAAGGGTCGCCGCCGTACCAGCTGCATTTGACGAGATTGTTCTCGACGATGTTCTTGGCCGCAATGCGCGCTTCATTGTCGTTCGCCGCGCCGGTGACCGTCAGCCGAGCGATCCTCGTCATCCCTTCCGCGTCGCGGGCCATCTGCATCGTCAGATTCTCGCAGGCCGCGAGGATGGCGTTCACGAACTCGTCGACGTCTGCCGGGCCGCGCTTGCCCGAGGCAAGCAGCATCGCCGTGTCGTTGGTCGAGGTCGCGCCGTCGACGTTGAGCGTGTTGAAGGTCGCGTCCGACGCCTGTCGAAGCGCTCTCTGCATCAGCTCGAGCGGGACGTCGGCGTCGGTCGTCAGGAACGCCAGCATCGTCGCCATGTTGGGCGCGATCATCCCGCAGCCCTTGGCCATGCCGCCGACCGTGAAGGTCGAGCCTTTGATGACGACCTGCTTCGGCGTGTGGTCGGTGGTGAGGATTCCGCGCGCGGCGTCGTCCCCGCCGTCGGTCGAAAGCTTCTTCGCGAGCCGCGGCGTCGCTGCGAGGATCGGGTCCATCGGCAGCGGCGTGCCGATGATCCCGGTCGAGCAGACCAGCACGTCCGAGTTCGCGATCTGCAGCGCCTCGCCGGTCGCCGCCGCCATCAGTTGGGCATCCTTGTAGCCGGGCGCCCCGGTCCCTGCATTGGCGTTGCCGGAATTGACGACGACCGCCGTGGCACGGCCGCCGTTGGCTTTCAGTGTCGCGCGATCGAGCTCGACCGGCGGCGCGGCGAACTTGTTCTGCGTGAAGACCGCGGCGCACGGCACCGGCTGCAGGTCCTCGGTCGCAATGAGCGCCATGTCGAACCGCCGCCGCTTGATGCCGGCATGGCAGCCCGACGCGCAGAAACCTTCGGCTGCCGTCACACTCATGGATACACTCCAACTCTTGGGAGCCCGGCGGTTTCCTCGAGGCCGAGCATCAAATTCGCGCACTGAATCATCTGACCCGCCGCGCCCTTGCCCAGATTGTCGATCGCCGACAGCGCGATGATGCGCCCCGTGCGCTCGTCGCGGCGGGCGGTGACCTGGACGGCGTTGGAGCCGCTGACCCACTTGGTCGCGGGCGGGTCGGCGATGACGTGGACGAACGGCTCGGCCGAGTAAGCCGAGCGCAGGGCCTCGAGCGGATCGCCGGGGCCGGCGGCCTCGCCATAGCAGGTGGCGAGGATGCCCCGGCTCATCGGGACCAGATGCGGCGTGAAGAGCACTGTCCCCTTCAACGCCATTTCCATTTCCGCCGTGTGACGGTGGTTGATGAGGCCATAAGCGGAAAAGCTCTCAGTCACCGTGCAGAAGCCGGTCGCTTCCTTGGCCTCGCGGCCCGCACCGCTCACGCCCGAGGCCGCATTGACGATCAGGCTCTCGAGCTTAACCAGCCCCGCATCAACCAGCGGCTTCAACGCGAGGATTGCAGCCGTCGCGTAGCAGCCCGCAGCCGAGACAGCCGTCGCCTTCCCGATCGCATCCCGATTGAGCTCGGGAATGCCGTAAACGAAGCGATCGAGAAGCTCAGGCGCCTCATGGGCGTGACCGTACCAGCGCTCGTAGGTCGCGGCATCGTCGAGCCGGAAGTCGGCGCCGAGGTCGACGAACGGGATGCCCCTGTCGAGGATCGTCGCAGCGAGCCGCTGGCTGTGGCCGTGGGGCAGGGCCGCGAAGACCAGATCGACGCCGTCGAGCGAGTCGTCGCCGAAGCGCTCGACGACCGCGTCAGGATAAGCCAGCGCTAGGTGAGGGTGCACCGCGCCGAGTGGCTGCCCCGCCTTGCTGTCGCCGAACAGTTTCGCGGGCGTGAGTTCGGGGTGCGCGACAAGGAGCCGTAGCAGTTCGCCGCCCACGTAACCGGATGCACCAAGGATCGCAGTTCGAATCATCAGGCGAGCGCCTATTCACGCGATTGCATATTTATGCAAGTACATGCATAAGAATGCAGATGAACGACGTGAAAGAGCGAAGGCAGCGGGCGATCGCCGACCTGATTCGGAGCGGGGCGCCCTCGAGCCAGGACGAGTTGGTCGAGCGCCTCTCGAAGCAGGGCTTCATGGTCACACAAGCCACCATTTCACGCGACCTCGAGCAGATCGGTGCGGTGAAGGTCCGTCGCGACGGCCAACTCAGCTATGCTTTGCCCGACGAGGGCAGGGAAGGGACGTGGCGGCTCGGGATGTTGATGCGCGAGTTCGTCCGGTCGATAGATACCGCGGCGAACCTTGTCGTGATCAAGACTCCGCCCGGCTCCGCGCATCTGATCGGGGTCGCGCTCGACCAGGCCCAGCTGTCAGAAATCGTGGGCACGATCTGCGGCGACGACACGCTCTTCGTCGCCTGTCCATCGGCAGAGGTGGCTTCGGAGCTCGCCACGAAGTTTCGGTCGGAGAGCGGCCAGCTGCAGTAGCCAATCGGCACATCAAAACTGACGCGGCAAAGGAACGCGACTCCGGCTCTGCGCCGGCGAGCGTTACAAGCCGTGCGATGAGCGAAAGAGACGATCATCCGCATGCCGTGACGCGTACCGTTGCGATCGGAGAGGTGAGGGGATCGGTCGAGGACGGCGTCTGCCGCTTCCTCGGCATTCCCTATGCCGAACCCCCTGTCGGCGAGAACTGCTTCCGCGAGGCGAAAGCCCGCTCGCCGTTCGGGGCGCTCGCGGCGCTCAAGCTCATCGACGTCGCCAATGGGCGGCGAGCCAAGGTCGGCGCGCTCGACGGCTCGGTCATCGCGGCATCGCTCGATCACGCGCTGTCGACCTCGCAGATCAAGGTCGCCGACGTGTGGGACGTCAGGCGGACGATCGAGATGCGGACGGCGGCGCTCGCCGCCCGCAACGCAACGCCGGCGCAAGCGGCCCGGATCACGGCGCTTGCCGAAACCATGGGGAAGGACGACCGTCCTCACGACCAGACGACGAACGACGATATCGACTTCCACCTCGCCATCGCCGAGGCAAGCGGGAACGCCTTGTTCAGCCAGATCGTCGGCTCGTTCGTGCCCCTGATGCGCGTCGCCGTACCCCAGGCGTGGAAGACGCGCCGGACGGATGAGCAGCGAAGCGACATGCTCGAGCGGCACCGGCGTCTCGCCCGGGCGATCGCCAACCGCGACCCGGAAGAGGCCGAACGCTCCATGGCCGCCCATTTCGACGATGCGATTGGAGCTTTATTGCGCTAACTCGCTGTTTCTCTTCGGAAACCGAAAGATCGAGGGGCCGAAACGCCGCGAAATCCTGTGTTGTTTCGGCGCTACACCCTCTTACAAAAATGTGACCGCCCGCTCGCCGCAGCTTGTCGTTCACCCGACACTGAGCGCAGGAAGCCCTCCGTACGCGCGCCGTAACGATCGCGTGTTTGTGAATGAGGGGAAAATTGATGAGGACCAATCTGCGGCAACATTTGCTTGCGACGACGCTGCTTGTCAGCGCGTTCGTCCCGGCCACAGCATATGCCCAGGACACGCAGCCGGCGGCCGATCAGTCGGCGAACCCGGTCGCAGCGCCGCCGACCGGTCCGGTCGAAGCGCAGCCAACGCCGAGCGTTTCGGCTCAGGGTGCGCCCGTTAGGGCCCCAGAAGAGATCGTCGTCACCGGTTCGCGCATTCCGCAGCCGAACCTGACGTCAGCAGCTCCGCTGACCGTCGTTTCGGACCAGGATGTGAAGCTGTCGGGCGCAACGAGGATCGAAGACGTCCTCAACCAGTTGCCGTCTGTCGGCGCCGCGCAGGCGTCGGGACAGTCCAACGGCGCGACGGGTACCGCGGAAGTCGATCTTCGCTACCTCGGTTCAAAGCGCAGCCTCGTGCTGGTCAACGGCCGCCGACTCATGCCGGGCGATCCGGCTGGAACGACGCAGGCCGGCGACCTTAACGTGATCCCCGCAGCGCTTGTGAAGCGCGTCGAAGTCCTCACCGGCGGCGCTTCGTCGGTCTACGGTGCCGACGCTGTCGCCGGTGTCGTGAACTTCGTCATGGACACTCACTTCGAGGGTATCCGCCTCGACGGTAACTGGAGTATCTACCAGCACAACCAGCACAACCCGAGCGTGAGCGGCGGGTTGACGTTCAACGACATTCTTAACGCCAAGGGTTACGCGATTCCGGGCGATGTCACGGACGGTCGGGCGATCGACGGAACGGTCACGATCGGTTCGAGCTTCGACGACGGTCGCGGTCATGCGGTTGCCTATTTCGGGTATCGCAAGGTCAACCCGGTTCTCCAGCGGGATCGCGACTTCAGCGCCTGCGTCCTTCAGAACTCGGGCGGCGGGGTTCCGCGTTGCGGCGGTTCGGCCACTGCGAATCCGGGCAACATCTTCCTGTTCACGCACCTGAACGCGACGACGTCCACCACGGCGGCGCTCGGGCCGGGAACGCTCACGCTCGGCGCGGGTCCCAACATCTACAACTTCGGACCTTTGAACTACTTCCAGCGCCCGGACGAGCGTTACACGGCCGGCGCCTTCGCGGACTACGAGATCAACGACCAGATCAAGCCGTATCTCGAGTTCATGTTCATGAACGACCACACGCTGGCGCAGATCGCGCCGTCGGGTGACTTCTTCAACACGTCGTCGTTCAATTGCGACAACCCGCTGATGAGCGCGGCACAGAAGGCCGTGATCTGCGACCCGGTCAACCAGATCGTTGGCTTCGTGGGCAACTTCCCGGTTGCCGCCGCCGCGCCGTACAACAATCTCGGCGCGGGCGGAGCGCCGCTGTTGACGCCGCTGGACTTCATCGATCCGACGACCGGATTGACGTATCGGCGGGGCTTCGGCTTCCTCGCGCGCCGCAATACCGAAGGCGGCCCTCGTATTGCCGACCTGACGCACACGGCTTTCCGCGGTCTCATCGGCACGCGCGGCGACCTCAGCAACGTCTTCTCGTACGACGCTTCGTACCAGTATGGCCGGACCGAGTATCAGCAGGTCTACAAGAACGAGTTCTCGGCAGCGCGCCTTGCCCGAGCCCTCGACGTTGTGACCGACACCCGCGCCAACAGCGCGACGCTCGGACAGCCGGTTTGCCGCTCGGTCCTCACCAACGAGGATCCGACCTGCGTTCCGTACGACGTCTTTGGCGTCAACGGTCCGTCAGCTGCGGCGATTGATTATCTGAACGTCTCCGGTGTGATCACCGGACGCACGTCGGAGTCGATCGCCAACGCGAACGTCACCGGTTCGCTCGGAGAGATGGGCGTCCAGACGCCGTGGGCGGACGAAGGTGTCGGCGTGAACGTCGGCGTCGAGTACCGCAAGGAAGGCCTCGTCCTCAATCCGGACGAATTGTTCCAGGCGGGCGACCTCACCGGCCAGGGCGCTCCGACGCTCCCGGTGGACGGCAGCTTCCACGTTTGGGAGGTGTTCGGCGAAACGCAGATCCCGATCATCAAGAATTCGTTCATCGACGAATTCTCGCTTGCAGCGGGCTATCGTAAGTCCTGGTACGAGCTTCAGGGCGGCCGGAAGTACAGCACCGACACCTACAAGATTTCCGCCGAACTGGCGCCGATCAAGGATGTCCGGTTCCGTGCATCTTACAACCGCGCGTCGCGCGCTCCGAACATCGCCGAGCTGTTCTCGCCGAACTTCGTCGGGCTCGACGGAAGTAAGGATCCGTGCGCCGGGCACACCATCCAGGCCACTGAATTCGGGTGCATCTACTCGGGTCTGCCAGCGGGCACCGGCACGCCGGTCAACCCGGCCGGACAGTATAACGGCTTCCTCGGCGGCAACATCGACCTGAAGCCGGAGAAGGCGACCACCAAGACTGCGGGCGTCGTTCTGCAGCCGCGGTTCCTGCCTCGCTTCGCGCTGACGATCGACTACTGGAACATCAAGCTCGAAGACGCGATTCAGGGCTACGGCGCGGACGCGATCATCTCGGCCTGTATCAACCAGTCGACGGCGACCTTCCATTCGCCGGCCTGCGACTTCATCCACCGCAACGTCGCGGGGTCGCTCTGGATCACTCCGGACGGCTTCATCACCGATACGCCTAACAACAACGGCACGATCAAGACCGACGGTTGGGATATCGGGTCCTCATTCAGCCACCACCTCGGCAGCTGGGGCACGCTGTCCTACAGCTTCAACGGAACCTACCTGCACAAGTACGCGGTGGATAACGGCCTGACGCAGGCATATGACTGCGCCGGCCTCTACGGTCCGGTCTGCAGCAGCTCCGTTGTGGCCAGCTCGGCACCGATGCCGAAGTGGCGGCACAAGGCCCGCGTCAGCTGGGATTTCCCGTTCGGTCTGGGTCTCTCGGGGCAGTGGCGTTACATCGGCAAGGTGACTGCCGAGACTCTGCAGAACAACGAGACGTTGGGTGGCGCGTTCAATTTCGATCCGACGCTCCACGTTCCCGCGCAGAGCTACTTCGATCTGGCGGCGACCTACACGGTGTGGGACAAGGTCCATCTTCGCGCCGGCGTGAACAATATCTTCGACAACGATCCGCCGCTGGCGACGACCGGCAACGCGGGGCGGGACGGTTCGAACCTCTGCCCGACCGGTCCGTGCAACGGCAACACCTATCCGGGTACTTGGGACTCGCTGGGACGGCTGTTCTGGGCTGGAGCGACGATCGACTTCATCCCGCATCACGCTCCGCCGCCTCCGCCGCCGCCTCCGCCGCCGCCGCCTCCGCCGCCGGCTCCTCCGGCGACGATTACCTGCCCCGACGGGCTGGTTATCCTGGCGAACCAGCAGTGCCCGGCACCGCCGCCACCGCCTCCGCCGCCGGCTCCGGCGCCAGAGCGCGGCCACTAAGGCTCCGGCCAACAAACACTGGGCGGCGGGTCGAACGACCCGCCGCCCTTTTTTTCGCCTATCGCGGACAGCACCAATCCATTGTCGTCAGGGCCGGAGGCTGACTACAAGGCGGCATGGCCACAGTGCTCGACGACGTTACCACCGACGCCATCCGCAATGCTCTTGCCGCGGCTGCGGCCGGGCGTCTGGGCGAGGCGATCGCGATCGGCGACCAAGCCCTTTCCTCCGGAGGCGATTCAGCAGCCCTCAACGCGATGCTCGGGATGCTTCACGGCCGCTCGGGCAACGCGGAAGCAGCCCTGGATCATTTGTCAGCCGCGCACCGATCCAGACCCGACGATTTCGTGATTGCGTCGAACTACGCGCTGGCACTGACGCAACTCGAACGGCACCGCGAAGCGCTGAACGTGACCACCCACGATCTGGCCCGGTCCGACAAGAGCCTGCGGCTGATGCGATTGCGCGGATTCCTCGCCCAGACCGTCGGCGACTTCGCAACGGCGATCGAGGCTTATGAGGAGGTCGTTGCGAAAGCTCCCGCCGATTGGGAGAGCTGGAACAATCTCGGCAATGCCAGGCGAGGCGCCGGAGACGCCGAGGGCGCTCTCAATGCGCTCCGCCGCGCGGCGGACCTCACGCCGAACTCGGCGCCGGTTCGGCTCAACCTGGCAACCGCACTCGAGTTTGCGGGTAAGTTCGCTGAAGCCGAAAAAGAGTATCGCCGCGTAGCCGCCGATTTCCCGGCCGAAGCTCATCCGATGCGCGAGCTGTTTGCCATGCTGAAGACGCAATATCGGGATGACGAAGCGCTTGAAGCCATCGAAGAGGCGGTCCGTCGCGCGCCGACCGATATCGAGTTGATCCTTGGCCTCGCCAGTCATCGACTGACCCGCCAACGCCATGCGGGAGCCGAAGAAGCGTATCGCCGGGTTCTTGCCCTCGATCCCAAGAACACCCTGGCGTGGCTAGGTATCGCGACCGTGATGGATCAAACCAACCGCACGCACGAGTTGGAAGCGCTCGCCGGCGAAGCGGAAGAGGCGAATATCGAAGCCGCCGGACTGAGCTTCGTCCGCGCATTCGGTCACCGCCGCGCCAAAAGATATGCGGAAGGCCTCGATGAGCTTCGCAAGGTTCCCGACGAGCTAGAGACCGCGCGTCGTCAACAGCTGCTCGGCCAATTGCTCGAAGGCAGCGGCGAATATGATGAGGCGTTCGCTGCGTTTGAGCGGATGAATGACATCATCCTCAAGGATGGATCTGAACCGGAAGCGCGCGCGGCGGCTTACCGCGAGCAGGTGCGTGCTCAACGCGATGCGATTACTGCTGACTGGGCCGGTTCCTGGCGCGCGGCGGAGGTGGACGATCGCCCTTCGCCGGCATTCCTGGTCGGCTTTCCGCGGTCGGGAACGACGCTCCTCGACACGATCCTGATGAGTCATGAATCGACCGAGGTTCTCGAAGAAGAGCCGACGCTGGTCCGCGCAACCGAAGCGCTTGGCGGCTTCGAGGCGATCGCTGACGCTTCGGACCAGCACATTCGCGCGGCTCGCGACGCCTATTTCGAGATTGCGCGGACGCTGACGCCACTGGCTCCCGGCAAGCTGCTCATCGACAAGAACCCGCTGTCGATGAACTCCGTCGCGGCCATCCGCCGGATTTTCCCGGACGCGAAGATCATCCTGGCGTTGCGGCACCCGTGCGACGTGGTGCTCTCGTGCTACGTGACAAACTTCAAGCCCAACAATGCGATGGCGAACTTTCTTCACCTCGATACGGCCGCCGAGCTCTACGACCTTTCGTTCGGCCTGTTCGAGAAGTCGCGCGAGTTGCTCAATCCGGCAGTGCATGTGATGAAGTACGAGAAGCTGGTCGAGGACCGGGATCGGGAACTCCGTCCGCTGCTCGATTTCCTTGGGCTCGACTGGGACAACCGGGTGCTGGATCACGAATCCACAGCGCGCGCCCGAGGCCATATCAAGACGGCCAGCTATGCGCAGGTAGTCGAGCCCATTTACAAGCGCTCGGCCGGCCGCTGGCAGAACTATCGCAAGCACATCGAACCCGCGCTGCCCGTGATCGAGCCATGGGTGGCCAAGTTCGGCTATAGCCTCTGAGCATGATCGACACGGCCTCGCTCTCGCTGGAGGCTGATCGCGCCGCCGCGGCCGGTGACATGCAACGCGCGATCGCTTTGCTTCGGCAGGCGGCCGACGAAGGACAGGATGATCCGGCGCTGTGGCTGAAGATAGCGGCCATGCAGCGAGTGAGCGGGAAACCCAAAGCAGCGCTCGACGCGGTGCACCGTGCACTCACGCTCAAGCCGCTCGATTTCACTGCGCTTCTCATGCGGGCGAGTTTGCTGCAGCGGCTCGGCGATTACGGCGCGGGCGAGGCATGGGGCCACGCGCTCGCTCAACGTCCGACGGGGGATCTACCGCCCCAACTTACGTCCGTGCTCGCGGAGGCGGAGCAGCACCACGCCCGTTGGCTCGATCAGCGCGAAGCGCGGATGAACGTCGCGATGGCGGCCTCGGAAGCGCGCGCTACCGCGGAGGAACGGCAGCGGATCGGTCGCTTCCGCAGCAATGCGCTGCGTCGCACTCGCGCGTATCACAGCGAACCAACGCACTTCCATTTTCCGGAGATAAACGAGCGCGAATTCCATCCGCGAAGTGAGTTCCCGTGGTTCGCGCAGCTCGAAGCGGCGACAGATGTCATCCGGAAGGAGTTCGAAGCCGTCATGGCGGCCGAGCGCGCGGAGCTGGTCCCGTACATTCAGTACGAAGAGCACCAGCCGCTCGATCAGTGGCGGGAGCTGAACCAGAACCGCGACTGGACCGCCATCCATCTCATCCAGAACGGCGAGCGGGTGGAGGCCAATGCGCGGCACTGCCCGCGGACGCTGGAACTGCTACGGGGGATTCCCCAGCCGGTCATTCCACGCGCCGGACCCAACGCGATGTTTTCGTTGCTCGCCCCCGGCACACACATTCCCCCCCACGTGGGTGTCAACAATGCGCGGCTGGTCTGCCATCTCGCCCTGATCATCCCCGAGGGCTGCTGGTTCAGGGTCGGCGCCCAGACCCGCGAATGGAGGATCGGCGAAGCTTTCGTCTTCGACGACACGATCGAGCATGAAGCGATGAACAGCAGCGACTCTCTTCGCGTCGTCCTTATCTTCGACGTCTGGCATCCGGACCTGAGCGAGACCGAGCGCGAGGCCGTCGCTGCGCTCATTGGCAGCGAAGGCGGGGCAGGGGACCTGTGACCTTCGAGGACGCGCTCGCACAAGCGATGGCGCGGCCGCAAGATGACGATGCTCTGGAGGAGCTTGCCAACCTGGCGCTTGAATGCGCTGAGGAGGAGCGAGCGCTGCCCCTGCTACAGCAAGCAGTCCGAACGCGGCCCAGCGCACGCCTGCTGCAATGGAAAGCTTTGCTCGAGCGGGCGCTCGACAGGCACGATGAGGCGCTACTGACTTTCGAGGCGGCAACTGCAGTGGCGCCCAATGACGCGGGCATCGCGCATGGACTTGCTCGCACGGCGCTCGAAGCCGGCGTACCAGCCGAAGTGCAGTACGAACGCGCGCTCCGGATTGCTCCCGGCAATGGTGAGGTGCTGATCGGCCTCACCGCCGCGCGGCTTGCCGGGGGCCATGGTGAACAGGCGGAACGCGAGCTTGCGCAGATCCTAGCCCGTTACCCGGAATGGGTGGCGGGCCATATGCAGCTTGCCCAACTTCGCTCGATGCTCGGGAGGAGCGGGGATGCCGCGAAATCGTTGGAATCCGCTCTCACGGTTTCGCCGGCAAGCGCATTGCTGTGGTCCGCGTTGTTCGACCTGCACACAAAGCGGGAAGCCTTTGCCGAGCTCGATGCAGCCGTCGCACGCGTTCGGAGCCACGGGCTCGGCGACGAGCTTCTTTTTCGTTACGCGGCCATTGCCGCCGCGGAGCGGGGCCGCACCGACGAGGCCGACCGGCTTTTCACGCGCTGGAACGACGGAACGGAGATCGTCTGGCGAATCCGGCACCTGCTGCGCAGCGGCCGCGTGGCGCAGGCGCTGCCGGTGATCGACGCCGGGTTGAGTGGCGGGCGCGCAAACGAGATCTGGCCCTACGCGTCAATCGCCTGGCGGCTCGCGGCTGATCCGCGATCGCGTTGGCTCGAAGGTGCCGGAGAACTTGTCGCGGTGATCGACCTTGCTGCCTCCCTCCCCCCTCTCGACCGCCTCGCGGACGCGCTGCGCGTGATCCATGTTTCCAGGGGCGAATATCTCGACCAGTCGGTGCGCGGCGGCACCCAGACCGACGGCCCGCTGTTCAGCCGCATCGAGCCGGAGATCCGCGCTTTGCGCGCGGCCGTTACGCCGGCGGTCGGCGACTATGTGGCGAAGCTACCTCCGATCGACGAGCGGCACCCATTACTGGGACCGAAGCGCGACCGTCCGATTCGCTTCGCCGGCAGCTGGTCGGTCCGGCTCCGCGGCGCAGGATACCACGCCAGTCATGTTCACCCGCAGGGGTGGATCAGCTCCGCCTTCTACGTGTCGCTCCCCGAAACGCGCAGCGAAGCGAACCCGCATGCCGGCTGGCTGAGCCTCGGCGCGCCGCCGCCTGGCCTTGGCCAGACTTCGGTCGAGCCACGCTACGTCGAACCGAAGCCAGGCCGACTAGTGCTGTTTCCGTCCTGGATGTGGCACGGCACAGTTCCCTTCAAAGAGGGCGAGCGGCTGACAGTCGCGTTCGACGTGGCTCCCCCGCGTTGATCGACTTGTCGAAAGACCCTCGAACTTCGACAGAATTTGATTCAATGTGTGGCTGAAAGGACTGCTCAATGAAGGTCATGGCCCTCGTATCGGTTGCATCCCTCACCGTTCTGGCTGCGTTCGCACAGGCGCAACCGGCCACGCCCCAGCAGCAAGCGCAGACCCAGCAGCCCGGTGTGCCGGCGGCAATTCCTGATGGCGAGAAGATCGTCTGCGAGAAGCAGGAAGTCGTGGGCAGTCGTCTCGCGACGCACAAGATCTGCATGACCAAGAATGAGTGGGCGCGGACACGGGGCGACGACCAGGAGTGGATCAAGCGGACCCAACAACAACGCGGCTACGGCACTGCGCCGCAATAGGGATATGCCGCCCCGCGTGGCTCGAAACGTCGGACGTTAGTTCGAGCCCCAGATCCAATCGGGCACGAAAATCTGTCCGTCGCGATAGATCTCGGCCGCGAGCGGGTCGTCGGCGAGGCCGAAGGGGCCGTCTAGATCGACGACATCGCAAAGCTGACCGACGACGAAGCCTGGCGCCATCGCCAGCGTCGAGCCGCCCATGTTTCCGACCATCACCTTCTTGCCGAGATCCCGCGCCCCTCGCGCCATCCGCAGCGCCTCGGTGAGGCCGCCGGATTTGTCGAGCTTCAGGTTGATGGTGTCGAACCAGTGGGCGCGCTCCATCATCTCCTCGTAGTCGAGAATGCTTTCATCGGCCGCGACGGGAATGCCTGGCCGCCAGTGCGACAGGGGCGCTTCATCGCCCCTGCGCAGCGGCTGTTCGACTAGCGCGATCGAATAATCGTGGATGGCGCGCGCGAGATCTTCGAGGCCCGCCTCTGTGAAGCCCTGATTGGCATCGATCGAAAGCCAGACGTCGGGCCTCGCCTCACGGACCACGGCCATCCTCTCGCGATCAGCCGCGATATCGCCATCCAGCTTGAGCTTGATCGCCTTGGCGAAGGAGAGGCGGCCCAGCTTTCTTTTGAGCACCGACGGGTCGTCTGCGGGAAGCGTGAATGTGGTGATCAGCGGCTTGGGAACGCCGACCGCGGCAAGCTTCCAGACCGGCGTGTTTGACCGCCGCGCCTCAAGCTCCCACAGGGCGCAATCAAGTGCGTTTCGAGCGCCGCAAGGGCCTAGGAATCCTTGCAGGTCGGCGCGGTTGAGCCCCGCTTCGATCTGGTTGCGGACTTCCTCGACCGCGGCGACCATATGGTCTTGGTCATCGCCGAGATAATAGACGCCGGCGGCCTCACCGCGCCCGAAGATCGGCCCCTCGCCGATGGTCGCGACGATTGAGGGCATGGCCTCGAAAACGTAGCCGGTAATTCGGAAGGGCTCCGCGAAGCGAATCGCGGCCCTGTCGACGGTGAGTGTGCGTGTCGCGGTCGTTGCCATGCCTTATGCATAGCAACGAGAAACAAAGTTTCAATTCCAGAAACAGCTAATCTTGCTTGTGATCCTCGATCAACTGCCAGCTCTTGCCCGCCGCGCCGGCTAGGTGCTGAATGCCCTGGCCCGCGCAGACCGCCAGCACCCTGCACGGCTCCTCGCTCGTCCGTACGTAAGCGTGGGCCATGCCGCTGTCGAAGTATATCGAGTCGCCAGGACCGAGCGGAAGCGGTGCGTAAAGGTCCGAATGAAGCTCCATGTGACCGGTGAGGATGTAGAGATATTCCTCGCCCGAGTGGCGGACCAGTCCGCCGAGCTCTTCGACGCTTTTCGCCTGCACGTCGACGATGATCGGAACCATCATTTTCCCAAGGAGATCGGCGGCTGGATAGTGATGAACGTGCCGCTCTGAATCCGCGTCCATCCGGTCCCCCGCGCGCGTGATGCTGCGCCTTCCGACGGCGAGCGGGGGCGGGGCCTCCTCGGCGTCCGCGACGATGTCCTTGAGATCGACGTTCAGGGCCTGCGCCAGGCGGATGAGCTTGTCGTAGCTCAGCCCCATCTTGCCGTTCTCGAGCTTCGACAGGGTCGAATAGGGGAGGCCCGCGCGCGCCGACAGCGCGCGAAGGCTTAAGCCCTGCGCGATTCGGGCCTGGCGAATCGCCCGGCTCGGCGCCGGGAGATCCCCATTGCCCTCCCCGTCGTCATTTTTCGTTCTCGATCCAACCATTTGACGCCCATATAGAAACGAGTTGCCATTTTTGAAACATGGCGCAATGATGTTTGCACGACACAAGTCGGGGAGGCTAGTCCAATGATGAAACGCTCGGTCGCAATATGGCTGACCGGTGCTTGCGCGGTAGCAGTGGCTTCGGGCGCTGAGGCCCAGGCCAGCAGCGCAGTCCAGACCAACAATGCTCAATCGGCGCAGCAGGATCAGCAGGGCGCGGGGTCCGGGACGCAGACTGACCAGGAAGCCATCGTCATCACTGCCGAAAAGCGCCCGCAGCTGCTGATCGACGTTCCGCAGTCGGTCTCGGTCGTCTCGGGTAAAACTCTGGAAGCGCAACATGCGAATAGCTTCCAGGATTATCTGAAGCTCGTACCAGGTCTGCAGCTCGACCAGGGCCGTCCAGGCGAAGGGCGATTGATCCTCCGCGGCGTGAACACTGGCGGCGTCGCCTCGACAGTCGGCGTCTACATCGACGAAACGCCTTTCGGATCGAGCAGCGGGCTGGTCAACGGCGCCGTTCTTGCAGGCGACTTCGACACGTTCGATCTCAATCGGATCGAAGTCCTGCGCGGGCCGCAGGGAACGCTATATGGGGCAAGCTCTCTCAGCGGCGTCCTGCGGTTTGTGACCAACGAGCCGAACACTGCCGGTTTCGACGTCCGCGCCAGGGTTGGCGTTGAGGGCCTCAGCGACGGCGATGTGGGATACAGCGGAAACGCGGTAGTGAATGTGCCGCTTGTCTCCACGGTCGCGTTGCGGGTCTCAGGCAGCTACCGAAAAGATGCGGGGTTCATTGATTCAGTCGGCACCGGCGGTTCCGATCACGCCAAGAACATCAATGACGACCGAGTCTACGGCGGCCGCGGGTCATTGCTGTTCCGGCCAAGCGATGCCGTGTCCCTGCGGCTGTCCGCTGTGCTTCAGAACATCGATGCCAATGCTCCGACGATCATCGAGGCCGATCCGGTTACGCTGAAGCCTTTGCACGGACTTTCCCAGTCGGAGTTCGTGCCGCAATTCTCGAACCTTCATTATCGACTCTATGATGCCACCGGGGTGTTTGACCTCGGTTTCGCAAATCTGACATCGTCCACCAGTTACGCCACTCAGAAGCAGCATGAGCGGATCGATTTCAGCAATGCGCTCACGCCTGCCTTCGGGGTCCCAATCATTGAGCCGCAGGACACGAACCTGAAGAAGTTCACTCAGGAACTTCGCCTCGCGTCGCAGTCTCACCTGCTCGATTGGCTCGTTGGAGCTTACTACACGCACGAGGATGGATTGATCGCCCAGGAATTGCTGGGGGTTGAGCCTTTCACGGCGACGCCGATCCCGGGATTCTCGCTCGTCACTGCTACGGTCGATTCAAGCTATAAAGAGCTGGCGGGCTTTGCCGATGCGACAATCCATCTGGCACCGAAGTTGGATCTCGACCTAGGCGGCAGGTACAGCCACAACAAGCAGTCGGTGCTTCAGGTTACGTCTGGCCCCCTTGGGGGCGGCGCACTGCCCGAGACGCGTTCATCGGAGAACGTGTTCACCTATTCGATCGCGCCCAAGCTCAAGCCGAACGACAATATGTCCGTGTACGTTCGCGTGGCGAAGGGCTTTCGCCCGGGCGGCCCGAACGTGGTGCCGCCCGGAGCGCCAACGGCGGTCCAGACCTACCATTCCGATTCCATCGTCAGCTACGAACTGGGCGTAAAGGCTCAATCGGACGATCACCGCTTCAGCATCGATGCCGCCGCATTCCGCATCGATTGGAGCGACATCCAGTTGTTCGCCAATGTGCTGGGCTTCGGAGTTAACACGAACGGTTCCTCGGCGAAGAGCGAGGGCGTCGAGTTCACGGCAACCGCGCGGCCTCTTCGGGGTCTCAATCTGTCCCTGAACGGTGCGTACACCAATGCGCGACTGACGGACGACACAGACCTCGATCTCGTTGGCGGGCGCGACGGCGACCCGCTGCCGTTCACGCCCAAGTTCAGCTTTGCGCTCAATGGCGATTATCACTGGCAGCTCAGCTCGAACGCGACTGCCCACGCGGGGGCGTCGTATCGGCACCTTTCAGGGCAGAGCGGGGATTATGACCCGGCCTTCGTGAAGGCATTCGGTCGCCAAAGGCACGTAAATCCCTACGGCGTTTTTGACCTCTTTGCCGGTGTGAACTTCGGCCAATTCGACCTCGAAGCGTACGTTAAGAATGTCGGCAACAGCCACGGCATAACTTCCACCACAGCCACCAGGGTGTTCGGCGCGTTCCCAATCTATCCGGGCGGAGCGATCGGCACCGGCATCATTCGTCCGCGGACCTTTGGTCTGACGGTCGGCTTCGATTATTAAGGGATCACTGAAATGCGCGCATTAGCCTGGCTAACGGCCATCGCAGCCGCTGCCGCCATTCCGGCGAGCGCTCAGTCGCCCGCACAGCTCCAGCCTGTCCACACAAACAGGGCGGTGGTCGCCGCTCCCGCGGCGCCGGCCTTGCCGGCCACAACCGCACAACTCGACAAGGCTGACGTCGACAGCTGGCTCGACGGCTTCATGCCTTATGCAATGAAGGCGGGCGGGATCCCCGGCGCCGTCGTCGTGGTGGTGAAGGATGGGCAAGTCCTGACCCAGCGCGGGTTCGGCTATTCGGACGTCGCGGCGCAGAAACCGGTCGATCCGGAGAACACGCTCTTCCGCCCCGGCTCGGTTTCGAAGCTGCTCACCTGGACGGCGGTGATGCAGCAGGTCCAAGCCGGAAAGATCGATCTCGACAAGGACGTGAACACCTACCTCGACTTCAAGATTCCGCCCCGGGACGGCAAGCCTGTCACGATGCGGAACCTGATGACGCACACCGCGGGCTTTGCCGAGACCGCCAAGTATCTCATCGACTATGACAAGGCGCCGCCGTCGCTCGGCAAGGTGCTGACCCAGCAAATCCCGGACCGGATCTATGCTCCCGGGACGATGCCGGCCTACTCCAACTATGGAGCCTCGCTGGCCGGCTACATCGTCGAGCGGGTCTCAGGCGAGCCCTTCAACCGCTATGTCCGGAACCACATCCTGGCGCCGCTCGGGATGAACCATTCGACCTTCGACCAGCCGCTTCCGGCGAACCTTCGCCCGCTGATGTCGAAGGGCTATGCCTATGGGGACGGCAAGCCGAAGCCCTACGAGGTCATCGGAATGGCGCCGGCCGGAGCCCTGGCGGCCTCGGGCGCGGACATGGGCAAGTTCATGATCGCGCATCTCAACCACGGCGGCGCGCTTCTAAATCCCGCCACGGCTCAGCTCATGTACTCGCAGCAGGAGCATTTCTATTCGGCGCTGCCGCAGATGGCGCTTGGCTTCTATCATGAGGATCGCAACGGGCTGAACATCGTCGGCCATGGCGGCGACACGATCTTCTTCCACTCCGACCTTCACCTGTTCCTCGACAAGAATGTTGGCCTGTACGTGTCGATGAACAGCCCCGGCAAAGCGACGGCGGTGCACCCGCTGCGCGAGCAATTGTTCGAGGACTTCACCGATCGCTATTTCCCTGCGGCAGCCGAACAGAATCTGCCAACGGCGAGCACCGCGAAGGCGCACGGCGAGGCGCTGTCGGGCCGCTACGTCAGCAGCCGCGCCGGCGGGTTCAACTGGCTACGCCTGACGGCCATTCTCGGCCAGACGGTGGTGGGCGTGGACAAGGACGGCATCCTGACCGCATCCACGGTCACGGACCCCTCCGGCGCGCCGCGCAAGTGGCGTGAGGTGGGTCCGTGGGTCTGGCAGGAGGTCAACGGCACCGACAAGCTGCAGGCCGTCGTCGACGGCAACAGCAAGGTGAAGATGTTCTCGATCACGCCCTACGCGGCGATCATCGAGTTCCTTCCGGCGCCGGCATCGCTCAACGCAGGTTGGATCCTCCCGTTGCTGGGGCTGGCGGGGCTGGTCATGCTGCTTGCGGCGCTGGGCTGGCCGACCGTTGCGCTGATCCGCAGGCGCTACAAGATCGCCTCGGAACTGAGCGGCCGTCCGCTCCAGCTCCACCGGGCGACCCGGGCGACGGGCTGGCTGTTCCTCGCCCTCACCGCGGGCTGGCTGGTGATCTTCACGCTCATCAACAACGATTTGACCGCCCTCGACGACAGCCTCGATATCTGGATGCGTCTTCTCCAGCTGATCCTGGTCGTCGCGATCGTCGGGACCGCCGCTACGATCTGGAACGCGTGGGCCGTGTTCCGCAGCCCAGGGCGCCATTGGTTCCGGACCACGTGGGCGATCCTGATCGCGCTGTCGGCCGCATTCCTTGTCTGGTTCTGCCTAGACATGGGGCTGCTGACCACTTCGCTGAACTATTAGTGCAATGAGCCGGGCCGGCGCCTTCGATATAAACAGGAAGCCGGCCCGGTCGCTGCTCGGGCATCCGCCCGGGCTCACGGTCCTGTTCACGACCCAGATGTGGGCCGAATTCTCCTTCTTCGGCCTCCAGGCGCTGCTCGTCTATTACATGACGAAGCAGCTCCACTTTCCTCAATACAAGTCGTCGCTGATCTACGGGGCCTACGGGGCCGCGGCTTTCTTCAGCCCGTTCTTCGGCGGCCTTATCGCCGACCGGTGGCTGGGCCGAACGCCGAGCGTGATCATCGGCGGCGCAATGATGATGTTCGGCCATTTCGCGATGGCGTTCGAGGGGCTGCTGTTTCCGGCGCTCGCCCTTGTCGCGCTCGGGAACGGCCTGTTCATTCCGCCGCTCGCGATCCAGGTCGGAAGCCTTTACCGGGACGACGACCCGCGCAAGGCTTACGCCTACAGCGCCTATTACATGGGAATCAATCTCGGCGGCCTGCTTGCGCCGCTGGTCTGCGGAACGCTGGGCGAGCTGTACGGATGGCATTGGGGTTTCACCGCCGCCGGCGTCGGGATGGCGGTCGGCCTCGCCATTTACTGCAGCTTCCTTCGCTTCCTGCCTCCAGAGCCGGACCGGAGGAAGATCGTAGCGGAGGAGGCGCCTGAATCGCGGGCGCTGATCCGCGAGCATGTCTCCATCCTGCTAGTCATGATCGCGATGGTCGTGCTGTTCCGCGTCGGTTACGAGCAGAGCGGAAACGTCATCGCGCTCTGGGTGGCCGACTTCACCGACCGGTCCATTCCGCTGTTCGGCACGCGGCTCTCGATACCGGCAACCTGGTTCCAGTCGATCAACCCGCTGCTGATCATCGTCGGCACGCCGATCCTCATCCGCTTGTGGAGGGCGGGGCGTGCGAAGGAAACGACATCGCATTTGCTACGGAGGATGGCGATCGGCTGCGTGATCGCCACCGCGGCGATGCTGGTAATGGTCGCCGCAGCATTGGCGAGCGGCCCGCACGGCGAGCGTGTCAGCGCATTATGGGTGTTCGCTTATTTTGTCCTGCTGACTGTCGGCGAGCTGTTCGTGATCCCGGTCGGGCTGACGCTGGTGGAATCGCTTTCGCCCATCCGCTTTGCCTCGATGGCAATGGGCGGCTGGTACATCGCCAAGTTCCTCGGCAGCCTCTTCGCCGGCCTGATGGGCGCCTACTGGCTAATTATCCCGCCGTCGGCCTTCTTCGCGCTCGGAGCGGTCTCGACTCTCGCCGCTGCGGTCTGCCTCTCATGGATGGCCCGGCGAATTCGCATCTAGCCGCCGTCTCTTTCAGACCACGACAATCTCGATTCCGAGGCGCCTGGCGCCATCCACGACTTCGTCCGGCGCGTCCCGATCGGTGATGAGCATGTCGAGATCCTCGACGCCGATGATCTTGTGGAGGCATTTGCGCCCGAATTTCGAGCTGTCGGTGACGGCGATCACCTGGGTCGCCTTTTTCACCATCAGCCGGTTGAGCATCGCCTCATTCTCGAAATGGGTGGTGACGCCGCTTTCCATGTCGATGCCGTCGACCCCGAGGAAAAGCTTGTCGACGAGAAGCTCGTCCATCGCCGCAACGGTCTGAGCGCCGTAGAAGGCCATGTTCTTGCGGCGCAGCGCCCCGCCCAGCATGACGATCTGGATGTGCTTCTTCGCCATCAGCTCGGCCAGCACTCCCGCGTCGTTGGTCACGACGGTGATGTCTTCGCTGTCGGGCAGGTGGCGCGCGACATAGGCGGTCGTGGTACCTGAATCGAGGATGATCGAGTTCCCCGGGACGACCATGGCAGCGGCGCGGCGGCCGATGGCCTCCTTCTCGCCGACGTGCAGCGACCTCTTGGCCTCCACCGCCGGCTCGGCCGCCGATCCGAGCACCTGCGCGCAGATGGCGCCGCCGTAGCATCGCGCCGCGACGCCCCGGCGCTCGAGATACTGCAGATCCTTTCGGATGGTCTGCGTGGACACGCCGAAGAGGTCGGACAGTCCAAGCACCTGAACGCTGCCCCGCTCCTGGAGCATGGCCGTCATCTTCCGCCGGCGGTCGCTGGTGTCTCTCGTCGTGACGCTCATCGTTTCCTGCATGGCTCCGGCACCGACAAATAATGTGTCTCAAATGAAAACGGAAGCGGCCGGGCATCTTTCAGTAAGTTTCGTTTTATCGTTTTTCATTGCGCCGACCAGTCGCTCGCGCTAGCCGTTCCTCCTCCATGCAGGCGATCCTGGATCTGATTGCGCGTCATAAGGCGGGCTCCGCCCGCGGCATCTGCTCCGTCTGCTCCGCCCATCCGCTGGTGATCGAGGCGACCTTCGCCCATGCGCTGCGCCATGGCGCGCCCTTCGCCTTGATCGAAGCGACTTCGAACCAGGTGAACCAGTACGGCGGATACACGGGCATGACGCCCGAGGCGTTCCGCGACTATGTGCTGTCGATCGCGGACCGCGTAGGCCTGCCGCGCAGCCGGGTGCTTCTGGGCGGCGACCACCTCGGCCCCAACGCCTGGACCAAGGACGACGCCGAGACGGCCATGGCCCGGGCCGAGCAGATGGTCGCCGATTATGTCGCGGCCGGCTTCCGCAAGGTTCATCTCGATTGCTCGATGTCCTGCGCCGGTGATCCGGTTCCGCTCAACGACGCGATGATCGCAGGCCGTGCGGCCCGGCTATGCACAGCTTCCGAAGAGGCCTGGGCTCGCGCCGGCGGCGAAACGCCGGTCTATGTCATCGGCACCGAGGTGCCGGTTCCAGGGGGCGCCGCCGAAGACCTTGACACGATCGCGGTCACCGCGCCCGAGGCGGCGCTGGCAACGATCGACGCCCACCGGCGGCACTTCGCCGAAGCGGGGCTGGATGGGGCGTGGGAGCGGGTCGTGGGTCTGGTCGTGCAGCCAGGCGTCGAGTTCGACCACCGCAAGGTCGTCGACTATGAGCCAGGCGCCGCGGCGGCGCTGAGCTGCTCGATCGAAGGTCAGCCGCATCTCCTGTTCGAGGCGCATTCGACCGACTACCAGCAGAGACAAGCGCTTGCTGATCTGGTCCGCGACCATTTCGCGATCCTGAAGGTCGGCCCCGGCCTTACCTTCGCTTTGCGCGAAGCGCTGTGGGCGCTGGACGCCATCGAGCGCGATTGGCTCGGGGAAGGGGCCTCGGGCTTCCGTGCGCGGATGATCGAGCTGATGCGCGCCAATCCCGAGCATTGGGAACGTTACTATCACGGCAGCGGCGCGGCTCTCGATTTCGACCTGCAATACAGCCTGAGCGACCGGATCCGATACTATTGGCCGAGCGCGGACGCTCAGGCAGCCACCGCCAAGATGCTCGCGAATCTCGGAGCGCATCCTCCGCCTTTGCCGCTCGTCAGCCAATATTTGCCGTCGGCCTACGCCGCCATCCGTCGGCGCGAAGCCGATGCGGCTCGGCCCGCGTCGATGGTCCTGGCCCATATCTCGACCGTCCTCGACGACTACCACGCCGCCGTTTCGCAAGGGTCGGAAACCTTAAATGCTTAGCCTCGGTTACGAGCCCTCCGTGCTCGCCGCGGTGAAAGGCGAATGGACCGGGCGCGAGATTGCGCAGCAACCGGCTTGCCTCGAGGCGACCCAGGCGGGCGTGTTGGAGCAACGCGCCGAGCTGGAGGCGTTCCTGGCGCCGATCCTCGCCGACCGGTCTGCACGGATCGTCCTCACCGGCGCCGGAACCTCGGACTTCATCGGCCAGGTCCTGGCGCCGACGCTAAGCGCGGCTTTGCCGTGCCGGGTGGAAGCGATTCCCACGACCGATATCGTCTCAACCCCCATACTCGCCCTCGATCCGGCCGCGCCGACGCTCCTCGTTTCCTTCGGGCGTTCGGGCGACAGCCCGGAAAGCGTCGCGGCCGTCGCGCTCGCCGATCAACTCCTGCCGGATGTCCGGCATCTCGTCATTACCTGCAATGCAGATGGCGCGTTGGCGCGTCGGACACTCACCAGAGATACCAGCCGCCTGTTGCTGCTGCCCGAGGCGACGCACGACCGCGGCTTTGCCATGACATCGAGCTTCACTGCCATGATGCTCGCGGGCCTGTCGGCCGTTGGCGGCATCGAGCGCATGCAGGCCCGCATCGGCGCCGTTGCAGGGATGGTCGAAGGCGTGCTGGCTGACCATTGCCTCGCGACCCGGCAGTTGGCTGCCGAAGGCTTCCGCCGCGTCGTCTATCTCGGCAGCGGGCCGTTCAAGGGACTGTCGGCGGAAGCGGCGCTGAAACTACTGGAGCTCACCAACGGCGACGTCGTGGCGGTGGGCGATACGCCGCTCGGATTTCGGCACGGGCCAAAGACCATCGTCGACCCGTGCAGCCTGGTCGTCGTGTACCTTTCGAATGATGCGTACACGCGGCTCTACGATCTCGACCTGCTCGAGGAGATCCGCCGCGACGGCCGCGCCCGGCGCGTGATTGCCGTGTCCGGACGGCCGGATCCAACCCTCGGCGAACATGACGCAGTCGTTGCCGGCGGAGAGAAGGCCGGGGACGCGGAACTGGCGTTCCCGTATATCGCGTTCGCCCAGATGCTCGCCTTCCACTCTTCGCTCCAACTCGGCCTGACCCCGGACAATCCGAACCCGGAAGGCCTCGTCAATCGGGTGGTGAAGGGGGTCACGATCCATCCCCTTCGCGAAGAAGGCGGCATTCGTTGACCGGGCGCGCCACCTTCCTTGGAGTGGACGGCGGCGGATCGAATACCGGATTCCTACTGATCGACGAGGACGGCCGTGAGCTAGGCCGCGCGCAGGCGGGCACGACCGATCACGGCCAGATCGGAATCGACCGCGTGAAGGGTCGGCTTGCGGAAGGACTCGACGCTGTCTTCCCGACGGCAGGCGCGCGCCGCGAAGACCTTGCCTTCGCTTTTTTCGGCTTGCCGGCTTTCGGCGAGGATGCCCGCGCCGCCGAGCAACTGGCAGAACTGCCTGCCGGGCTGCTGGGGCATCGGCGCTATGCCTGCGGCAACGACATGGTGTGCGGCTGGGCCGGGTCGCTCGCTGGCGCCGACGGGGTGAACGTCGTCGCAGGCACCGGATCGATCGGTTACGGCGAACGGGAGGGCCGAAGCGCGCGCGTCGGCGGCTGGGGCAATGCGATCGGCGACGAGGGCTCGGGATACTGGATAGCTCACCGGGCGCTGACCCTGTTCAGCCAGATGAGCGACGGGCGGGTGCCCAAAGGGCCCCTGCATGCCATCCTCAGGACGGAGCTCGGCCTGGAGCGCGACCTCGACCTCTGCTCATTGGCCGGCGCAGGCGGACCGCTCGCCGCGCGTGACCGCGTCGCGGCCCTGTGCCCGCTCGTGGCGCGCGCCGCCGTTGAAGGCGACGCCGCCGCCGAATCAATCTTCGCCGCTGCCGCCCGCGAGCTGGCCGCGATCGTGGAAGCCGTCCGTATCGCGGTCGGCTATGCCGACGATGAAGTCGTGCCGGTCTCCTATTCCGGAGGGGTTTTCGCCGCCGGCGACTTCTTCCACCGGGCCTTCGCCGACGCTGTCGGGAAAAGCGCCGGGACATACCGCTTTGCGCCGCCAATCCTATCGCCGCTCGCCGGAGCCGCGCTCCTTGCCACAAAGCTCGCAGGAACGCCCCTTACAGACGCCGCGATCAGCCGCCTCCAGAGCGCTGCGCCTCCTTCGCCCGCATCCTTGTCAGGTTGAGTTCCCATGTCCACCCAGACCACCAACGCCAATTCACCGATGATCAAGTCGCTCGCGATCATCGGCGGCTTGTTCTTCATCATGGGCTTCTTCACCTGGCTGAACGGCCCGCTCCTCACCTTCGTCAGGCTCGCGTTCGACCTGGACGACGTGAACGCCTTCCTGATCCTGATGGTGTTCTATCTGTCCTATTTCATTCTCGCCCTTCCGGCGTCTTGGATCCTCGGCCGCACGGGGCTGAAGAAGGGCATCTCCCTCGGTCTCGTGGTGATGGCGGTCGGTGCTGCGGCATTCGGTCAGTTCGCGACGCACCGCTGGTATCCAGGCGCGCTTGGCGGCCTGTTCATCATTGGCGGCGGGCTGGCCCTGCTGCAGACCGCGATCAATCCGTACGTCAGCATCCTTGGCCCAATCGAAAGCGGGGCGCAGCGCATCGCGCTGATGGGCATTTGCAACAAGACCGCGGGAATTCTCGCGCCGCTCCTTCTCAGCTCAATCGTGCTTCGCGGCGTCGGCGACCTGGCCGCGCGCGTCCAGACTGCGCAGGGCGCAGCGCGGGAGCAATTGCTGGATGGGTTCGCGGCCCACATCTACGCGCCCTACCTGATCATGGCAGGCATCCTGCTGTTGATCGCGATCGGCGCCTTGAGGTCGCCCTTGCCCGAGCTCGACCCCGCTTTGGTCAACGCCGCTCCGGACACGGGCGCCGAGTCCGAAATTCACGCGCGCAGCATCTTCCAGGTGCCGCACCTGTGGCTCGGAGTGCTTTGCCTGTTCGTCTACATGGGGGCCGAGGTGATGGCCGGCGACGCCATCGGCGCCTACGGCCGCGGCTTCGACCTTCCGCTCGACGAGACCAAGTTCTTCACCTCCTTCACCCTGGGCGCGATGCTGATCGGCTATCTCTGCGGGTTGGCTGCCACGCCACGGTTACTCTCCCAACAAGCCTATCTGGCGCTTTCGGCGCTGCTCGGCCTCGCGTTGGTCGTCGCCGCTTTTTTCACGCACGGCTATGTTTCCGTAGGCTTCGTCGCGTTGCTCGGCTTCGCCAATGCGATGATGTGGCCGGCGATATTCCCCCTGGCAATTCGCGGGCTCGGCCGGTTGACCGAAACCGGTTCGGCCCTGCTGATCATGGGCATCGCGGGCGGCGCCATCATTCCCCAGGCGTTCGCGGTGCTGAAGCAATATTACGGCTTCCAGGGCGTCTTCGCCGTGCTGATGGCGCCCTGCTACCTCTACATCTTCTATTTTGCGTGGCGCGGCTATCGGGTGGGCCTGCGGACAGAGGACGCGCGCTGATGCGCACGACCCTGATCGGCGGCAGCGTACTGACGCCGGACGGCTTCGAGGCGGATCTCTGCGTGACTGTCGAGGGCGAGCGCATCGTCGCCGTGGGCGGCCCTCCAGAAGGCGACATCGTCGACCTGAAAGGCGCCCATCTCGTCCCCGGCTTCGTCGACCTGCAGGTCAACGGCGGCGGCGACGTCCTGTTGAACGACAGCCCCGATGCGGCGACCATGGCGAGGATCGCCGATGCGCACCTGCGCTTCGGGACGACGTCGCTCCTGCCGACCCTCATATCGGACCGGCTCGACAAGGCCGCTTCGGCCATCGCGGAGTTGAACGGGAGCAAGATTCCCGGAGTGATCGGCCTCCACCTCGAAGGGCCCTTCCTCAGTCCCGCGCGCAAGGGCGTGCACGACGCTGCGATGTTCCGGCCCATGGATGAGGAAGCGCTGGCCCTGGTCTCTTCCTTAAGGCGCGGGCGGACGATTTTGACGGTCGCGCCGGAAGTCGTGCCGCCGGGCATCATCTCGAAGCTGACAGCCGCCGGCGTGATCGTATGCGCGGGCCACAGCGCCGCGACCTACGAACAGGTTCGCGGAGCGCTCGACGCCGGCCTCGCGGGCTTCACCCACCTCTTCAATGCCATGTCGCCGCTCGAAAGCCGGGCCCCGGGAATGGTCGGCGCGGCGCTCGAGGACCAAGGCGCGTGGTGCGGCGTGATCGTCGACAATCAGCATGTGCACCCGGCGGCGCTGAAGATCGCGATCGCCGCAAAGCCCAAGGGCTCGATCATTCTCGTGACTGACGCAATGCCGCCGGTCGGGGGCGTAAAGGACAGCTTCGTCTTTGGTGGCCAGCGCATCACCTGCCGCAACGGGCGGTGCGCGACCGACCAGTCGCTCGCCGGTTCGTGCCTGGATATGGCGACCGCCGTCCGCAACACGGTGCGCCATCTGGGCGTGGACCTGGCGGAGGCCTGCAGGATGGCGAGCCTCTATCCGGCGCGGGCTTTGGGACTTCATCAAGAGCTGGGACAGATCGCGCCGGGCTACCGCGCCGATCTCGTGGCGCTCAACGATGAACTGGAAGTGAAGCGCGTCTGGCGCGCGGGGAAATTGGAAGAGGTGTAAGCGATGGACCGTCGAGAATTCATGATCAGCGGCAGCGCGCTCGCGATTGCCGGACTTTCCCTCCCCGCGTGCTCCGTCAAGAACGCCGCCAACAAGAAGCCCGTAGTTTCAGCGGAGCAGATAGAGCTTCGGGTCTCGCATCTGGGGCCACCGAATCCGCTGCCGCGGTTCCGCCTCAATCCCTTGTCTTCTGCAAAGCTTGGAACGCCGGCTGCCAACCTGACTGCGGCCGAGCAAGAGGAGGTGAAGGGCAAGACCGACTGGAACGTGCTCTCCGTCTTCCCCTACCAGGTCCAGGACGATTACGACCGTTCGCAGTCACCCGGACATCTCGACGTCATCGCTTATGAAAACGGCCGCCTGCGCGCTCTCATCGCGCCGCAGTTCGGCGGCAGGCTCCTGTCGCTCGTCGACCTTTCGAACGGGCGCGAACTCCTTTTCCGCAATCCCGTGTTTCAGCCGGCCAACCTGGCGTCGCTCAACGCCTGGTTCTCCGGCGGAATCGAATGGAACGGCCTTATCCCAGGCCATTCGCCATTCACCTGCAGTCCCGTCTTCTGCGGCGTGGTCGAGACCGACCGTGGGCCGATCCTTCGCCTCTACGAGTTCGATCGCATTCGCGAAGGTTCCTGGCAGGTCGACCTGTTCATGCCCGAAGGCGACGACCGCCTGTTCGTCCATGGGCGGATCGTCAATCCCAATGCTGACGAGCGGTCGTTCTACTGGTGGACCAACACCGCGGTTGCCTTCACTCCCGGCCTGCGCGTGCTGGCGCCCGCCGACTACAGCATGGATCATGAGGCCAACTTCGATGAGTCGGGCCGCCCGATCCACCTTGCCTTCCCAAACATGGAGGGTTTCTCGCGCGACGCGAGCTATCCGGGCACCTGGCCCCACGCCCGCTCCCTGTTCTTCCGGAAGCCGGGAGCCGATCGTCTTTGGCTGATGGCGCTCGATCAAAAGGGCCAGGGGCTGATGCAGACCTCGACGCCCGAGATGCGCGGCCGGAAGTTCTGGTATTGGGGGAATACACCCGGCGGAAAGCACTGGATGGACTTCCTGTCGCTTCCCCGGCGCGGCGATTATGTCGAGATCCAGTCCGGAATCGCGCCGTCGCAGGCTCAGGATTTCAGGATCGCCGGGGGCAGCTCGCTCGAATGGACCGAGTGCTTTGCGCCCATTGCACTCGATGCAAAGACCGCGCACGATCCCGATTTCAACAAGGCTTGCACTTCCGCGCGTGCCGCGCTCGACAAGCGCGTTCCCACCGCCGACCTTGGGGATCATGATGCCTGGCTTCGGACCCAGGCCTCCCGTCCGCTGTCACGCCGACTGAACGCCGGCACCCGTTGGGGCGAGTTCCACCAGATCCTTACCGGCAAGCCGGTCGCCCAGGGCCTCGACTTCGCGGTGGGCGGCAGCGCAGACCGGCCGTGGGAAGAGCTGGCACGAACCGGCCGCTTCTCCGAAGCGTCGCTCGCCGGCTTGCCCAGGAGCTGGGTCGGCGGCGACCTGTGGCGGACGAAGCTTCTGAAGTCGGCCGAAACGCAGGGTGAGACCTGGCTCCATGCCTTGGCGCTCGGCGTCATCGCTCTCGATCGCGAGGCGAAGGACGAGGCCAAATCCTATTTCAACCGCTCGCTCGAGAAACGGCCGACCTATCTTGCGCTCCGGCATCTCGCGCTGGTCGCCGGTACGCCGGACGAGGCCGAGCGCCTTTACCTGCGCGCATGGGACACCGGACAAGCGCCCACCCAGCTCGCCGTCGAAATCGTGACATGGATGCAGCAGAATGATCGTCTCGGCGCGCTCGCGGCCTTCCTGAAGCGCCTGCCACCCAAAACCGCCGGACTCGAGCGCATCCGACTGGCGCGCGCGCAGGCGGCAATCAGCTCGGGCGACCTCGACCTCGCCGAGAACCTCCTGAATTACCACTTCGCCACCATCCGCGAGGGGGACCTGATCCTCACCGAGCTTTGGGAGAAGCTGCAGACCGCGAAGGCAGAGCGGAAGCTCGGGCGACCGCCGACGCCTGCAGAAATCAAGGCAGCCCTCGCTGCCGCACCGCTTCCGATCTACCTCGATTTCGGCGTTTAGCTTTGTCAGGACTCCGTGACCTTAGAGGAAGGCCATTGCGGATAAACGGTCGTTCAAGGCGACATTTCCATGCTGTTCGTCCGGGCGGCCCGGGCTCCCGCCGAACGGAGCGTTGGAGCGCCGAACACGAAGGTTGGATGAGCAAATGCTTCGGAGCGCGCCATTTTCGCCAGTGTGTGCTCTCCACCCATCGCGGAGATTAGGCCCGAGGCATCGAGGCGCGCTATGTGAATTGTGGAGTGGTGCCGCTTGCGTGACTCGAACACGCGACCCCATCATTACGAATGATGTGCTCTACCAGCTGAGCTAAAGCGGCTTGGCTTTTCGGAGAAAGCG
>Ga0105248_10000749_pt1 | contig 36495 bp, 26 predicted proteins | sample KBSS34metaG_FD_81524 | JGI IMG/M metagenome (GOLD analysis project Ga0105248, IMG submission 81524) | Switchgrass rhizosphere microbial communities from Kellogg Biological Station, Michigan, USA - KBS S3-4 metaG | ecosystem: Host-associated > Plants > Roots > Rhizosphere > Soil | place...
CCCTTTTCAACCCAGTTCACAAGCGAATCGAAGAGGCCGTAGGTTGGTCCTTTGGCTGTCTGAAGACCAAACTGCCCGAAGAAGCTGGGGCCGGGGCCGCCGGCGCAGTGCTCTACGCCGGGAGCCATGTAGAGGCGGAGGAAAGATCCCGTGTCACCCATCTTCTGCTGGACATTCTTGTAGTAGTCGACGGTATTCCACGGCGAGATGGCCTGGTCGTTCCAGCCGTGATAGAGGATAAGTTTCCCGCCGTGAGAGGAGAACTTGCTTAGATCGGCATCCGTAGCGTCGAGGTCAGCGGCTCCCTTTTCTCGAGACTGGCGAAGAGAAGCTTCCGGATCGGCAGTGAGGGCGCTCCATTTGGGATCGCCGGTGACGATGTAGCGGAAGTAGTTGTCGATGTAGTGGAGTCCGGATGCGCTGGTCGGATCCTGACCGATGACCCATTCGCGCCAGCCCATCTCATCACCTTGTGTGAAGCCGGGGTAGGAGATTTTTGCGGACGCGTCGTGGATTCCGTTGTAGATGGAATTCAATGTGGCGATCTGCGGCTGCGTGAGGCAATCGGAAGTCTCTTCCCCTTTGCAGAGGAGAATCTGGGGGTCGAAGTGGCATTTCGCCGGATCGTTGACGATGCCGTCCTTCACGCCATCGAGATTGTCGCAAGCTGCCAGTGAAGCCTTCTGAATCGCGGGAAGCTTGAGGTCGGAGAAGTAAGCTCTTGGATCGGACTGCCGGGTCTGGACGACCATCACGCCCGCGCCAAGCATGCTGGACCATGCGTTCGCCGGAGCGCCGGCCAGGATGCCATCGTAGTCGGTGGGGAAGCGCTGTGCCTCCATGAGAGCCTCGCGGCCTCCATCGGAGCATGAATCGAAATAGGCTTTATTCTCGCGCTTGCCGTAGTAGGCGGAGATGATCTCTCCTGCTGCAAGGCGGGTAAGGTGAACCGCGCGCCAGCCGAAGTCTTTTACTTTTTCGGGATGCTGGTAGGCCCATGTTGCATCCGTTGCGTTGCCCCGGTGACCGGCGTCGGATCCTGCAACCGCGAAGTTGCGCTTCAGGTATGCGGAGAGCTCGTCGTAGCCGATCGAGCCGGCGAAGCCACCGTTGCCCGCGCCTAAAAGGCGTCCGTTCCAGTTTTGCGCGGGAAGCCAGACTTCGAAATGGATGGCGGAGTCGCTGGTGGGGCGAAGGACACCGGCAACGCGACAAAATGGCGGCAGCCCGGTAAAGGACGGGCGAGATTCGACGATCGTCAGGGTACCGGAGGACACCTGCTCGGCGATATTGATGGTGGTGTTCTCGAGCTTCAGGGACTTGAGCGAACCACAATCGGCGGCTTGCAGCGATGTGGCGCTAGCAAACAGAAACAGAGCAAAGCAGCAGATCCTGGCGAGATGATTCACGCGACCCCCTGACTGACAAGACTATCGAGTGGATTAGAGCAGACAGGTGCGCCGGAGTGCCAGCGGCTCGACTTGACGGGCACGGCGGACGCCAAGGTATCGATTTGTGACGTCTGACATCTGGGCGAGGGCGAGCGGGCGGAAAATGCGGGTAGACTTTGGGCAATGATCCCGAGGAAAGATCCGGTTCGGAACCCCGCGCGGATGGCGCTTCCTACGGCGATCTTGCTTTGTGTCACCGTAGCCGGAGCGCAGCAGTTGCCGCAGGTGAATCGATCGCACAGCTTTGGGCCGGACCAGTGCGGACCAGCGGATCCCTCCTACATCAAAACGGCGAATGAGACTGGCGGCGTGCCGCTCTTTTTGCAACGCAGCGAGGCGGGAAAGGCGATGCAACTGATGCGGGAGTCTACGCGGGAGAACGTGTCGACCGTGCTGTGGGCTTCGGCAAAGCTGGCGGGCGCCGCCCAGAAATTTGAAATTCCAGTGGACTCGGTGATTGAGCGGATTACCTTTACGTTCTCCGGCGATACGAAGGGGACAAAGCTTGTACTGCGGCAGCCGGATGGACAGGAAGTCGGCGTCTCCTCTCCAAGTGTTGAAGATACGGAGTTGAATTGTGGACGCCTGATCACCGTCGTCAAGCCACAGGCAGGGACGTGGCATGCGGAGGTAAACGGCAACGGAACCTTCTGGCTTGAGGCGCAGGCGCAGAGCGACATCTATTTCATCAAGGCGGAATTTGTTGAGTTAGGCGGTCGACCGGGACACCAGGGGCTATTCCGAATTCATGGACAGCCCCTTGCCGGACAGCCGGCTACCCTTCAGGTTTCGCTTTCCGCTCGGCAAGCGCTCACGACGGAGCTCGTCCTGGTGGGCACCAGGGGTGAGGTGCTTAAGAAGCTGCACCTGAAAACCACGGATCACGACCGGGAGTTTTTGGAGCTGACGGGCGAAGTGGCGCTGCCGGACGTGCCATTCCGGATCGCAGTGATGGGACACGATAAAAAGGGTATGCGATACCAACGGTTTGAGTCGCCTCTGTTTCACGCCGCCCGCGTAAAGGTGACGCCTGAATTCGACTTTGACGAGATGGCGGCTGGCGAAAAGAGGACCGGCGAATTCGAGGTCAGGAATTTCGGCCCGGCGCAATCGTTCAAGGTGACGGTGGCAGATGCGTACAAGCTCGTAACCAGGGTTGACCCCGTGGAATTGTCTCTTCATGCCAACGAGAGCCGGAAGGTGAGCGTGTCGCTTGCCGTTCCGCAGGGTGCGCAGACAGGCGTTGGCGACGATGTGATCGTGGTGGTTGCAAGTTCATCAGGCCCACCGACATCCAACTCTGCAATCGTGCACCTGTCCGTGACTGGAAAGCCGAGCTCTGCCAGTAGGCAGTAACGCGCGCCTGGTTTCCACCGCTTCCACATCGGGCCCATGACTGCGGACGTATGCTTAGAGCAGAACCACGGTGACCACATCCAGCCAAATGCGGGGAAGGTCGCCGCTCCCTGCTGGTCGCGTCGACTTGAGCGTCTGGACTTCGGAACACATTTTCCGTGGTTCTGCTGTGAGAGACCTCCCCACCGTGAGTGATTTTGCCCAAAGCGTAAAGCAGCAGGTCGACATCGTGAAGATCGTCGAGGGGTACATTCGCCTGCGCAAAGCTGGTGCAACAAACTACTCCGGGCTTTGTCCGTTTCACAAAGAGAAGTCACCCTCCTTCAACGTGCATGCGGTGAGGCAGTTCTTTCACTGCTTCGGGTGCGGCGTGTCGGGCGATGTGTTCACGTTCGTAGGCCGGATCGAAAACGTTAGCTTTCCTGAAGCCGTGCGGACTGTGGCGCAGAAGGCTGGGATCCCTCTGCCCAAACGGGAGTTTTCGTCACCGGAAGAAGCTGCCGAGGCGCGCATGCGGGGAAAACTGCTGGATCTGCATGAGGCGGCCGCCAGCTACTTTGAAGAACAGCTTCGTGGACCCGAGGGAGCTCTGGCGAGGGAGTATCTGGCGGGGAGGGGAATGACGCCGGACGGGATCAGGACATTTCGCATCGGATACGGACCGGACAGCTTTGGGGCGCTGCGCGACCGGCTAAGCGGGATGGCCGATGAGGCTACACTCCGGGCATCGGGGCTGTTCAGTTCCAAGGAACAGGGCGACGGATCGCAGGGGCCCATCTACGACCGCTTCCGGAAGCGGGTGACCTTCCCCATATGTAATGAAAGCGGTCGGGTGATCGCATTCACAGCTCGGACACTCGAGTCGGGGGAGAAGGCAGGGCCAAAGTACGTCAATTCGCCCGAGACGCCTTTGTATCACAAGGGCGAGGTGCTGTTTAACCTCGACAAGGCCAAGAGCGCCATCCGGCAGGCGGGATACGCGCTGCTGGTTGAAGGCCAGATGGACTGTATCTCGCTGTTTCTGCGTGGGATCCAGCATGTGATCGCGACTAGCGGGACAGCCTTCACCGAGCAGCAGGTAGCGATTCTGAAGCGCCACACGCAAAACGTAGTGGTGAACTTCGATCCCGATGCTGCCGGGGCGAACGCGGCGGAGAAGTCGATTGCGCTGCTCACGGAAGAAGGCTTCAACCTGAAACTGGTCACGCTAGACGGGGGCTTGGATCCTGACCGGTTTATCCGGGAACGCGGGGTCGAGGCCTATACGCAAGCTGTTATGGGGGCGCGGCGGCAGTCGGACTACCTGATCGAGCGGGCCAGGCAGATGTTTCCTGGCGGCACGGCAGAACAGAAGCAGAAAGCCATCAACTACTTACTGCCGCACATCCGGCGGATCCCGCAGAAGCTGATGCGGGATCAGTTTGCAATGGACGCGGCGCAGAAGCTCGGTATCGACTCCGCAATTGTCCGGGAGGAACTTCGGCAGGCGGCGCTGAAGCGTCGAGAGCACATCGAGGTTCGGACGACCGCGCTTACGGAGGTCGAACGGGTACTGCTCAGGGCGCTGGCTATTACCGACCCGGAGCACGAGGAAGCCCGGCGCACTGCCGCAGATGCCGTCACGCGGCAACCGCAGTGGTTTGAAGGACTTGGAGTGGCGGCTTCTCTCGGCGCGCTGGCCGCGCGAGGGGCGCGGGACCCGATGGACGTCGTTGAGGACCCCAGGCAGAAGGCCCGTCTGGCGGAAGCGCTACTGGCGGAGAACGAGCCGCCAACGCCTGAGACCGTTGTCAGCACGATTGTCAGCCTCCAGCAGCGAGGGATTGAGGCTCAGCTGAGGGAAATGCGAGCGCAGATCGCCGAAGCCGAGAGGCGGGGAGATTTCGCCGCGCTTGCTATTCTCACCCAGCGAAAGCTTAAGCTCGATCAAGCGTTGCGGAAGTTGCGTAGTGGGGGAAACGGGTCGATTTCCGGCAGAAACCCTTGATTAGTTTGAGTCGCTTCAACTGCGAAACCCGTCTATATAAGCAGAGCGTGCCGGCAGAAGCGGCGGACTGCCGGGGTGTCTGAATCTTGAGAGCGAAGATCTGGCGGATACCCGCCGTTAGATTCGGACCGCAATTTCGCTGTTCGGTGGTGAAATAAGCTGTGTTAATCTATTGATCTCTGTGAGGATGCGCGCCCCTTTGCCCCATACATGAGCTGCGGCTCGCGGGCGACCCAGGCGAAACCTGAAGCGCAAACATCCTGCTCCGAGCGACCTTATTACGTCCGCTTCTTTTTTTGCGGGAAACCGCGAGTTCGTGTCCGTACGCGCACGCAGGGCATCAAAGACATGTTGCGTGCGGAATCGGGCCAGGCACTGTCGCGCGAACCGGTGCCGAAAACTTGATCGCGCTGGAGAGTAGGAACCGTTTTGGCCATTAACGACAAATTCGAAGACGATATCGAGAAACTCATCGACACGGGTAAGGAGAAGGGGTATCTCACTTACGGCGATGTGAACGAGATGATGCCGGAGGATATGAGTACCTCGCCGGACGATATCGATGACCTGATGACAACCATCAGCGGCCAGGGGATCGATCTGCTGGACGCGCCGAAATTCGGCGCCGACAAGGATTTTGAGCTCGAAGAGGGTGAGGACGTCGAGCTTGATCTCACGCCTGGAACGCTGGAAAAAACCAATGACCCTGTCCGCATGTACCTGCGCGAGATGGGCACCGTTCCGCTGCTGACGCGCGAAGGCGAAGTTGAAATTGCCAAGCGCATCGAGCGCGGACAATTGCGCGTGATGAAGGCGATTTCGCGTTCGTCGATCGTGATTCGCGAGATCGTGGCACTAGGCGAAGATTTGCGGCGCGGCGTTCGCAACGTGAAAGAGGTGGTGATCTTCGACGAAGAAGAGCTCACCGAAGACGTTGTGCAAGCGCGCGTGCGTACGACTGTGGGCCGCATCGATGCGCTGATCAAGCACCAGAAGAAGATTGCGCAGCTTGAAGAGAAGCTGGCTGCAGCGAACAGCAAGACAAGCCAGAGGGAACTGCGCAAGACGCGCTGGCTGATTGCGCGCGAGAAAGTGTACGTATCGCGAATCGTGCGCGAGCTGAAGTACACGGCTCTGGAGCGGAAGCGCCTGCTCGACAAGGTCAATAAGACTGTCGACACGATGCGCACGCTGGAGCGGCAGATCCGTTCGCTCGATCAGAAGTACGACGCCTCGAAGAGCGAGGAGCTGAAGAAGGAGTATCGCCGCCAGCAGAAGAACTGCAAGGTTGACCTCGAGAAGATCGAGGGCGACGCAGGTGTTTCCATTGTCGAATTGAAGCGCACGCAGCGCGAGATGATTCAGGGCGACATGGACGCTGAGCAGGCGAAGCGGGAGCTGATCGAAGCGAACCTTCGACTTGTGGTATCGATCGCGAAGAAGTACACGAATCGTGGACTGCAGTTCCTTGACCTGATTCAGGAAGGCAACATCGGCCTGATGAAGGCGGTGGACAAGTTCGAGTACCGGCGCGGATACAAGTTCTCGACGTATGCGACGTGGTGGATTCGTCAGGCAATTACGCGCGCAATCGCGGACCAGGCGAGAACGATCCGCATCCCGGTGCACATGATCGAAACGATCAACAAGCTGATCCGTACGAGCCGGCAACTTGTTCAGGAACTGGGTCGTGAGCCGTCCAGCGAAGAGATCGCGCGGCGCATGGATATTCCCGTGGCGAAGGTGCGCAAAGTGCTCAAGATCGCACAGGAGCCCATCTCGCTCGAGACGCCGATCGGCGAAGAAGAAGACTCGCACCTCGGAGACTTCATCGAAGACCGCCAGGCCGTTTCGCCCAGCGAGGCCGTCATCAGCGTGAACCTGAAGGAGTACACCTCGCAGGTCCTCCGGACTCTTACCCCTCGGGAAGAGCGCGTTATCAAAATGCGGTTCGGACTGGAAGACGGTTCGGAGCACACGCTGGAAGAGGTTGGACAAAGCTTCCAGGTCACACGTGAGCGCATCCGGCAGATCGAAGCGAAGGCGCTTCGCAAGCTGAGGCATCCGTCTCGCTCGCGCAAGCTGAAGGCGTTCGTGGATGGCGTGAAAGAAATGTGAGTTCACCCCATCGACGAAGACCTGTCGATGGGGACCCCGAGCACCTGGGTGCGGCCAGCCGCGCCCTCCGGCGCAATTGGTCCAACGCAGAAAGCACGTGGAGCGGGAGCAGCAAGAGCCGTAGCCGAAAGGGCTGCGGCTTTTGTTTTGGATCCTGATTCCGCCATTGAACTCATCCTATGATGCGCTCGAACCGTTTAGTCGATCCGCTTGCCATACCCTGAACCCTTCTGCTAAAACGTTTTGGTAGGTGCAAGGAGTACCAAATGAAGAGGATTTCCCGTCGTCAGTTTGGGAAGGGTGCGGCTGCTGTCGTTGGCGCTGCGTATGCCGGTATGTCATTTCCACGGTTCGCATTTGGCGAGCCGCAGCCGGGGCACATTGAGTTCCCAAAAGGCTTTCTGTGGGGATGCGCGACAGCTTCCTACCAGGTAGAAGGCGGAGCCAAGGACGACGGTCGTGGGCCATCGACGTGGGACGTGTTTTCGCACACCCAGGGCAAAACTCACAACGGTGATACCGGCGATGTGGCGGACGACTCCTACCACCTCTACAAAGAGGATGTGCAACTGCTGAAGAATCTCGGCGTGGAGGTCTACCGGATGTCGATCTCGTGGTCGCGGGTGTTTCCGACGGGTAAGGCTCCGGTAAATCCGAAGGGGCTCGACTACTACAGCAAGGTAGTCGACGAGCTGTTGAAGAACAACATCACGCCATACATCACGCTTTTCCATTGGGATACACCAGCGGGGCTCGAGGGCGGATGGACCAACCGCGATACATCGAAGGCATTTGGGGATTATGCGGCGTTCATGGGCAAGCACCTCGGCGATCGCGTAAAGCACTGGATGACAACGAACGAGTTTGTCTGCTTCACAGATCTTGGATACCAGATCGGGCAGTTCGCTCCCGGACTGAAGTTGCCGGCTGCGCAGGTCAATCAGGTTCGGCATCACGGGATTCTTGCGCATGGTTTCGGAGTGCAGGCTCTGCGTGCAAATCTTCCATCAGACGCAAAGGTTGGTCTCGCTGAGAACGCAAGTGTCTACGTGCCGGTGATGGAAACCGAAGAGCACATCGCGGCAGCACGCAAAGCGATACGTCTGATGAATGCCCCATTCCTGACAGTCCTGATGGAAGGCAAGTATCCCGCCGAGTATCTTGCAAAGGAAGGCGCAAACGCTCCGAAGGTAGAAGACGGCGATCTCGAAAAGATTTCGAGCCCGCTGGACTTTGTCGGCCTCAACGTCTATACGCCTTCGTATGTGCGCGCTTCCGATAAGCCGGAGGGGTTCGAACTGGAGCAGGTGCCGGCGTCGTATCCGAAGATGTTTTCGCCGTGGATTCAGCTCAGTCCGGAGTGCATTTACTGGGCGGTTCGTAACGTGTGCGACCTCTGGAAGCCCAAGGAGATCTACATCACGGAAAATGGAACGTCATCCGATGATGTGCTGACCACCGATGGACATGTTGAGGACACCGATCGCGTGATGTATCTGCGCAACCATTTGACGATGCTGCATCGCGCCGTGAAAGAGGACTACCCCGTCAAGGGCTACTTCCTATGGAGTCTGCTGGACAACTTCGAATGGGCCGATGGCTACTCGAAGAGATTCGGGCTTCACTACGTTGACTTCAAGACGCTGAAGCGGTATCCGAAGCTGAGCGCGCAATGGTATAAGCAGACGATTGCGGCGAACGCTGTAGTGTAAAACCATTGCTTGAAGTAGAAGCCCGCGGCCATATGGCTGCGGGCTTTTCGCTTTTGTTCAGGACGATATACTGCGAAGGATTCCCCGAGGAGATTTCTCTTGATCCAACATTCTGCTTTGCGTATCTCGACGTGTGCTGCTGCTGTACTGACGATATCCTTCGCTGCCTGTGGCCAGAGTACGGGCGCGGCGTCTCTCAAGCCGCCTACGATCGATCAGTCCCTGGAGATGTACAGCGTCGGATCGCCGAAGATCTCGCCGGATGGCAGGCATGTTGTCTTCGAACAGACGCGAACAAACTGGGATGCGAATGCGTTCGAGACCGACCTATGGATTGCGGATGTGGGCAATCGCGAACGGCACCTTCTCACAACCGCAGGGCACTCGTGCGATTCTGCGGCGTGGTCGCCGGATGGGAAATGGATCGCGTTTGCATCGGACCGGCCGGGTGCGCTGCCGAAGTCGCCTGAGGGCAAGCGGCAGTTGTGGATTATGCCTGCGGATGGTGGCGAGGCTCAACAACTGACAAAGATGGAAAAGGGCATGGGAGGATTCGAGTGGGCCCCGGATTCGCAGCACATTGCGTTCAGTGCCGAGGCTCCTGACCCAAAGACGCTTAAGGATCGCAAGGAGAGTTTTGGAGACTACCAGGTGGTTCATGCGGACTATCAGATGTCGCATCTGTGGCTGATCGATCTGCCGAAAATGGACGCTGCTGGCAGGCCGGGCGCGACCGCCGAGCCAAAGCAACTCACGAAGGAGGATGCATTCACCATCGAAGAGTTTTCCTTCTCGCCGGATGGATCGAAGATCGCATTCAGCGCAAAGAAGGATCCTGACCTGATTTCGGAAGGGTCGAAGGATATCTATGTTGTTGCTGCTGGCGGCGGCGCCGTGAAGAAGATCGTCGATACGCCTGGGCCGGATTCGGATCCGCACTGGTCGCCCGACGGCAAGCAGATCGCCTACGTCACCTCGAATGGCGCGAAGTACTTCTTCTACGCCAACCAGAAGATCGCAGTGGTGAATGCGGACGGTGGTGGCGCGCGGGTTGTAAGTGACGCGTTCGATGAGGACGCGGAACTGCTGAAGTGGGGGCCGGACGGAATCTATTTCTCCGGTCTTGAGAAGATGAGTTCGGCCCTGTATCTGCTCGATCCGCAAAGCTCGAAGCTGAAGAAACTCGCGATGCAGGGAAGCGAAGTTGCGGCGCAGTTCACATTTTCAAAAGACTTCAAGCAGGTCGGGTATCGTGGCGCGGGAGCGAATCAGTACGCGGAGATCTATGCAAGTGCAGTCTCGGGTGAGTCGCCAAAAAAGCTGACTGCGGCAGGCGAACAGGAATCCGGCTTTGCGGCCGCGAAGCGCGAAGTCGTGCGCTGGAAGTCAGGCGACGGGACGGAGATCGAGGGCGTTCTGTACAAGCCTGCTGACTTCGCGCCGTCGAAAAAATATTCGCTGCTGGTAATCATTCATGGCGGCCCGACTGGAATCGACATGCCCCTGCTGAATGCCGATCGCTACTATCCGATCGAGCGGTTCGTCGCGAAAGGTGCGCTGATACTGCGGCCGAACTATCGCGGGTCGGCGGGATATGGCGAGAAGTTCCGGGCGCTGAACGTGCGCAATCTCGGAGTCGGCGATTATGCGGACGTGATCTCGGGCGTGGATTATCTGATTGGGCAAGGATTCGTCGACAAGGACCGCGTGGGATCGATGGGATGGAGCGAAGGCGGCTACATCTCCGCTTTCATCACCACTTCCAGCGATCGCTTCAAAGCCGTGAGCGTGGGCGCGGGCATCTCGGACTGGATGACGTATTACGCGAACACCGATATCACTCCGTTCACACCGCAGTATCTGCGGTCGACGCCGTGGGATGATCCTGAGGTTTACCGCGTTACTTCGCCGATCAGTTATATCTCGAAAGCGAAGACACCAACGCTGATCCAGCATGGCGGATCAGACCATCGCGTGCCGATCGCGAATGGGTTCGAACTGCGGCAGGCGCTCGAGGACCGCGGTGTGCCGGTGAAGATGGTGGTATACGACGGCTTCGGGCATCCGATCAACAAACCCAAGCAGCAGCGCGCGGTGATGGAGGAGAACGAGAATTGGTTCGGACATTACATATGGGGTGATCCGCTCGCGCCGTCGTTGACACCAAGGCCCAGCGAAAAGAAGGACGATAAGGATGCGGCCGCGAAGTGATCAGGCGGCTTGCTGAGAAGCCGCCTCGAGCTGTGCCCACTCATCGGGGCCGATCTGCAGCGATGCCGCTGCGACATTCTCTTCGAGATGCTGAACCTTCGAAGTGCCTGGGATAGGCAGCATCACCGGTGAACGATGTAGCAGCCATGCCAGCGAGAGCTGCGCGGGAGTAGCGTTGTAGCGCGTTGCAAGCTGGTTGATTGTTTGCGAGAGAGGATGGTCGGATTTCAGCAGCTTGCCTGCTGCCATCGGATACCAGGGCAGGAACGCGATGCCGCGCTCCTCGCACCAGGCGAGCGTCTGCTCGTGACGCCGATCGGCGAGTGAGTAACGGTTCTGCACGCTGACGACGGGAACGATTTTCTGGGCGTCCTCGAGTTCGGAGGGTGTGACTTCGCTGAGGCCGATGTGCCGGATTTTGCCTTGCTCTTGCATGCGGCGGAGAGCGCCAAGCGACTCTTCCAGCGGGGTGCGCGGATCGATCCTGTGCAGCTGGTAGAGATCAATGCGGTCGAGCTTGAGTCGGCGAAGGCTCATCTCCACACACTGAATGAGGTAGCCGGCGCGGCCGACGTACTCGGTCTTCGCGGGGCCCTGGCGGGTGATGCCTCCCTTGGTCGCGATGACCAGGCCGGACGGGTACGGGTGCAAAGCTTCACAGATGAGACGTTCGGCGATCTCGGGGCCGTAGGCGTCGGCGGTGTCGATGAGGTTGACGCCGAGTTCAACCGCGCGGCGAAGAACGCGCCGGCATGCATCGGGGTTCTCAGGCTCGCCCCACGCGCCCTCGCCGACAAGGCGCATTGTCCCGTAGCTGAGACGTCGAACTGTAAGGTCCCCGCCGATGGTGAAGATGCCGGATGAGGAAGGGTTCATGATGCCTCAGATGCTAAAGGAGCGGGGAACGTGGCATTTAGGGAAACAAGGGAACGGAACCCGGGCACCCAGGACGCGGGACGGGAACTCGGGGAGGAATGGTTGCGTATGCTTTAATGCAGGGAACGCAGGAGAAACCGTCATGGCCACCATGCCTTATGTGAACGCGCAAGCAGTTTTTTACCAGCAATATGAGCAGGTAAGGCGTGACGAGGTTGTGGGTATATTGCTGGCCTTGTTTCTGGGCACTTTCGGAATACATCACTTCTATCTGCGCCGCACCGGATTGGGGATTCTTTACTGCTGCTTCTTCTGGACGGGGTTTCCAGCCATCCTCGGCTTCATCGAGTGCTTCTTCATGCCGGGAAGGGTGAGAGAGTTCAATGCGATTCAGGCGGCGGGAATAGCGGCAGCGCTGGGCATCGCGATCCCAACTTACGCACCGCCGGTGAATGTCACAGTGAACGTTCCGCAGGCGCCTGCAGCATCTCCGAATTATCCGCCTGCACCGCCTTACACTCCCGTCAGCACGGCCATTCAGCCTGACACTTTGATCGCGTGCAGCAAATGCCAGAAGACGAATCCGGTGGGTGCGAGGTTCTGCTCCGGATGCGGAAACGCGCTGTAGGCCCGCCCGCTCTTCGGCTTGTATATCGGAGTGTTCAGAACTTACCGCTCAGCCAATTGGCCAAAGCAAACCCGGACGCTTCCCGGTCTCCGCGGACACAGGCAGACGCGCTATTCCGGTGATGCCGGCGACAAACGTGAGTCAGCCTTCCTGTACGGAACGCAACAGGCTTCTGTCTGTACACATCTGCGCTTCAGCTTCGGCAATTCTCCGGGATAGAACGTGCTTCAACTGCATAAAGGCAGGATCGTGAGGGTCAGCTGTCTGTTCGACATTCTGAAGGCAGCGCCGGAGAATCTTGGACACGGAGGACGCGGAGTAAGAAAACATCGTTTTCCCTTTCAATTGTGTGCTCAACTTGGCGTGACAATTGCGGCAGATAGCGATAGCTGGTTGGTGAAGTTAATTTAGATATAGGTCCAAAATGAAGTTGCCGCAATCGCCAGACAGTAACCGCCCGACCACTTACTTTTGTTTGATTGAAGGTTAGGCAAGTTTCGTGCGTCAGAAGAGGATGGCCATCGCGATAGACGCCGCGATCAGTCTTGGACCAGTCGATAGGCTGGCTAACCTACGGGCGAAGATCAGCCACGAATCGTGGCTGCCTGACACGCTTTGCAATCCGTCGAAAGGAACCGGCCTGACTGGCCCGGATTTCGTTACATGTTGGCGTGGCCGGAGCGCATTGACTCATTGAACTGCGGCTTGGTGAAGTTGAGAGCGGAGTCGCGCAGGGCTTCATACTCGGCGGCGCGTGCCATCAGTGCCGGCGTGGCTGCTGCGTACTCCCCATCCAGGGTCATGAGCCCTTCTCCTGCTTCGTGATTCGCCATGCGGAGCAGGTCAGCTTCTGTTGTATTCAGGTACTGCGCATCGCGCGGATCGGCGATCCATATGGGCTTGCTGTTGCCGAGAACACCAGATAGCCAGTAGACCTTGCTGAGCAGGAAGCGCAGGCGCTCCTTGTCGTCGGTCTCAGTGAAGATGAACTTCTTCTGCCAGCGGCTGTAGAAGCGAGTGGTGACGGGAACGGGCTGGCGATTGCCCGACTTCAAGAATTCCAGCTGGCCGAAGTCGATTGTCTTGCGGATCGCGTTGTAGACGAAGGATTCGGCGTAAGGCTGCTCCATGGCGGGAACGATTTCGGCGAAGGTGACGGTGACGGACGCGGCAATCTTGGCGTGCAGGCTATGGGTGCCGCCGTCCTCGAGCCGGATCTCACCATGCACGATATAGGTACCGGCACCCGAGGTGGAGTGGTGGAAGGGCCACTGGAACTTGCCGAAGGCGAGGGGAAGGCCGCCGAGGGTCACATAGCACTCGGGACGTGGATTGCGGAGGCGCTTGGCCTCGCCTTCGAGGTGAGCGGCCATTTCCGGGAGCAGGTTCGGCTTGTTGAAGTCGAATGCCTCTGTCAGTTCCAACTGCAGTTGCCGGTCTCCGGTCCCCGGAAGGCCGAAGGAGAAGATCTGCGTAGGCTGGCCGTTCAGTTCGGCTTCTGTGGCAGAGACGAGCTTGAGGCCGGCTTTCGACGCGGCTGCTTCGAGGGAAGAGACGAGAGATGCTTTCGTTGTCATGGTGAACCTGCTGTGGAATTGCTACAGGTCCAATTTTAGAGCATCAGGCAGTGGAGTGAGATTGTCGGGCGCGGCTGCTCTCAGATGCCGGTTTCGGGCCAACCGAGCGCCCTTCTGACGTGACATTTACAATGAATGTTGTGCAGGCAGAAGCGTCGAGACCCATCATTCTTGCTGACAATCTGAGCAAGGTTTATGCGGCAGGCCGGATCATGGTGGCTGCTGTCCGCGAAGTCTCTTTCCAGGTGCAACCGGGAGAGTTTGTCGCGATCGTGGGTCCTTCAGGGTCTGGCAAGTCAACCCTGTTTTACCTGTTGGGCGGACTGACGAGAGCCAGCGAAGGACGGGTTCTCATAGATGGCGTGGACTTTGCCACCCTCACGGATGCGGAGCGAACGCGCCTGCGGCGGCATCGGATCGGGTTTGTCTTTCAGAAGTTCAACCTGCTGCCAACGCTGTCCGCAATTGGAAATGTCGAGATTGCCTACAAGATCAGCGGCCGCAAGGAGCCAATGGACCGGACGTATCTGGAACACTTGTCGGACCTGCTCTCGATCCGCGGGAGGCTGAATCATCGGCCATCTGAGCTGAGCGGCGGCGAACAGCAGCGGGTTGCGATTGCAAGAGCGCTGATCACAAGGCCCGCGATCGTCCTGGCAGACGAGCCGACGGGCAATCTTGACACGAAGAATTCAGATGCTGTGCTGAAGATGCTGGTGCGATCGAATAAGGAACTGAGCCAGACTACGCTGATGATTACCCATAACCCTGAGGCAGCGTCCATCGCGGGACGCATCCTGCATATGCGGGATGGGGAGATTTTCAAGATTGAGGCCGGATCCGGGCAGTTCGGGGGGGCAAACGATGGGCTGCAGCCGGCGGCTGCCAACGGTATACCGCCTGTTTGACCCTATTTAGGCCGCCCGGTATACTCAGATTTGCAGTAAGCGGGAGTAGCTCAGTGGTAGAGCATCGCCTTGCCAAGGCGAGGGTCGCGAGTTCAAATCTCGTCTCCCGCTCCAATCGCCCTCCGGCGCCAGCCGGGTTGGCTACGGCGATTTGGAGCGACATTCAAGACAGCCCTGCCAAAGGCGCGGTACCCAAGTGGTAAGGGAGAGGTCTGCAAAACCTTTATGCGCCGGTTCGATCCCGGCCCGCGCCTCCAATTCCTCCGAAATCCGTCGAGAACAAGACTCTACTTGTGTCAACCGGATGTGTTGGGCGGGACGGTCACGCGACTCTTGATCAGCCTGAACGAACTCTTTCGACTGAGGCAGCAACTAACTGGTTGGAGCTCGGCACCAGAGGTCCACGCCGATTCTTGGTCGCTTATGACCTCAATGAGACTCGCGGCAAATCGATTTCTTTGAGGATCTTAGCGTCTTGAGCCTTAGGTAATGGAATTTTGCCGTAGCTAAAGTAATCTACAACGTGAGGTCGTTGTAAGTTGTTTAGTTATAGAGCGCTACTATTTTTTCTTTTTGAGCAATAGCAGTTACGAAGATTTGATTCTAGGTACGTTCGCGACTCTGTAACCGTAACTTTTCCTGAGGAATGATAATATCTGCGGAGTGGTGACGAGCGTCTAAGGACATTGAGGCCGCGAGGTTGCGTTAAGGTAAAAATTACAGACTACGGCTATCTTGTCCCCCGCAGTCAGCCCTCTGTTTCGTTCCGGCTGTGGTTCACTACATTTCATTCAGTACGTTTCCTTGCCGCGGAAATACGCACGCCAAATGACTAGAGCTTCACTTAACCGAGAGGGCAAATTGGCTACGGAATCGTTGATTAGGCAAGCTTTCAGAACTGAAAGTGAAACGATACAGATTGCTAAGCCAGCACCAACGCCGCGTTTTGAGAAAACCAGCGTCGTGTATGAGATTTCGTCGGATCACTGGTCGCTCTCTCGAAAAAAGCGAGCCTTCGATGCCGTGAGCGTGGTGCTCACGATTCCCTTTCTCCTTCCTGTATTCGTGGCGATTGCCATTGCAGTCCGTCTAACTTCTTCTGGACCTATCCTATTTGCGCAGCGACGCATAGGGCGAAGAGGGCAGCCATTCACAATTCTGAAGTTCCGGACCATGGAGCACGCCTGCCACGGAACACACAGATCCGTCACCACTTCGGATAATCAGCGTTTTACGCCCGTGGGCCCTTTTCTACGCAGGTGGAAACTGGATGAATTGCCTCAGCTGATCAATGTACTCAGGGGAGATATGAGCCTGGTGGGGCCAAGACCGAAGCTGCCCGAGCACCAGGTTGCCAACTTCGCATGGCGCCCCGGGATCACAGGTGCGGCCACGTATGCATTCGCGTGCGAAGAAGAGTTTCTTGCGACCGTTCCTGCTCACCAACTCGACATCTACTACCACCGACGCATACTTCCTGCTAAGCACAAACTGGACACCGATTACATGCGGAGAGCGAGTTTTCGTTCTGACCTACGGCTTCTTGTGGACACAATGCTACGTCGGTGGGGCAAATCAATCGCCGAAGATCACCTCGGAGATTGCGAGGAAGAGCACTATGTCGAAACCACGATTAGATGGCGGGCGATGAAGTAAAGGGAAGACACCTGCGTGCCTCCGTGATCTGCAAAGATAGGGTTCTCCCCAATCACCAATACCGAAAATCAACCCAATTTCAATAACCATGCAGGACGCGTACATAGCGGACGGAAGATAACCAAGCGCTGCAGACCTTCTGCCGTTGCCAATGTGGATCTTTCCGCAATCTCCAGTACTTCTGCGAGGCCCTCAAAAACTTTCCACATCTTCGGCATCCATTATTGAAAGGCGACATGAAGGAGAACGCGCTGAATTCCCTGGACACAGCATCATGTCCTCAGTGCGGGAACGTATCAAAGTGGTTCATTTCCTCCTCAGATGTAAATCGTCGAATAAGTCCAGAGAAATTCACTTACTTTCGCTGCCCTGCGTGCGAGTTGATCTTTCTGTCGCCTATTCCATCCGATCTTTTCAAATACTATCGGGGTGGATATCAAAAAATTCCCAAATCGCTGAGTGAATTGCGAGTCATTGCGAACAAGGAGAGATACAGACTCGATCCCATTTTGAAGTATGGAAAAACGGGCAAATTACTTGAGGTCGGCCCTTGGATGGGCATCTTCAGCTGCAACGCGAAAGACGCCGGGTTCGACGTTACCACGATCGAGATGGATGATGAGTGCGTTAAATTTCTGCGGGAAACGGTCGGAGTTAAGGCGATTCAGTCACAGGATCCCGCGGCAGCCCTCGACGGGCTGACCGAACGGTTCGACGTCATCGCAATGTGGCATTGCCTTGAGCATATGCCGCGACCGTGGGAGGTACTTCGCAGCGCCGCTGCACGACTGCTGAAGGGTGGAATTCTGCTTGTGGCTATCCCCGACATCGAAAGCTATGATTTTGAGACTCTCAGGGAGCATTGGCTGCATCTGGATGCGCCGCGCCATCTATCTTTCTACACTGCGAGCACTCTTGAGAGAGCTTGCAGTCAAAATGGATTGTCAAAAATAGAAATCACAACATCTGACCGTTTGAGTTCGATACTCAGCTGGAATGCGTGGTCAGATGTCGCCAGCCGTAGACTTCCCATAAGGCTTGCTCGAAGATTATTAGCGCATTATCTGTATTCCGTCGCTAAGCGAAAGAGCAACGGGCATGGGTCTGGTCTTACCGGCGTATTTCTCAAGGGTTGAATGCAGGCGTGCGGTTCTGCCGCTTATGTCCGGGCGTTCGACCACAACGACAGCCGAGTGATCCCACTCCACATCCTGTGCCGTTCTGATTGCTTGAGTCCGAGCAGCCATGCAAGAGCAACAGTCGTTACAATCCAGGCAAGCAGAGCGGGAAGAGGAGCAGGCATAGACGCGTATCTTCTCCAAAAAGGAAGAAGAATCAGTGAAGGAAGAATGCATACAAGCGGACGCAGGAGCCCCTGTTTAAGAAATTCTGCACGATGAATGGATATTGCGGACCTTGTGAAGTGCATGCTGACGCCTATATGGAGAGCGATACTCACAACCGCTCCTGCCACTGTTCCAATTGCCACACCGAGAGCTCCTATCCGTTGAATCAACCAAATGCTGAGGGCGAGATTCACAACGGCTTCGGCTACCGCGGCTATCGTCGCCAGATGCTGGCTGCCCGTCGCTACAACCGCTAGAGCATAGGGGTAGCCAAGCTGGCGAACGATGTTTCCTACCAAGAGAACGACGAGGTATGTCGCGCTTTGCGACGCGTAATCCTTGCCCACCCATAAAGAAAGCAGGGCATACGATCCGAACAGGACAGGTAGACCGCAAAGATAGAGGATCAAGGCGTTATATCGAGTAGTGTTAACAGCAACATCTCCAATTTGCTGAGAGCTACCGACTGACTGCAGCGAAGAGATCGCAGGAATCAACGGGCCAAATGCACTAGCCACCGCGACCATCAAGAAGTTCGTGACACTACTTGCGATCGCGTAATAGCCCGTGTTCCGAAAGTCATAGTGCCCAACAATCACTGTGTCGAGGCCGCTGATGAGCAAAGATGAGAGGCTCCAAATAGTTAGCACGCCACAGTACTTCATGATCCTGATCGCGAATGCTGGCTCGTATGCAGCCCAGGAGAAATCCACCTTATCCTTGCCGAATCGTCTCCACCCGACAAACTGAGCGATTGCGGTTCCTATGTTGAATGCAGCGATTACGGAAGCTAATTGCAACAGTGTCGGCCGCATCAGCAACAAGGCCACAAGTGTTGCCGAAGATAGGACCTTGCTGATCGTCAACAGGATTGTGGGAAACCCGTATCTCTGTAGACCGATGAAGACCGCGAGGAATGCATTGAAAGGGAGACTCACCGCCACTGAGACTCCGATCAAAAGAAGAGCGCCTCGGACGTCTCGAATCAAGGCGACAGGCATTTGATGGAAAAGTCGCGGCACTTGCCACGTCAAGACGGCGATCTGACCCATGCCTGCCAGCGCCGCGAAGGAAAGGATTCGGAACGACGTGCTCAAGACTCTGCTGCATCCAAGGCCGTTGCCGGCAGAATCGTACTCCGCTATGAATTTGGATATAGCGGTTTGAATTCCGAGGTCGAGCAAGCTGACATAAGCGCTGAGCTGCAGGATAAGCACCCATGCGCTGTATTCCGGGGCGGACAGGTGACGCACCAGGAATGGGGGAAGTGCGATACCAACAAGCGCCGAGAGAAATACTCGGATGAGATTTGAGCCCGACCCTTGAAGTATTTTTCTCAGTTTCAAGGTCAGTTACCTAACTCCGGAAGGATGTCTCATTCTGGACACCGTACAACGGTCTCCTGAGTCTTCGGGTTCCCCAATCTGCATGGTCTCCTCGAATTGTCTTCTTCCGATGGTTTCTCGGTCGATCGATAAACCCGGCATTGCCTTGAAACGGGCGTACGGTACCCGCCGTTTGATGTGGGCAAAAGATACCCTGCTTTAAGAATGATTGTACGCTTTGCCACGAAGCGTTTTACGAGCGAAGCGAGCTCGATTAGGCCAGTGCCGGGGCTTCCCGTGTCTTAAGACTCGGGACGCGCTAGTCGACAATTTTGATTGCATCCGACGATGGCGGTGTTTCTCAATCGAGTCTCTGCGCCTTGCACCTTCCCCGCGTCGTTTGCCACACTAGCCTCTGCAAATGCTTTCAGCGCACCACAGTGCGCAAGGATTGACTTTCATGGGACTAGGACTTAAGGCATGGCTCAAAAGACATGGAATTCGACGGCCTCTCAGGTTTGACTACCATGCAGACGGACTTGCTGTGAACGGCAAGAATCTGTCCGCATTGAGAGATGATGCGTTCGACCATGCCTACGACACGGCTGTAAGTTTGAATGTGACCGGCTGGCATGGCAATGTGCCAGACATTCGATGGCGGGCTCATGTCTGCTGCTGGGCCGCTAAAAATGCTCTCTTGCTCCAAGGAGACTTTGTTGAGTGTGGAGTACATACCGGACTGCTCTCGCTAACCGTCGCTCACTTTCTCGGCTTCGAGAAGCGCGATCGAACCTTCTGGCTCTTTGACACTTTCGAAGGGATTCCACTGGAGCGAGTTTCAACAGGCGAGAAAGATCATGCGGCAATGTTGAATGACGTGCTGTATTTCGACTGCTATGACGTGACAAGCCGTAACTTCAGTCCTTTCCCGAACGTCAAGCTGATACGCGGGATACTGCCCGACAGTCTTTCAGACGCATCGGTCGAGCGTATTGCGTATCTCTCAATTGATATGAATAACGCAGACGGAGAAATGGCCACTATCGAGCGTCTATGGCCCAAACTTTCGATCGGGGCGATCGTAGTAATCGACGACTACGCGTTCACTGGGTATGAAGCGCAGTTTCGAGCTTGGAACGCCTTTGCAGAAAAGAAGAATTCGATGATTCTTACGGTTCCTACCGGCCAGGGCATACTCATCAAGTTGAAGTAGCTGATCTCGGAGGCGCTTGTGTAAACAGGTAGCTCAATCTGTGGAGATCATCACGTGGTGCCGAAAATGAACCGCGTGATTTCAGCCTTAAGTGAGTCGTGTTCGTGGGGGTGTCTGTAGGAGGCGAGATGCCTCACTTTTTCGCATTCCTGGGCTGCATTCTTGAAGCCCTCAAGGTCGGAGTACAAGAAGGTGAATGCATCGCGCTGCTCCCGGAAAGGGGCGATTGAAGTCGCAACGACAGCACCTCCGCAGAACCTGGCTTCAGCGATGGATCGACCGTAACCTTCTTTTCTTGAGTGCACCCAGATCCATGAGGCGCTCTGGTAGGCCTTGATCACGTCCGCATCACTCATCTCCGGAAGAACGGTGATTTGCTCCGGTGGGATTGACGACCGTTTGCGGAAGTCATCTACGATGGCATTTCTTCCCGCTAATCCCAGGATCTGCAGGCTCCGGTGCTTGTACAAGTCCGACCGGGAATACAAATCCAGTGCGCCTTCAAGGTCTTTATTCTTGCCCCACCCGGAGCAGAGCAAAACGTGTTTCCCCCGCTCCCCGGAAGGCTCTGTTCGCTTTTCGAGGAACCGGTAAAAAGCATTTGGGAAATAAAATGTACGAGCTTTGCGGAATATGCGAGACCCTCTCCCGATCCGCTCAGTACTTTTGGAAACGTAGATCACGTCCCGGCCGAGAATGCTATGAATCCGCTGAGTTGCCCGGATGTACCGCGCCGCAAAGGAAGTGTTCCGTTGGTTTACTGATATGAAGTCGTGCACGACGATCGCTGTGCGCCTGCTGAGGCACCCGAGGAATGACACTGAATTCGAGGCATGAATCACCTTGTCAAAACGAGCACCGAGCACCGGCATCACAACCTGCTCGGTGAGTACGAAAAGCAAATTCAAGACTGATCTCGGGAGCCCTCGAAGAATCCGTGGGCATCGGAATTGTCTGCATTCGATCCCGCATTCTTCAAACGCGCAGCAAAGGTTATCCACGTACAACGGGATTCCCCTCGAAAGAATTCCGCCAAAAAAGTTGAAGATAAGAACCCGTTGAGGCCTGCCGCGCTTGGTTGGCAGATGTGTTGCGGATCGATCAGTTTTCAACTGCCTTCCCCTTTGCTCATCTCCAAATCTGCTCTTCCCTCAGACGGTCCAGACAAGACTTTCAGGAGCCGGGCGCAAAGATCAAACGCAATAACGAATGCGACCACCGCCGAGAGTCCGACGCAGGATTTAAGCAGAACTGCCAGAGGGTTGAACATTTCAAGACGGGGCAAGTAGATTACAGGCGGCAGGATAAACGCCATCAGGAGAACGCCAATACTTCTCGAACTCAAGCGATGCAAGAAATTGAGGCAATACCCGATCAACAGAGAGCCGATAGCTACCGCAGTGATGCCACCGAAGAGATACAGTTCTGCAAGATAGGAAGAAGCTGTACCAAAGCCCATATTACTTGAGATCGGGTTCAAGTAGACGCTCAAGTCCCCTGACCATAAGTGAAGACCGGAAGCCGCGGTTGGCGTGAGCCCATTCACAAATCCTCCCCAGAGATATTCCCAGCCATACGGGGAGAAGGTGCCATAGTACTTCACAGCGGCCTCCGTGACGTTCATCGACACGCCCTGCATCACAAGGAAGCCGATCGGGCTCACCATTTCGAAGGTATTGTCTTCGCGGAAAAACCCGACCAGGACTGCGCTGACGCTGATCACGGCGGCGCTCGCAACCAGCATAGGCAACCTGAAACGACGGCCGGTCTTGAGGTTCATCAGAAACCACAGACTGAGGATGGTTGAGAAAAACTTGCCTCGAAAGCCGATCAGCAGATCGAGAAACGACAGGGCTCCGAACAGGGCAAGCACTGCCATGAGATGACGGCGGCGCGTTTCAACAACGAAAAGAACAAGGATGGCGGTGATATTCACCATCGACAACGTTCGTGCAAGTACACCGGCACTCTGAAGCACCTCGGCATTATCCGTGTAGACAACGAGGTAGCCCCCGTGGGTGCGGATATACCAGAGATACATCAGGTTCTTATATAGAGAGAAGGGAAGAGTAAGGAGCACCAGGGAATAAAGAGCGGGGAGCCAGCGGCCCGTATACACCTGGCATAAGTAAACAGGTCGGAAGCTGAGGCGGCAGGGCGCGTAGATCAGTATCGCAGAGAGCACAATGATGAGCAGCGTGATCTCCGCGTAATGAGGCTCAACACTGATTGGGAATCTTGTCTGGACGTCAATATACATCGGGTCTTTCTTGGCGCCGAGAATATAGCCCGCGAGCCTGCCGCCCTGAAAGACGAAGAGCATTACCATGAACAAAAAGCACGGATGCCGGCCGCCATCGAACCGATACCACGACAGCCAGACGATTGTTGAAAGCAAGATGACGCTTAGCCAGATACAGCCGCTCTCAGGCAGGACCCCGGCCGCGACCAGCAGAGATGATCCGGCAACGACTGCCAATAGGCTGGAGATCTCGACGAACGCTGTCAGTTTTTCCGGCATAGATGGAGAGTGAATCGCTAGTTTGTACGGTCGTTCGTGCGATTGATCGGAACAAAAGCGCCATCGAAGGCACCTGACATCAACCTCCCGAAACTTGCTAGCCTGCCCGTCGCCAACCTGTATGCGGCGCTCGCAAGGATTGAGGGGATGACTGAAATCAGCGCAATTGGATGGTGAATTCGCGTGTACAAAATGCGGCTTCTCGGCCCGTATATTCCGGAGACATTGTCTGAAGCCTCAATTTCAGAACCTTCACCTGTGCTTCTGCCTTGCTTGTGGTAGACGATGCTTTGGGGGCTATAAGCGAGCTGAAATTGATTGTTAGCCCTGGTAATCCAGTCTATCTCTTCAAAAAAGAGAAAGTAACTCTCGTTCATGAGGCCCACACGTTCAAGAAAAGCGCGGCGTACGAGCAGTGATGCGCCTACGACATAGCTCAACTGCTTTTCTACCTCACGCCGTGGAAGGGCAGTGTCCACAGTGAGACCCTCTCCAATGTGGTGTACTCGAGCGGTCCACTTGGAATATCGAGCGCCCCCTAAAGCCTGCACCGTCTTTCCGTCGTCGTAGTAGAGGAGTGTGGAGCCGCACATTCCCGCCCGAGGCTCCTCTTCCATTCGCAAAACGAGCTCGGCAAGAGCATCGGGAGCGACAGCTGTATCGTTGTTGAGCAGCCACGCATATTCAAGGTCGCCCGCCTTCATGGCGAGCCGCAGGCCTACATTATTTGCTCCAGCAAATCCTAAGTTGCGGCCGGTCTGGATCAAAAACAGGCGCTCTTTGCGGCCATGGAAATCGGCGCTCTTATTTGCACCGAGTTCTAAGTAAGGAATCGGCTTAGGATGCGGCGGATAGCTCAAGTGCTTCAGATCCGCGCTCACAGAGGAAGCCTGGATCGCTCCCTCTGCCCATTCGGCAATTCGAGCCAGCGAATCGTCTGTAGAGCCGTTATCGCAGACAAGAACACAGAAATTGTCATATTTCAGACAAAAAACGGACTCCAGGCACTCAATGGTGTCTCGCCACCCGTTCCAGTTCACGAGGATGATGTAGACCTTAGGCATCGATAAACCCCGCGGGCATCTGGGGAGTTACCGGACAAGAACGGAACGCCGCATAAGCTGATTCCATTATAGATGGACGATGAATGATGTCCTCTCGCGTTGGCTGTCAACTCCGCTCAGTTTCGGCTCGTATCTCCTCGAAAGCAACTAGCTATAACTTCTTGGTGATTCTCAAATGCAATCCCCAAAAATTCATTCACGAATCTTGGAGATGGTATTCCGGCAGCTCTGGTCGAGCTTGGGCCTCAGATTCTAGGATCAATAAGCATGGTTGAACGCTGTCCGACCTCCAGGGATCGAATACTGGTACTTACACCACGTTTTCCATATCCACCTCTTGGAGGAGACCGCCTCCGCATCTACCAGATCTGCAGGCAACTCTCAACTCGATTCGACCTGTCCCTGCTCAGTATGTGCGAATCGGATGAAGAGATGGACGCTCCCATTCCGAATGATGGAGTCTTTGCACGAGTGGAGCGAGTATTCCACGGCAAGTGGGGACGCGTAGTGGGCTGTCTACGCGCCATTCCGTCCCGAACTCCAATTCAGGTTGGCTATTATCGAAATCCTGACTTTGAGAAACGGCTGCGCCATATGGCTTCCGAGCATGACTGCTTGCTCGCACACCTGATTCGCACGGCTCCCTATATAGCGCCCTTCCACTTACCGAAAGTATTAGAAATGACGGATGCCATTTCCATGTCGTATCTGCGCACTGCGCGTCACTCGCGATCCATAAGCGCCGCGCTGCATTTCCTTGAAGGACGGAGATTGGTGAACTTTGAACGAGAGATGGCTCTCAAATGCGACCTCAACGTACTTGTATCCGAGGTCGATCGCGAATTCCTTTTTCCTTCTGGCGAAGCTCGCAACGTACTAGTTTGTTCCAATGGCGTTGACGCGGGTGCTCTTCCCTTTCAATTTGCGCCCGACGGCAAAACGATAATCTTTATCGGCAAGAATTCAACTCGACCCAACATGGACGCAATTCTGTTTTTTCAGGAAGAAGTGTTTCCATTGGTGCGGGCACGGCTCCCCGAAGCGCGATTCAAGGTCATCGGGCAAATCGAGACTGAATTCAGACGAAAGCTAGAAGCGCGCGGAGTTATCGTTACAGGGACCGTGCCGAGTGTTGCCGATGCTGCCGCAGGTGCTTCTGTCGGCGTTTGCCCTCTCCGCATTGGTGCGGGTATTCAGAACAAGATCCTGGAGTATATGGCCTTCGGTGTTCCAACCGTCACCTCCCCTGTTGGACTAGAGGGGCTCGCTGCTGTTTCAGGCGTCCATCTGATGACTGCTGACCATCCAAGCGAATGGGCAGACAGAATCGTGGAGCTTTTGGTCGACCGCAGCATCTCAGCGCCAATGGCTTTTGCAGCCCGGCGGTTTGTCGAGGAGCACCACTCCTGGTCAGCACACATCGCATCGTTGGCCGATTCGATTCATGGTCTGATCCGCAGCTCCGGAACAGGCAGTTTTCGGGGAGCAGCGAATCTTATCCAGTAGGCCTGCAGAACACACGTCTGAACGAGGTTCAGGTCGTGGTCCTGTAAACTATTGAGCATTGCCGGAATCTGAACCAGTAGGATTTCATGCCTTTAGACGTTTCCTCCCGAGAACCGCAGGCTCCATCCAAAGCGACCGTCGCTCCTCAATCGTCCAAGTCGGATGATTTGACTTTCCTGGATGTCCTGATCGTTCTGGCTGAACGCAAAACGACAGTCGGGTGGGTCACTCTGGTCTTCACCGTCTTGGCAATTATCCTGTCTTTGCTTTTGCCTAAGCGGTACACCGCAACGACAGCACTTTTGCCGCCGCAGCAGAACTCCTCGTTGGCATCGGCACTCTCTTCTCAACTAGGCAGTCTGAGCGGAATGGCATCGCTTGCGGGCGGCGGCCTTGGCTTGAAGAATCCTAATGACATGTATGTCGGCATGCTCAAGAGCCGCACCGTTGAGGACGCAATGGTGCAGCATTTCGAGTTGATGAACGAATACCACAAGAAATTCACTTCCGATGCACGCCACGAGTTTGAAAATCACACCAAAATAGATGGCAGCGGGAAAGACGGTCTCATCCACATCTCAATCGATGACCGGGACCCCAAACGAGCTGCAGAGCTTGCGAATGGATATGTCGACCAGTTTCGAAAATTGTCCGAGCACATGGCCATCACCGAAGCGTCGCAGAGGCGCTTGTTCTTCCAGCAGCAGCTGGAAGAAACCAAAGAGAGCCTTGCAAATGCGGAAGAGGCTCTGAAGGAGACTGAACAGAGGACTGGCCTCATTCAAGTTGACGCTCAGGCAAGAGCTCTGATCGAATCCGCCGCCCTCCTTCGCGCCCAAATCGCGGCCAAAGAAGTACAAATTGAGTCTCTGAAGACTTTTGCGACCGGTGAAAACTCACAGTTGGTCCAGAGCCAGAAAGAACTGGATACGCTTCGCGGACAACTGGCGAAACTTGGAGGGTCGGCCAACATTGACGAGGGGCTAATCGTTCCCAAAGGGCAGGTCCCGACCGCTGGACTTGATTACGTGCGCAAGCTTCGCGATGTCAAATACTACGAGACGGTGTTCAATATCCTGGCACGCCAGTTCGAGATCGCCAAGGTGGATGAGGCAAAACAAGGGTCACTCATTCAGGTTGTTGACGCGGCAACCGTTCCCGATAAGCGGTCGTTTCCCAACAGAGCCCTGATCGTTATCTGTTCGATGCTTGCCGGCTTCTTTGTAGGCATCGTCGTAGCACTGCTCCAGGCGATCACAAAGCGTGTGAAGAGTGAGCCAAGATTGGCAAGACGCTACCACCTCTTCAGAGACGCGCTCTCCTTCAGGAAGCGCACCGTATAGAAAGGCTACGCGGGGTCGGGAGAGGCTGAAGGCTTGGCATTGTAGTTACTGGGCATTCCCTGCTTCTTTCCAACCGTCCTGGTTTTTCAGTTGAGCGGAAGTTTGCCATTCTGCCAGCCGGATCTTGCGTGACTCGAACAATCGCCGGAACATTTCCCTGCGGATTATACGGAGAAATCTTGAATCCTCCCTTTTCAATGTCCGTGTACAAAACAGTGCCAACAGCTTCATGGTCAGAAGCAGGCGATCAACGGGACTTTTGTAAAGATCGTTGAAAGCTGACTCGGCTGCGAGAATGTTCTGGAGGCGTTCTGGACTCATCCTGTCTTTCCAATTCGCCAATGACAGTTGATGTTCAACCCTGATATCGCCGGCTACGTAGATCTTCCTTCCGGACCTGAAGGTTCTGTGGCACATGACGTAGTCGAGATAGTCGAGCCAGAAGTCCCGATCGAACCCACCTATTTCCATGAGATGACGAACGTTCCACATCGTACAGGAGTTCATGACCGTGATCTCGGATTCCGGGAAACCGCAATAGCCGATCTGCATTCGTCGCCTATGCCGTCGCTGCACGTAGAGAGGCGATTGCACGATCTCCCTTTCAATCAATTCGGGAACAATTGCAGCGACATCCTCGCGGTCTTGAAACTGCTGCGCTAGAGCAGTCAACCGCGCCAAGGCGTGCATTGGCAATGAAGTGTCCTGGTCAAGAGTGAGTAGCCAATTACATCCTTCTGCCTGGGCTAGTTCCAACGCATAGTTGTATGCGTTTGCGAGGCCCGCGTTGCGCGTGGCGCGAAAGATGCGGACGCCATTCGGTACGTCATTGTCGTCGGAAGCCGCATTGGGCGAATTGTCATAGAGCAATACCCGAAGATTCAAAGAGTCGCCGCGAACTTGAGATGCAGATTGCATCAGCGTTCGAAGGCTGATTGAATCAGTTGGCCGCGTTTTGTATAAAACAACGACAGCGAGCAATGAGACCGGCGTTGCGGGCGTTTTGAAAGTGGTATCCATGAAGGACAATCTGGAGATCGATAGGGACTGCTGGATCTGAAAGCAGGGTGACTTCAGTCTAAACGCGAGCTTTGAACGCATTTCCAGGCCGCGAACTTCGCGCCCCTGGCCTCGTATATGGAAGGCTGCAAGTCCAGCAGCCGCAGCGCTTTCAGCCACGGTCGAGCGTTCTGAACGGCACCTCAGAAAACCTGCCTTGTGCTCCAGGCAATCCGCCCGGTTTCGCGGAATTCTGCAAAGGACCATCCCTCAAGTTTTAGTCGGCAAAAGACGGTTTCAAAGGCTCTAAGTCGTTGGCGACGCTCATGCTAGACTCGTGCCATATGTGTTCTCGAAACTGCGGGAACGACCGGGGTATCCCTTCAGGCGAGAGGGTGCACCGGCGGCCCGCGATGCGATTGAAGATCGTCAGCTTAGCCACGGCAGCGGTGCTCGTTTTTGGGGGAAGTGTCCGCGGGAGCGCGCAAGAGGAATATCCAAGTTACGACAGCAGCGGTAGTGGGTTACAAACACAAGGCTCCTCCGACTGTTCCGACCCGGCATTTGCCGCCTCGCCAGGATGTTCTCGGCAGAACACAGGGCAAAATGCCAATCAACCCGGGCAGAACCAGTCAAATCAGACAGGTATCTTCGGACAATCCAATCCGAATTCACAAACCTTCTCCAGGCCCGATAGAAACTATTTTGATGTTGATCAGTATGGTCGTCAGCTAAATCGGCCTTACAGAGTCAATCAGCCTCCGCCTCTTCCTGAGCACCTGACGGAATTTCAGAAGTTTATTGCCTCAAGTACGGGACAGGTGTTGCCTATTTATGGCTCGAACCTCTTTCGGGAGGTCCCATCAACCTTTGCGCCGGTCGATATGTCACCAGTACCGTCCGACTTTGTGATCGGCCCGGGTGATGAGCTGCGTATTCGAGTCTGGGGCCAGCTCAGCTTTCAGGCAAACGTTCGAGTTGATCGATCTGGCGAGATTTACCTTCCGCAGGTGGGTCCAATACACGTCGCGAGTATTCCGTTCTCGGGGTTGGACAAACAGCTGCGCGACGCAATCGGCAGAGTTTATAAAAACTTCGACCTGACCGTGGATCTTGGACGAATTCGATCGATCCAGGTCTACCTGTCGGGTGAAGCTCGGACGCCCGGTCTCTACACGGTGAGTTCGCTTAGTTCTCTGGTGGATGCGCTTTTTGCCGCAGGCGGCCCGCGAACCTCCGGTTCCCTTAGACGCATCGAAGTGCGTCGAAATGGCGAGAAAGTTGCCGATTTCGACCTCTATGCTCTGCTCATTCGCGGAGACAAGTCCAAGGATGTCAAGCTACAGTCGGGTGACGTGATCTTCATTCCCCCGGCGGGTGGACAAGTCGCAATCACGGGAAGTGTCCGGGTACCCGCCATCTATGAATTATTGCCGGGCGAGTCAGTATCAGAACTGGTTGCTGACGCAGGCGGCGTTTCCGCAGTAGCGTCGCAGGCACGCCTGTCGATCGAGAGGATCGAAGAGCACAACAGCCGCCACGCGATGGAGGTAGCTTTTGACCAGGCAGGGCTCGCGACCGTTCTGTCAGATGGAGATCTGGTTCGTGTTTTCTCGATCGTTCCTCAGTACAAGAAGACCGTCATTCTCCGGGGGAATGTGGCGAATCCAGGACGATTTGCATGGCATCCCGGAATGCGGGTAAGCGAACTGATCCCGGATAAAGACTCACTGACTACGCGAAACTACTGGTGGAAGCGTACTCAACTTGGATTGCCCGCCCCGGAATTTGAACCCACTGCAGATTTTCGCAAACTTCGCCAACCCAAAGACAACGAGGCTTTGACACTCAGGCCACAGGGGGATTCTGCAAGCGTCGATCAGCAAGGTACGCAAGAACAGGGCCTTTCCGATCAGGCCAACTCGCAGCAGAACCGGACGTCGCAGGATCAGGCTCTCGCGGCGGGCGCTCAGGATCAGCCGGATTCCACAGCGCTCCCGAGTCGCGGTGCAAACAGCTCCCTGGCGGCACAGGGAGAGACTGCATCGCGAAGAGGCCTTGTCAATCAAGCACCGCAAAAGACTACAGTCAGTATTCTGGCGCCGGACATCGACTGGAACTATGCGGTGGTGGAGCGAATCGATCAGGAAACGCTGAAGACAACTCTGATCCCATTCGACCTGGGCAAACTTGTTCTGCAGCACGACTCCTCCCATGATCTCGAGCTTCAAAGCGGCGACGTGGTTTCAATTTTCTCGGAAGCTGACATTCGTGTACCGACTGAGCAGCAAACTAAATTCGTAACGCTCGATGGAGAGTTCGTCCATGCTGGTACCTACAGCGTTCGATCTGGCGAAACGTTGCGCGATTTAGTGTCACGTGCGGGCGGATTCACATCGAAAGCCTATCTTTACGGCTCGGAGTTCACGAGAGAGTCAGTCCAAAAGGCGCAGCAGGCAAGAATCGATGAATACGCCCGCACTCTCGAGGCTTCTATTCAACGAAGTAATCTCGCGCTCGTTTCAGCGGCGGCAACCTCTCCCGAGAGCGCTGCGAGCAGCACAGCCGCGCAAGCGACAGAAAAGGACCTTCTTGCTGGTGTCCGGGAGATAAAGGCGACAGGTCGCATCGTATTGGAATTTAAGCCCGGTAATCGGGACCTTGCATCCATACCGGCTATAGATTTGGAAAATGGGGATCATTTTGTCATTCCCCCGATCCCTGCAGTGATCAATGTAGTAGGTGCGGTATATAACCAGAATTCATTTCTGTTCAGGCCTTCCCAAAGAGTTGAAGGATACCTGCTGCAGGCTGGCGGACCCAATAGGAACGCGGATAAACGACACGCCTTCGTCATCCGCGCAAATGGCAGCGTCGAGAGCCGGGACCGCTCAGGGAGTCTCTGGACTTCCGATAAGTTTGGCCAGTTGCATTTAAATCCAGGCGACACAATCGTCATTCCAGACAAGACGTTCAAGCCTTCCCTGCTTCGTGGCTTCCTCGACTGGTCGCAGCTATTCTCCCAACTCGCGTTCGGTGCAGCAGCCATCAACGTTCTTCGGTAAACACGGATCGCAATTGACTGTCCTGATCTTCCTGGCGGAGAGCGAGGGTGGCGGCTCCGGTACGGTCGGCGACCTCGAGTTTGGCACTGATGCGTAGCGGGCTGTCTCGCTCCAGTTCAACTGGCTGCGGATCGTTGTTGGTCGCCAGTGGGCTTTACGGGTTCAGGCGAGGACGCCTCCTGGATGGCGAACGAAAACCTCCGGATCATAGATAGAGGCAAATATCGTCGCCTCCCGCCGAATGCGCGACCAGGTGGCATCGGCTTCCATCATGCTCTCCATCACGCCGAGATACTTTCCTTCTTCGATGTTGCCGTATTTGAAAAAGCAATCCGTGATGATGATTGTTCCCTTGGCGGTATCGATCGCGACAGCCATTGAGGAACGATGATGAACGCCGGCCCAGAAGACACGGAGCCCCGGCAGCAATTCCTCTTCATCGGCGAGGAGGCGCACCTTCTCCCAGCCATCATTCTGCAGATAGTGATTCACGTCTGGAGGCACGCGGAGATGGCGAGGAACATGGAGGTGGTAGTAGGGCGCTTGGAAGTCTTCGATCCAGCCGCGGCGCGAGATGCCGATGTTGGCATTCCGGAACAGCGGGATGTTCGCTGTGGCGTATGCCTGCAGCGGAGTGACAAGAACAAGCGAGATGTCCTCTGGCGCTAGACCCTGCGAACGAAGGATGTTCTGGGGAAGCTGAGCTTCTGGCCGGACAATCTGCGCTTCTGGATAGCCGAAGAAGTTTAGCCACGCCTGGTTGATGATGGTCAGATCCTGGGGCGGCCCAGTGTTGATGAGAATGTTGTGGCCTTCGGCGCGAACGAGATAGATGAGAATATTCATCTCCTCGCGACGGTTCCATGCTTCCATCCAATAGACTTCAGGACCGGGAACCCAGAATGTTCCGGCGTTGAACGCCTGCACGGTAAAGTTCATCGCGCCTGGCCCTCCTGGGTGACGTGGGTCTTGAACCTGCGGATGCCGTCGAGAAAAACACTGATATCGCTGCCCAAACTGATCATTCGATATCCCTCTGCAATCCAGTGAGCGGCGGACTCCTGATTGGGCGGAAGAAATCCGGGAGCCACCCCGTATTTCCTGCAGGTTCGTACGAGTTCATTCATTGCATCGATGAGTTGAGGATGATCGAATTGCGCGGGAATCCCCATTGAAACCGTCAAGTCATAGTGGCCGATCCAGGCGACGTCAACTCCAGGTACAGAGATGATTTCCTCGAGATTCTCAAACGCCCTCGCAGTTTCCACCTGGATGATCACAAGGTTGTCCTGGTTCGCTTTGGCGAAGAACTCAGCGCCTGCCGGACGGTAGAGATCGTGAGCGATGCCTAAGGCAACGCCGCGCCGGCCCTCGGGAGCATATTTAAGCTGGCGAACGATTTCTTCCGTCTGCTGTCTCGTCTCTACGCGAGGGACCATGACTCCTCTTGCGCCGATGTCGAGAATGCGGGAAAGCGGAGCAAAGTTAAGGTCCGGGACTCGAGCAATGGGCACGATGCCGCTGCCCCGGCAGGAGGCAATCAGCATCTCGAGCATGCCGATATCGCAGCGCCCATGCTCCATATCGAAGATGACGAAATCGAGACCGCATGAATCGAGCATCGCGCCGATGCCTGGCGTGAAAAACTCGAGGAGCAGCTGGCCGAGCAGCAGTTCTCCATCGCGAACGCGCTGGCGAAAACTGTTCATCTCGCCTCCGGCAATTTCGTGATTACTTTTCGGCGCTCGAGTTTCTCGAGGAACCTCGGGTGAGTAAGCACTTTGGGATTGACGACATGCTGCGGGGGCTCACCGCGATAGACTGCAAGCGCACCCATACAATCCATGCGGCCCATATCCCTGAAAAGCTCCTCGGTCCAGGCGATGGAGTGGGATGTCAAAATCACGTTGTCCATGGACGCCAGTGGAGATTCGGCGCTGAGAGGCTCTTTCTCGAAGACATCGAGTGCGGCTCCTGCGATTTTCCGCTTCTGCAGTGCATCGATCAGCGCAGCCTCGTTAACGATTGGTCCGCGCGCTGTGTTGATGACGACGGCATCGGGCTTCATCAGCAAGAACTGCTCTTCTCCAAGAAGACCCCGGGTTTCAGGCGTGAGCGGGCAATTTACGAGAACGTAGTCGGACTGTGCGAGCAACTCGGCGAGGGAGACCATCTTGACCCCGAGCTCCGCTGCTTTAGGTTCAGACGCATACGGATCGAAACCGAGAAAGCTGCGCACGTCAAGCGCGCGCAGCAGCCGAATGGCTTCAGAAGCAATGTTGCCCAGGCCGATAGTGCCGACCACGCGATCGCGCGGTTCGCGCCCCAGGGGCTGCGTGCTTTCAGTCCAGGAACCTTTGCGAACGAGCCGGTCTTTTTCCAGCAGACGATGCGAGAGCGCCAGGATGAGAAGGAGGATCGACTCGCCGACGGGACGGACGACTGCCGTAGGCGTGATGTAGACGGCGATTCCGTGCTCGGTGCAAGCGTTGAGGTCCACGTTGTCATAGCCAACGCCGCAGCGGCCAATCGCGCATAGCTGCTCGATTCCTTCAAGGGATTGTGTCGTGACGCGCGGCTTCAGCGAAATCAAAACATCGCAGTCCGCGAGCTGTGCAGGGGAATACTCCGGCAGATATTCACTCAGGAAGCTGTATGCAACCGACGGGTTCTCGTCGAGTAACGACAGGCCGATATCCGGGAACGCGAGAGATCTATCGGCGCGGCAAAAGTCAGCCGAAAACTTCACCCGGAATAAATCTTTCGAATCCGCGTTTGTAGTTCCGCCGGAAGGAATCATGCCTTCCTTTCAAGAACGACAACCCAATCCTGGAAGATGGGGACCTCAGCAATCTTCCACGATCCGTCAGATTCTGGAGTGACCGCTCCGATGTTTGTTTCGACGCCGTCGACCGGGTTGAAAAAGAACGCCCGGTACGATCCTGCCTTGAGATTGCGGAAGGTCGCGCCCGTGTACGAAGCGGGTATGAACGCGATGACTGCCTCGCCGGGAACTTCGGCAGAGAATGGCTTCCAGTAATCCTGCTTGCTCCAGCGCGGATCGATCAACTCTGGCTTCGGCTCGAGTTTCCACCACGAGTAGCGCAGCAGGAGCGACTTCGCCAGGCCGAGCTGGCCTGATCCCGGCAACGCCGCGGCAATATCCCATGCCGGGCCGCCCCAGGAGTGCCCGTGAGGAGAGAGGCCGTAGGGCTTCTCGCGCGTGTTCAGTTGCCAGATGCCGTTGGCCCCGTAGGTGTGGCCGCCCGTGCCACTCAGCAGAGCCGACCAGAACATGAACCGCTGCACTTCCTGCCGGCTCGCTTCCTGTATGCCTTCGTAGCAGACCTCTCCGATGAGCACCGGCATCTGCGGCGTGGCGGCGAGCGAGCGATTCACTGTTTCGATCGTGTCGGGCACGCTCTGCCGGTCACTGTGGCCTGTCTGGAGCATGTCAAAGTCCAAGACGGAAGGATCATCGACGCATTCGCGGGCACTACTGGATGGATGGATGGTGATGGGGTGTCTGTGCGGGTCGATCGATCGCACATAGCGTGCCAACTCTGTGAGGCCGTGCTTCTGTGTTGCAGCGTCTGCTTCAGGAGTCTTCGAAAGGTAGTAGGGCATCGTGCCTTCGCCAGCCAGGCACCAGACGACTGGATAAGCGCTCCAGCGGGCGACAAGGTACCGCCAGTGTTTCTTGACTTTGTCCATCCCCATTCGCGGAATGAAGTATCCCCAGAATCCCACGATGCAGGCAGCGAGGCCATGGTCAGCGAGGTAGCGGATCCGTACGTCGGCCGTATCGAAATAAGCGGGATTGATCTTGGCGAAATCGCGCTCCCATGGGTAGCCCGCCTCATTCGCTCCGCGCTCGTCAAATGGCTCCATATCGGGATACAGGCCGGCGACGATCTGAACGGTGGTGAAGCCCTTGTGCACGCGGTCCGCGGTCAGCGATTCGAAGCCATCGGGCCACGCGAGGCGTTTGCATAGCCCCATCCACCACGTATCGCCAAGCCAGAAGAATGGAGTGCCGTCCGCATGCTGAAAGTGACGCTTATCCGGCGCGACCTTCAGAGAGCCATGTTTGTAGTGAGGATTTGCTCCTGCGTACGGTTGAACCTCCAGAGTCAGAGACTGACCGTGAAGGTTGCGATTGCCCGTGTCGTTGCAGATCGATCGGACCGTGTAGCGCCCTGGCGCTGCGGGCGCATATCGGACGCACCACGTTGACTCCCCGGCCCAAAATCCCGGGACACGTTCTTCGGAGCCAGAAGGAGTTGTGATAAGCGCGTCGACTTCCACCTGATTGAACGGGTCGGCATATTGCTTGTCGCTTTTGTAGCACCACTCGGTCGCCAGGCCTGCCGTTGCCGTCATCGCTTCCGCGAATCCATACTTGCCAGCAGAGGCCAAGGCCCCGGTTACCGCCACCGACTTCACAAAGTCGCGTCTCGACATGCCGTCAGACATCTTTTCACCGCCAGGCAACAAGGACCTCCCCCGCTACTTCAGTAACGGAAAACTAGAGCAGTGATTTGGCTCTGTCAAGCATTTGAAGTGTCGAGTCCTCTCGTCACCGAGCCGGGCGATGGCCGGGAATCTGCTTGACAGTGCAACTTGGGCGACTTTAAGTTGACCACTCACCGGCAGGTCGGTCTGACGCTGAGGAACACCCAGGTGAACCAACTGAATGAGGAGGGCTGATGAAGGCCTTCGACAATTTCATCAACGGAAAGTTTGTCCGCTCCAGCGGAGAGAAGCGGATCGAAGTCACCAACCCCGCGACTGGGGAGCTGATCTGTACCGTCCCGGACAGCACGGACCAGGATGTGAACAACGCCATCGCTGCAGCGAAGGAAGCGCAACGCTCCTGGGGCGCACTGCCTGCGGCAAAGCGGGCCGGACACCTGAAGGCACTGGCAGCCAGGATCCGGCAGCACGTCGAACCCATTTCGAGAGTCATCACGGAGGAGCAGGGAAAGACGTTGGGTCTCGCGCGAGTTGAGGTCGAGTTCACCGCGGACTATCTGGATTACATGGCGGAATGGGGTCGCCGGATAGAAGGCGAGATCATTGAGAGCGATCGGGAAGGGGAGACGATCTTCCTATTCCGCCGGCCAATTGGGGTGATCGGTGGAATCCTGCCCTGGAATTTTCCTTTCTTTCTCATCACGCGCAAAGCCGGCCCGGCGCTGATCACCGGAAACACGATCGTTATCAAGCCCAGCGAAGAAACTCCTCACAACGCGGTGAAGTTCTGCGAATTGCTTGCCGAGATGGATTTTCCGCCCGGACTGATCAACGTCGTCCACGGAAAAGGGGCCAATGCAGGGCACGCGGTTGCTTCCTCTCCCGATGTCGGAATGATCAGCTTCACTGGCAGCGTAAATACCGGATCAGCGGTGATGGCTGCGGCCGCGAAAAACATCACGAAGGTCAATCTCGAGTTGGGAGGCAAGGCACCGGCAATTGTGATGGCGGACGCGGATATTGACCTTTCAGTAAGAGTGATCAAGGCTTCCCGCGTGATCAACAGCGGCCAGGTCTGCAACTGTGCGGAGCGCGTGTATGTGCATCGGTCGATCGCGCAGGAGTTTGTCGGAAAGCTGACCAGCGCAATGCAGGCC
>Ga0105248_10000754_pt1 | contig 36253 bp, 36 predicted proteins | sample KBSS34metaG_FD_81524 | JGI IMG/M metagenome (GOLD analysis project Ga0105248, IMG submission 81524) | Switchgrass rhizosphere microbial communities from Kellogg Biological Station, Michigan, USA - KBS S3-4 metaG | ecosystem: Host-associated > Plants > Roots > Rhizosphere > Soil | place...
ACTACCCGGTCGCGCTCGAGGGCGCGTTGAAGCTGAAGGAGATCAGCTACATCTTGCGGGCTGCCGGTATTCACGACCGGCAGCTAGACAGAATGGCTGCGTGAATTCGGGCGGCCCGTCCCTCGCAACAACGTAGGTTGCGCGCCAGGGGCGAGCCGAGCTACATCAATGCACCGGACCGATGGACGGTCAGGTCGTTGCGAATTCACGAGGAGACGGGCCATGGATAAATCTATCACTCTGCACGTCGGTTTGGACGTGCACAAGGACAGCATCGATATCGCCACCGCTGCTCCAGGGCGCGACGGCGAGGTGCGTCACGTGGCCAGCACCGGCGGGGAGCTGACTTCGCTGGACAAGGCGCTGTGCAAGCTCGTCAGCCGAGGCCACCGGCTGCACGTGGTCTACGAAGCCGGACCATGTGGGTTCGTGATCTGGCGCCACCTGAGCGCACACGGCATTGACTGCGAGGTGGTGGCGCCGTCGTCGATCCCGAAGCGTTCAGGCGATCGCATCAAGACCGACCGGCGTGATGCCATGTTGCTGGCGCGACTGGATCGGTCTGGCGAACTCACCGCGGTGCGGGTGCCCGGTGCGGCCGACGAGGCCGTGCGTGATCTGGTGCGTGCTCGCGATGACGCTGTGCGCGAGTGTCGTAACGCCCGCCACCGGCTCAAAGCGCTGCTGCTGCGCAACGGCATCACCTACGCTGGTAAGAGCGCCTGGACGGCAGCGCACCTGCGCTGGCTGGCCACGATGAAGATGGAGCACGCGGCTCAGCAAATCGGGTTCCAGGAATACCTGCACTCGATCACCGAGGCCACCACGCGCATCGCACGGCTCGAGCAGGCCATGCGCGACACGCTGGCCGACTGGAGCTCGAAGCCGCTCGTGCAGGCGCTGATGAGCCTGCGCGGCGTGCAGCTGATCGCAGCGATGACACTGGTGGCCGAGCTGCAGGACTTCTTGCGCTTCGATTCGCCCCGCAAGCTCATGGCCTTCGTAGGCCTGGTCCCTGGCGAGCACTCCTCGGGCCCCAAGCGGCGCCAGGGCAGCATACCAAGGCCGGCAACAGCGCCGCGCGGCGCATGATGGTCGAGATCGCCTGGCACTACCAGCACAGCGCGCGCGTGAGCCCCGTCATTGCCACCCGCCAAGATCAACTTCCGCCCGCCATCACCGACATCGCCTGGGCTGCGCAGCTGCGGCTGCACTCGAAGTTCAAGCGCCTGCTGGCGCGCCGAGTCATGAAGAACAAAGCCGTGGTGGCCGTGGCACGCGAGCTCGCGGGCTTCGTCTGGGCCATCGGCTGCCAGGTCCAGACCTCAGGCTGGCAAGGTATCGCGGTCGAGCCCACAACCGCAGCAGCGAGCTGACCACCGAATTACGGAACACAAGTACCGCATCGCCGGACACCACCCGAAAGGAGGCCAGCCAACTCTGCAATTGCATCAGATGCCGGAGGGGGAACGCGGCGCAGCCTCGGCCACTGGGGAATCCTCGATCCAGTTATTGGTGGGCCTTGCAGGCGCCAGTCGCTTGCAACGCGATCTCAGTCGCTAGAGCGAAGGCAGCCCCGCGACGTAAATCTGTCTTGAGGTAATCAACCCTCGAATATCAGCATGAACAACCGTCGCACATCCCTTCACGGGTGCCAACCAAAGGCTCCGTCGCGTTCCCTGTCCGGCAACGGCTATCAATCCAGATCTGCGTCGCAGAGGAACGCATGCGCCCTCAATCGACCACACTTGACAAATGAAGCCATATCAACTGGAAGTCTGATCGCCGTGCATGCCGAGCGACTCGCGTCGCGAACACCCGTTGCGCCTAGCACATGAGGCGTTATGTCGACTGCGTCAGGAGCGGCGCTTCTCGCGTGACAGCAGGACGAGAATAGTTGCAGATAGTTCAAGTCGCTGGCCACAGTCACTTTCCCGGCATCGCTTCGAGCCCTTCTGGCGCTCGAACGCGGCGAAGAGCCGGCCGGCAGGGTGGGACACGCTCGCGGCAGTGATCCCACGAGCGAAATGACGTATAGCAAGGAAGCGACCGCGAGCAAGCCGTCTAGCGTCTGTCCCGCCTTCTATTGAGGCGATCAGGTGTTCGTGTTCTCTGGCGGCACAACGTCCGGGTGGGGCAGCCCAGCCGCGGGCCCATGATCCGCGGTCCGGTGCGGCAATCCTTGGCAGCCTAGCAAATAGCTGGTCATGGTGATCGAGCCCAGCGCGCCGCCTTCGATCAGCACCTCAGCCGCCTCGCCCGCTTGGTGGCACAGGCCGGCCAGGTAGGGCAGCGGCAGGAAGTGCTCCGGCGTTGGGACCGCCAGTGCATGGTCCGAGTGTCCCGAAATGGCAAGGATGTCCTTTGGCCGCGAGCTCATGATCCGCTGGATTTCGGCATCGAAACGAAGCCCCCAATCAAAGGCGCCGTCAGCGCGCTTCCAGTCGATCAGTCGCAGGTTGTGCACCACATTTCCGCTGCCCAGGATGAAGACGCCACGTTCGCGCAACGCTGCCAGTCGTTGGCCCAGCTCGAAGTGGTAGCCGATCTCCTCGTCGGCGTTGATGGACAACTGCACAACCGGCACGTTGGCCTCGGGGAAGATGTGCGCCAGCACTGACCACGTGCCGTGATCCAGTCCCCAGCTGTCGTGGTCAAGCCCGACATAGGTTGGCTGCAGCACGTCGGCGATCTCCTGGGCCACCTCGAGTGAGCCGGGCGCGGGATAGTCGAACTCGAACAGCTCCCGCGGGAACCCGTAGAAATCGTGGATGACCCGAGGCTGCTGCATCGCAGTCACGGCGGTGCCATTCACATACCAGTGGGCCGAGATCGCTAGCACGGCCCGGGGCAGGGGCAGCGCCCGGCCAAGCGCACGCCAAGCCGAGGTGTACCGATTGCGTTCAAGGGTGTTCATCGGACTTCCATGCCCAATGAACGCGGCAGGCATCAAGGCGGCGGTCACGAGCGCATCCTAGACCACTCGGACAGGCTGAAGCGCACTGGGCAAAGAAAGGCGGCGCGACTCCTTGGCCTGGCTTAGGTGCTGTCTTGGACAGGTCCGCTACTTCACGAGGGTAACCGGGACGTCGGCCAAATGGATCACCTTGGTCGACGTCGATCCCAGGGCTAGATTCCCAAGGGCTCGCATGCCGCGGGTGCCCATCACGATGGCGTCCACACCTTCAGCCTTGGCGACCTCGACGATCTTCGCTGCAGGATCGCCGATCGTCACGTGCTCTCGATACGGGCGCCCGGCATCGACGAGGAGCTTGCGTGCGGGTACGAGTTGCGATCGACCATGTTCAAGTTGCATGTTGTCGAGCTCGTCCTGCCCAATTCGCAGCACCGCGATCGGGACCTCGGCCTTTATTTGCACGTTGATGATCTGGATGGCGTCGTAAGCGGCCATGGCGTATTGCAACGCGCGGATTGCAGCCTCCGAGTCGTCGATCGCGATCAGTGCGGTGCTCATCTCGACACAGTTTAAGTTGATTCCGAAGCGACCCGCACCCATGCCACCATTCCTCGCTGGCGGCGCTCCGACCCAAATCCGACCTGCGAACGTTTTGCTTGACGACCTGTCCGGTTGATCACAACAATCAGCCCGAGAAGAGGTCGATTTGGACGGTGGCCAACACGAGGTCGATACGCCAGCAGCACCGCTGCCGCAGAGGCGTAGGTGCTCGATATGGCTGAACGGAGTACGGTCATGAGCATCGCTCGTCAAGGGTGATAGCAGTGCCGCTTCATCCGCTCCACCGCATGCTGCTCGGAGCGACTGTCACGTTGTTCCTCGGCGTCCTGCTCAGCGATGTCGCGTACGGCCAGAGCTACGAGGTGCAGTGGAAGAACTTCGCGTCCTGGCTGATCGTTGGTGGCTTGTTGGTCGGCGGGTTGACGTTGCTGTGGGCGCTGATCATGCTGCTGCGCGCGGATGGGCGATCGGGATCGCCAGTCGTTTACGTGCTTCTACTCGTAGCGAGTTGGATCTTTGGATTTGGGAACGCCCTGATCCACGCCAAGGACGCGTGGGCGAGCATGCCGACGGCAACCGTTCTGTCGGTGATCGTCGTCGCGCTCGCGGGCGCGGCGACTTGGCGCGGCTTCGTGAGCCTGCGAGCGCAAGCGGCGTCATGAAGCACCGGCTGATAACGTCGCTTGCCGTGCCGCTGCTCTTCCTCGCGGCCTGCGGTGGCGAACCGGAAACGCAGCGGTACGGCTCGGAGCCGCCACTTCCAGATCCGCAGCGCGGCCTCCTGCCCTCGATGGAGATCGCGAGCCCTGCGCCATGGGACGAGCAGCGTCCGGCGGTGCCGCAGGGCTACGCGATCGCCGCCATCGCCACGGACCTTCGGATCCCGCGACAGACACTGGTCCTTCCGAACGGCGACATCTTGGTTGCCGAAGGCAGGGGCGGCGGGGCGCCGGCACTGACGCCCAAAGACGTCATCGCCGGAATCATCAAGGCTCGCGGCACGAGTTCGGTCGACGGCGGCGATCGCTTGACCTTGTTGCGCGACGCCGATGGTGACGGTGTCTTTGAAACGCGGACCGTCTTTGCCTCCAATCTCAACGCCCCGTACGGGCTCGCGTTCGTCAACGGCCGCATCTACGTCGCGAACCAGGATGCGCTGGTCCGATTCGACTACCAACCCGGTCAAACAACGGCGAGCGGCCCGCCGGTCAAGGTAGCCGATCTACCGTCGGCGCTCAACCATCACTGGACGAAGGCGCTCGCGGCTAGTCCCGATGGGCGCTTCCTATACGTGGGAATTGGCTCGAACAGCAACATCACGGAACGAGGGATGCCGGCCGAGGTCGATCGCGCCACGGTTTGGCAGATCGACGCCCAAACGGGCGCGCATCGGCCGTACGCCACCGGCATGCGCAACCCGACGGCCCTGACGATCCAGCCCGGGACCGGCGAACTCTGGGCGGCGGTGAACGAGCGCGATGAGATCGGGCCGAACCTCGTCCCCGACTACGTCACCTCGGTTCGGGACGGCGGCTTCTACGGCTGGCCATACAGCTATTGGGGTCAGAACGTGGACACGCGCGTGCAGCCGCAGGACCCACAAAAGGTGGCGTCGGCCATCCGGCCCGACTACGCTGTGGGATCGCACGTCGCGACGCTTGGACTGGCATTCTCGACGCCCGCCATGGGAGCGCAGTTCGCCGACGGCCTATTCGTCGGCGAGCACGGTAGCTGGAACCGCAGCCCACCGGTCGGCTACAGGGTCGTCTTCGTCCCGTTTCGCGGCAGCCACCCGGCAGGCTCACCGATCGATGTCGTCACCGGCTTCATGGGAGCGGACGGCAAGACCCATGGCAGGCCGGTCGGGGTGACTGTCGACCCTCGCGGGGCCCTCATCGTCGCTGACGACCTGTCGAACACGATCTGGCGGGTCACGCCCGTCGCTCGAGGGGCAGCAAGTAGCGGCGCGGCGAGTACGGCGACGCCGCGCTGACGGAACACTCGTCTTCAAACAACAAGACATCTGCACGGGCGCGCGGCGCGCCTCAGGGGTGCACCTTCAACTGATCGCAGTGGTCGCCGTGTCATCGAATCCGTTGAGTCTGGCCGCAACGGATAAGGAGAAGCAAATGCGGGTCGAAGACATCATGACCACAACGGTAGTCAGCGCGGCGCCTGAAACCAACATCTTGGATTTGGCGACGCTGATGCTCGAGAACCGCGTCAGCGCCATCCCCGTCATCAGCGATGGCTCCGTCGTGGGAATCGTCAGCGAAGCCGACCTATTGCGCAGATACGAGCTCGGCACGCAGCGCGATGCAGTGGTGCGACCATGGTGGAGACGCCTTTTCGCCGACGAGGAGGCGCCGTGGAGCTACGTGCAAGCGCACGCGATGACGGTGAAGGACATCATGACGACACCGGTGGTTTCGGTCGAGGAGGGCGCGTCGGTCGGCGACGTCGCGGCGCTCTTCGAGTCCCAACACATACGCCGAGCCCCCGTCCTGAGGGCCGGAGCCATGGTCGGACTCGTCAGCCGTGCGGACTTCGTCCGCGCACTCGTGGCGCGGTCAGACCCTCGACGTGATCCCCGTCCGAAGAGTGACGAGTCGATTCATCGCGCGCTGCTCGAGGAACTGGAATCCCACAGCTGGTGGCGTCCGGATCGGAGCCGGGTCGAGGTCCGAGACGGAATCGTGCATGTCTCCGGGCTGTTCGATACTCCGCAGGATCAGGTGGCGACCCGGGTGGCTGCGGAGAAGATCGCCGGCGTGCGCGGTGTTGAGGACAAACGAACGCTTTCGCTCGCGCCGGGAGGGTACGTATGAGCCGCGGCGCGAGCGTTTCGAGTCGCCCGCTTCAGGCTCGCTGTCGCTGCGCGCCGCGGCTTGGTCAGCAACCACGACCTGGCCGGATACGAGTTGCCCGTCCACGCGTGATCTTCCCGGATGAGACCGCCCCCATCTCGTCGCCCATGAAGGCCAAAGGTATCAGTGAGCTCGCGTTTGTGGCGCACCGCTGCCGTTTCGAACGAGCTCTACGACGCCATCGGCGCACCGGTGCGTGACGCTCCGATGACGCTCGACAAGCTCGTAAGCGGGCTTCCGCCGCTGTAACGCGGCCTGCCGTCTGCAGCTTAGCGACACCCGACATGGGTCTGATAAGGGAACGCGGCCGCCGACATTCGGGCGCTTCTCTTCAAGCGTTGCGAAGACAAGCACCGCGGTTCGCCGCCTTCGCGTGGTCGCCGGGAATCTGCGTGAGCGTCTTTGCGCTGGAGGTCGGCCGGCGCAGCGCCCTCGACCTGCGCACGACCGCCGTCGGCGACGCCTGGGCCGAGCGCGGCCTCGCGCACTGCTTTCGCGAGCTCGCGGGGCTGCGCGCGGCGAGCCAGCGCCTCGTCGAGGTTCGACAGTCGCGCGCTGCGCACGCGGGGGCGGGGCGGTGAGCGCCCTACGCGGGCTCGCCATCCTGCTCCTGCTCGAGGCGCTCGGCGAAATGCTGACGCATGCCCTTCGGCTGCCGTTTCCTGGGCCAGTTGTCGGCATGGGGCTGCTGCTCGTCGCCTTGCGCTGGCCGCCCCTGCGCGAGCCGATAGGCGCCGCCGCCGAGCTGTTGCTCGCCCACCTATCACTCCTCTTCGTTCCGGTCGGCGTCGGCGTCGTTACCCACCTTGACGTCCTCACCCATCACGGTGTGCGCCTCCTTGCGGTGGTCGCCGTCTCGACGTGGATCGGCATGGCCGTGACGGGCCTCGTCCTGCGCGCGATGCTGGGCCGCGAGCCCGCAACGGAGCCGCGCAATGGCTGACTTCGTCCAGCTCTGGATCTATCTCTCGTCGACGCCGCTGTTCGGCCTGACTGCGACGATCGCCACTTACGTCGTCGCCCAGCTCGCCTATGAGCGCGTCGGCGGCGCGCCGTGGGCAAACCCTGTCCTCTGGTCGGTGGCGGCGATCGGCGTCTTCTTGGTCGCGACGCGAACGCCGTACCCCACCTACTTCGCCGGCGCGCAGTTCATCCATTTCCTGCTGGGGCCAGCGGTCGTTGCCCTCGCGTGGCCGCTCTGGCTGCGCGGCGGCGAGGTGCGCCGACGCGGCGTCGCGCTGACGATCGCCGCTCTACTTGGCGGCGGCGCCGCCGCGGGCAGCGCGGTGCTCCTCGCGACGTGGCTGGGGATGCCGCTCGAGATCATCCGCTCCCTCGCGCCGAAGTCGGTGACGGCGCCCGTGGCAATGGGGATCGCCGAGCGCATCGGCGGCGTGCCGGCCTTGTCGGCGGTGTTCGCCGTTCTCACGGGGATGGTCGGCGCGCTGTCGGCGAAGTATCTGTTCGACGGCTTGCGCATCGGTTCATACGCGGTGCGCGGCTTCGCGCTTGGCACGTCGTCGCACGGCATTGGCGCGGCGCGCGCGATCCAGGTGGACGAGGATGCCGGCGCCTACGCCGGCATCGCCCTAGGCCTCCAGGTGCTGCTCGCGTCGATCCTGATGCCGCTCGTCTTCCGCTGGCTTGCCTGAGGCGTGTGCGGCGTGCGAATGGGCGTTTATCGACGCCGCTGTCTGCGCAGAACATGAGCTCGCTGCGGCGGATGCGAACGATCGACTCGGCGCCGGCTACGCGAAGCAAGAAGTCGGCGACGCCGACTGAAGACGGCCAGTCGGGCGCGATCCGGCCATGGATCGCAGCCATCTCGAGCGCGAGTGCGGCAGTCGAGACGAGGAGCAATAGGTCGGCACCCGAGGCGTGGGATTTCGAAGCCCCGCCAGGGTGCGGTCACGCGGCGGGCGCGATTCGCTTCGCCGCATCGAGCAGCGGCGCGACGATGTCCATCGGCAGCGGGAAGACGATGGTCGAGTTCTTGTCGGCCGCGATCACCGTCAGGGTCTCTAGATAGCGCAGCTGAATCGCCTGCGGCTGGCGCGCGAGGATCTCCGCGGCCTGCGCGAGCTTCTCTGCAGCCTGCAGCTCGCCCTCGGCGTGGATGACCTTGGCGCGCCGCTCGCGCTCGGCCTCCGCCTGCCGCGCGATCGCCCGGATCATGCTTTCGTTGAGGTCGACGTGCTTGATCTCGACGTTGGTCACCTTGATGCCCCAGGCGTCGGTCTGGCTGTCGAGGATCTTCTGCAGGTCGAGGTTGAGCCGCTCGCGCTCGGAAAGCATCTCGTCGAGCGTGTGCTTGCCGAGCACGGTGCGCAGCGTCGTCTGTGCGAGCTGGCTGGTCGCGGCGAGAAAGTTCTCGACCTGGATCACGGCGCGTTGTGGGTCGACGACCCGAAAGTAGAGCACCGCGTTGACCTTCAACGTGACGTTGTCGCGCGAGATCACATCCTGGCTCGGTACGTCGACGACGACGATGCGCAGGTCGATCCGCACCATCTGCTGGATGCCGGGAATCAGGATCACGAGGCCGGGGCCCTTGACGCGCCAGAAGCGCCCGAGCTGGAAGACGACGCCGCGCTGGTACTCGCGCAGGATGCGCAGCGAGCTGGCGAGCAAAAGGAGCAGGATGAACAGGACCGAGATTCCGATCGGGACTGCGATCATCGCGAGACTCCTTTCGAGGTTGCTGCTTCGGCGATCGGGCTCACCTCGAGCGTGAGGCCCTCGACCTTGTCGATGCGAACGCGCTGGCCGGCCCGCAGCGGCTCGGGGGCGCGCACCTGCCAGCGCTCGCCCTCGACCGTGGCCCACCCTTCGCCGGCGTCGAACGCGATGACTTCGCCGACGCTGCCGATCATGTGCGGCGTGCCGCTCACGACCGGCCGCCGCCGCGCCTTTGCCGCCATGCCGGCGACGCCGATGACGAAGCCGGCGGAGACGAGCGTCACGACGGCGACGAGCGACATCGGGATACCGAACCCCGGCACGTTGCTGTCGATCAAGAGAAGCGCGCCGAACGCGAACGCCGCGACGCCGCCGATGCCGAGCGCGCCGTAGCTGGGCACGAACGCCTCGGCCACGAAGAACGCAATGCCGAGCAGGATCAGCGCCAGCCCCGCGTAGTTCACCGGCAGCATCTGCAGCCCCCAGAGCGCCAGCAGGAGCGCGACGGCGCCGATCACGCCTGGCGCGACCAAGCCCGGGTTCATGAACTCGAACAGCAGGCCGTAGACGCCGATCATCATCAGGATCAGCACGAGGCTCGGGTCGCTGACCACGCCGAGCAGCCGATCGCGCCAATCGGGCTCGAGCGTCACGACCGCGGCCTTCGCGGTGGCGAGCTTCACGCTGCCGGCGCGCGAATCGCCGAGCGGCAGCACCCGACCGTCGATCTTCTTCAACAGATCGCTCACGTCGCCGGCGACCACGTCGATGACCTTGCGCGCGAGCGCGTCGGTCGCGCTCAGGCTGACCGACTCGCGCACCGCTAGCTCGGCCCACGCCGCGTCGCGGCCGCGCAGCTGCGCGAGGCTGCGGATGTACGCCGAAGCGTCGTTGATGCGTTTGGCGCTCATTGTGTCGTGGCCACCGTCGGCCGCGGAGGCGGCACTCGCGGCGCGGCCCGCAGGTTCCGGCTCGCGTCCGGGCGTTGGCATGCCGATCGCGACCGGCGTCGCAGCGCCGACGTTGGTCGCAGGTGCCATCGCGGCGATATGCGCCGCGTAGAGGATGTAGGTGCCGGCGCTCGCCGCGCGTGCGCCTTGCGGGGAGACGTAGGCGGCCACGGGCACCGGCGAGGCGACGATGTCCTTGATCATGCTGCGCATCGAGGTGTCGAGCCCGCCCGGGGTGTCGATCTGCAGGACGACGAGTTGGGCACCCTGGCGGGCGGCGCGCTCGAGCGAGCGGGACACGTACTCGGCGCTCGCCGGCCCGATTGCGCCGGCGATGCGCAGCACGAACACGGGCGGCACGGTCGCGCTCTCGGCTGCGCGAACGGGCGCGACGATAGCGGTCAGCGCCAGGGCGCACAGCCACCAGACGACCTTGCGGTTCACAAAGTTCACCTTCTTCCCGAGCGATGGTACGCTTTGCACCACCGCCTTCCGCAGCGTTGCACGGCCCTGTTCCTTTGAACCTGTTGCGCCATATTCGTGCCGTGCTCTGGGGCTTCATCGGCCTTGGTCGGCGCGAAGACATGTCGGAACTGCATCGGACCGGCAGCCCCATCCTGCTCATCGCAACCGGTCTAGTCCTGGCGCTGCTATTCGTCGCCGCGCTGATTGGTCTCGCGATGCTTGCCGTCCGGCTGGCCACCTGACACGCGTCGATGAAGCACGCCAGTGGTCAGACGCGACACTGGCGAGCTCGGCGTTGCGACGGAGCCCATGTGATCGGGCTTACGGATCCACCAGGACGTCGCTGAGCGCCGAATGGATGACGTGCTGGGCCATCCTACCGGTGTCGGAGTTGGTATGTGCATTCACGCTTTCTCGCCTTGTTGGCCGTTGTGCAGACCTGCACCGTGTTCGTCCCAGGAACGCTGTTCCTGATCGATAAAGGCCGAGGAACGTTGCCTAAACACGGTCGCGCGCGCTAGCAACGTCGTCGTGATCGGTGCGGTTACTGCCAGCAGGATGATGACGACCGTCCCGCGCAGGTCGATGGTCGCACCAACCGAGAAATTGACAATCGACGCAAGCGCGACACACCAGGTGCCGAGCGTTGAGGCCAGCGCCGGCGCGTGCATACGCTGAAAGAAGTCTGGCAGACGCAAGAGTCCGAGCGCAGCGATGAGGGAGAGCGCACCACTGGTGAGCAGAAGCGCGGCGACCGTCGCTTCAAAGATGCGGATGGGTTCCATCATGCGATCTCTTTAGTCGGCATCGTCGAGCGAGGTGTTCTCATTCGATGACCTCGCCGCGAAACAGGAACTTCGCCAGAGCTGTCGAGCTGACGAAGCCGAACAGCGCCATCAGCAGAGCGGCTTCGAAATACATACCGCTCGCATACCGGATGCCGAGGACCAGGACGATGAGCATCCCGTTGACGTAGATGAAATCGAGTGCCTGGATGCGATCCTGGGCGGAAGGTCCACGCAACAGGCGCAGCGTTGCGAGCGCGATCGCCAGGCAGAAACAGACAAGCGTCGCCGAGATCACCAAGGACAGCACGGAAGTCATACGAATATCTCCATCAGCGGGCGTTCGTATCGCTGCTTGTAGTGCTCGATGAAGGCGGCCTCGTTGGCGACATCGAACACGTGCAGTACAACGGAGCGACGATCCCCAGTCAGTTCGGACCAAACCGTGCCTGGAACTACCGTGGTGATGAGCGCGAGTGCGGCCAGCCCATGCACGTCTTGAAGGTCGAGCGGTATTGCGACAAAGGCGCTGCGGGGCGCGTGGGCTCGCGAACGCAGCACTCGCCAGGCCACCTGCATCGTCGCGGAAAGCAGATCCACCATCACGACACCGACCAGGCGGAGTAGGACCTGCGGATTGGCCAGCTTTGCCCGATCCGGCCGCAAAGACGCCGTGAGCAGCGGGACCGCAACGCCCACGATGGCCGCCATCAGCCAAGTGCCAGCGCTCGCGGATGCACTGAGCAGGAGCCAAAGCACCGCCGAGGCGAGTGACAGCAAGGGCGCCGGGAGGAGCCGCTTCATGGTGCGGCGTTCCCACCGGTCGGGGGCATGACCGGGCGCGCCGACATCACGGCCTCGATGTAGCGCTGGGGCTCGAGCAGCGTCTCAGCGGCGGCTTGCGTGAAGTGAAGGACCGGGCTCGCGCCGATGAGCAGGCCAACGCAGAGTGTCACCAGGATTGCGACGGGTATGCACTCGATCAAGCGCAGCATCGGTGCGGGCCGCCCCGCCGGAGCCCACAGGTAGCGAATTCCGAGGCGTACCGCAGCGATCATTGATGCCAATCCAGAAACGATCAGCAATGTCAGGAGGCTCCACGCGGCGAGCCCCGCTGCTGCCGACTCTCTTCCGAGGCTGCCGGGATTTAGGAGGGCGGTGAGCATGACAACCTTCGCAAGAAATCCAGAGAACGGCGGCAGCCCGGCCGTTACCAGCGCGCAGCAGGCGAAGGCGACGCTCAGGAATACGAGCGCGGCCGGAACCGCACGCCCGATCAGCGCTCGTTCGTCGTCGTCGAGGTTGGCATCCAGCGGAAGCCCGGGCGGCTCCATGAACGGCGCTCCTTCGCGGGGAATCTCAACAAGTGCCGGGTCGTCCGCGAGGAGTCGTGATCGTTCGAGCAACTCGATCAGCAAGAAGAGTGCGCTTGCCGCCACTGTCGAGCCCAGCAGATAGTAAAGGGCCCCTCCTGTCAGAGCGGGCACGTCGAAGCCAGCCGCGGCGAGCAACGTACCGCTCGAGACGATGAGGCTGAACGCGACCAGGCGGTCCAGACGCTGCGCACCCCATACGCCGATCGTGCCGAAGGCGAGTGTCGCCAGCCCGATCCAGATCAGCGCATCGGCGCCGAAGAGAAAGTTGTCGCTATTGCCCGACGGGAAGAAGAGGGTCCAGATCCGCAGTACCGCATAGAAGCCGACCTTCGTCATGACCGCAAAGAGCGCGGCGGCGGGCGGGCTCGCCGCCGTATAAGCCGGCAGCAACCAGAAATTGAGAGGCCACACCGCAGCTTTCGCGACGAACGCGATGCCCAGGATCCCAACCCCGACGTGCAGCAGACCGCGATCGGCTGACGGTATTTCCACGAGCTTGCGCGCCATGTCCGCCAGGTTGAGCGTTCCGGTCACGCCGTACAGCATGGCCGCGCCGATCAGGAACAGCGACGAGGCCAGCAGGTTGACGGCGATGTAGTGCAGTCCGGCGTGTACCCGCCTTTCACCCGAGCCGTGCAGCAGAAGACCGTAGGAGGCCACGAGCATGACTTCAAAGAAGACGAAGAGGTTGAAGAGATCGCCGGTCAGGAAGGCACCGTTCAACCCCATCAACTGGAGCTGGAACAAAGAGTGGAAGTGCACGCCGGCGCGTTGCCAGCGGCTCAGCGCAAACAGCAGCGAGGTGAGGCCAATGAACGCAGTCAGCACGAGCATGAGTGCCGAAAGGCGGTCGAGAACCAGCACGATGCCGAAGGGCGCGGGCCAATTCGACGGCAGATAGACGCCGACCGCTGGCGCCGCCGCGGCGTCTACGGCGACGAGGAGGCTCGTGCAGATGCCGGCGCCGACCACGCAACTCGCCACGTTCAGCGTTGCCTTCCAGCGGCGCCAACGTGCGCCACCTAGCAGCATCAGCGCAGCGCTGAGCAGTGGCAGCAGGATCGGCGCGGCGATGAGATGTGAGGGCGCATCGGCCACGATCCCGCTCATGCAAGACGCTCCGCCGGCGAGGGGTGCGCGCGGCAACGGTCTCGGCAGGCAGCCCTCATCGTGCCTCCTCGTCGCGTCCATCGACGTGATCGGTTCCACTGAGCCCGCGTAACGCAAGCAGAATCACCAGGAACAGCGCCGTCGTCGCGAAACCGATGACGATCGCCGTCAGCACCAGGGCTTGCGGCATCGGATCGGTGTAGTGAAGGAGGTCGGCCGGCCGGCCCGCCACGATGATCGGCTCAGCGCGGATCGACAGGCTTCCCATCGCGAAGATGAAGAGATTGACGGCGTAAGAGAGAAGCGACAGGCCCAGCAGAACCTGGAACGTGCGCGGCCGGAGCAGCAGCCAAACGCCCGAGCCCCCCAGTACGCCGATGGCAATGGAGACGATGACTTCCATCAGCTTGGACTCGGACCCGAGCCGGATTGCGCCTCGCCGCCGGCAACGGCGGCGCGCGGGCCGCGCAACGATTGGTGGGCGATCGAGGTGAGGATCAGCAGCGTCGCGCCGACGACGGTTGCAAAAACGCCGAAGTCGAAGAACATCGCGCTCGGGATGTGAATTCCCCCAAGCAGTGGAAGCTGCAAATGGACGGTGTGCGTGGTGAGGAACGGATAACCGAACAAAAGAGACCCGAGGCCGGTGGCCAGCGCCAGCAAAAGACCTGCTGCGATCCACCGGGCCGGATAGGGCCTGACCTGCGCCTCGACCCAGGTCGTGCCGGCGGCCATGTACTGGGTGATAAGCGCAACGGCGACCGCTAGGCCGGCGACAAAGCCGCCGCCTGGCTCGTTGTGTCCTCGCATCAGGAGGTGAATTGCAACGACGAGGCCGATCGGCAATACAAGTCGCGCCAGCACGATGGGAACCACTGCCGAGCTCCTGACCATGTCTTCGGCCCCCGCGGCCGGTGTATCGGTGCCGTCTCCCGTCGTCCCAGGAAAGCGGCGTTGCAACAGGTGCTGCTGCGCCGGAATCGCGATGCTCTCGCGCGCAGGCCGAAATCGACGGAGGAGGGCGTACACGGTCAGCGCGACGATGCCGAGCACCGTGATCTCGCCCATCGTGTCGAAGCCCCGGAAGTCGACCAGCATGACGTTGACGACATTGCGACCGCCGCCCTCGCTGAGGGCCTTCTCGAGGTAGAACGGCGAGATGCTCTGCGGGGCAGGCCGGGTCAGCATGGCAAACGCCAAGCCAGCGAGCCCGGCGCCGGCGAGCAGAGCGATCGCAGCATCTCGGGCACGTCGCAGCGTCACGGGCCGACCGGCGTCGTCGGGCCGCGGAATTCGCTTCGGCAGCCACCGCAATCCAAGCAAGAAGAGCACGGTCGTGACGACCTCGACCACGAGTTGCGTCAGCGCCAGATCGGGCGCGGAGAACCAGACGAACGTCAAGCAGGTGACAAGACCGGCAACGCTCGTCGACGTCAGTGCTGCAAGCCGATGGAACTTCGCCCACGCGACAGTTCCGAGCGCGCAAACGCAGCCGACCAGCCATAGCAGGATGAACGCCGGCGTCGCCGGAACCCGCGGCCGATCTCCCCATGAGAGCGCCCCCGGGCCGCTCAGCGAGAGCATGGCGGCGATCAAGCTGGCAACGACGAGACAGAGGAGCTGCGGCTGCAACCGCCGTGTACTCAAGAGGGTCGTCGCGCGTCGCACGAGTCGCGTAGATCCGGCAAGCGCACCCTCGAACAGACGGCGTCCGTCAAGGCGGTCGATCAGGGGCGCACCCTTGAGCGCCCCACGTTCAAGATGGCGTCGCAGGACTGCGTAGAGCAGGACTCCGCCTGTCAGGGCCACGAGGCTCATCAGCAGCGGCAAGTTGAACCCGTGCCACAGGGCCAGGCTGTACGCGGGCAAGGTTCCACCAACCACGGGGCGCGCCGCCGACGCGAGCACCGGCCCGATCGACCACGCGGGAAGAATGCCAACGATCAGGCATCCCAGCACCAAGAGCTCGACGGGTATCCGCATCCAGATCACCGGATCCTGGGGACGCCGCGGCAGGTCCTTCGACAGCGGCCCGAAGAAGATGTCGACACTGAAGCGGAGGGAATAGACAACCGCGAAGACGCCCGCGACGGTCGCGGCCAGAGGCAAGCCGAATTCGATCATTGGCAGCGACTCGATGTAGATCGTCTGCGCAAAAAACATTTCCTTCGACAAGAAGCCATTGAGCAACGGCACTCCCGCCATCGCTGCGCTCGCAACGAGCGCCAAGGTCCCAGTGATCGGCATCACTTTGAAGAGGCCGTCGAGGCGGCCGATGTCGCGGGTGCCGGTTTCGTGGTCGATGATCCCTGCCGCCATGAAGAGCGAAGCCTTGAACGTCGCGTGGTTCATCATGTGAAAGACCGCGGCGACGGCCGCAAGCGAGCTGTTCAGGCCGAGCAGGAGTGTGATCAGGCCCAGGTGGCTGATCGTCGAATACGCGAGCAGCGCCTTGAGGTCCTTCTGGAACATCGCTGCGTAGGCGCCGAGCAACAACGTGCAAAGGCCAGCCCCGCCCACAATCCAGAACCAGGCCTCGGTACCCGAAAGGACGGGCCAGAGACGTGCCATCAGGAAGACCCCGGCTTTGACCATGGTCGCCGAGTGCAGGTAGGCGGAGACGGGCGTCGGGGCCGCCATCGCGTGCGGTAGCCAAAAGTGGAACGGAAACTGCGCGCTCTTGGTCATTGCGCCCAGTAGGACTAGCACGAGAGCAGCGGGATAGAGCGCGTGGCCGCGCACAACGGCACCCGCAGCGAGCACCGCATCCAAGTCGTAACTGCCGACGATGCGTCCGATCAGCAGCACTCCGGACAACAGGCACAGGCCGCCCGCGCCGGTCACGATGAGCGCCATGCGTGCGCCTCGGCGCGCGTCGGCGCGATGGTTCCAGTAACCGATCAGGACGAACGAGAACAGGCTGGTGAGCTCCCAGAAGAAAACCATCTGGATCAAGTTGCCCGACAGCACTATTCCAAGCATCGCCCCCATGAAGCCGAGGAAGCTCGAGTAGAAGCGAGGCATCGGATCCGCCGACGACATGTAGTAGCGCGAATACAGGACCACGAGCAGGCCGATCACGAGCACGAGCATCGAGAACGTCCACGCAAAGCCATCGACACGCGCCACAAGGTTGATACCAAGGGAGGGCAGCCACAGAACCTCCTCGCGGATGACGCCGCCCCCACGCACCAGCGGGAAGAGAAGCGCCATTCGAACCGCGCCGACGAGCGCGACGACGGCGGCCAGCATCGATCCCGCGTTGCGAGCGTGGGTCGGCAACACGGAGCCGACGGCGCTGCCGAGCATCGGCAGGAGGATGACGAGGAAGACGGACATCGATGCACAATGTCGCATACGATCGCGTGCATGGTCGAGTCCCCCTCGGATCCTGCTTCGGCTGTGGACGAGAGACGATCGGTTAGAGGCATCCAAACCGTCCTCGCGTTCACCGATTTCTCCGCGCAAGCCACCGCCGCGGTTCGGCGTGCTGCGCAGCTGGCCGATCAACACCGCGCCCTGCTGCGTGTCGTGCATGTCGTCGAGCCGCCGCTGCTGACAATGCGGGACGACTGGGCCGGCTCCCCCGAAGGGCGGAGGCGGATAGCGTCGGCCAAGACCAACTTGTCCGAGCACGTCCGATCCTTGAATGGATGCGATAGCCGGGTCGGCGCGCAAGTGCTCGTCGGCGTCGTGGTCGAGGAAATCCTCGGTGTCGCCGACCAGGGGGGCCTGCTGGTACTGGGTGCACGCGGGTCAAGCCCTGTCAAAAGCGTGCTGCTGGGCAGCACCGCTACCCGCCTCCTGACGAGGTGCGAGCGACCGATGCTTGTGGTCAAGCAAGACAGGACCGATCCCTATGGGCAGGTCCTCATCCCCATTGACTTGCAGGATGACGCAAGCAAGACCTTGCAGGCTGCTCTAGCGCTAGCCCCCGCTGCGCAACTGCATGTGCTGCACGCCTATCGGGTCGAGCATGAAGGGATGTTCCGCAGGGCTGATGTCGCCAAAGAGACGCTGCAGAAATTTCGGCGCATTGCGAAAGTCAAGGCCCAATCTCGCCTGCTCTCCGCTCTCGCACGCGTCGAGCAAGGCACGCCACGTTTCCTTTCCCACCTCAGACGGGACCACCCGGTGCGACTGACCCTCGCTAGCGAAGCGCGATTTCATGCAGACCTGATCGTGATGAGCAAGCGAAGCAGGTCAAAGGTCGAAGACGCGCTTCTTGGCAGCACGACCAAGCGGGTTCTACTCGACTCGCGGTGCGACGTGCTGGTCATACCGCTTCTTGCCGCAGCATAAGGCAGCCACCTCACCTTGTAGCCTTCGAGACGCACCTGCCTAAGGGCTACATGTACTTCGCGATGGCGTTCTCGCTTGCCGCCGAGACGATCAACATCCTCCTGCGCAACAGCCCTGCGCCCAAGATGCTGCGGAGGAAGAGCCCGTAGCAACGATGTCGGCCTTCCGGGCGCCCTGAGCGAGCGTCCCGGTCGCTTTTGCGGAAGCGGGCGAGGAAGGCGATGCCGCCTTTGCTCAAATGGCGCCCTCGCTCGCGAGCGCCACGCGGACCGCCGGAACGCCTCGTGCAGCTGCCTGGGCAAAGCGCACGTTGCAAACCGAAGCTTGGGCTATTGACGGCGGGATAACCCCGGCCGAGACTCGACACTCTATCGCGGGCCTCGATCTGATCAGCAAACATCCCCGCACTCATCGCGGTCACCGCTTGCCGATGGGAATCTTTCATGAACGAGAGGACAGTCATGCCGGCGGCACTCACCGGTTACGGCAGCCCGATAAATACCCTCAAGTTGGGTAGAAATCTGGCCGCCTTGCGCGAGCGCGACATTTTCGTCCTCGGCAGCGGCAACGTCGTTGACAACTTGCGCCGGATCGATTGGGTTGGGCCCGCCGGCGCCCACGATTGGGCAGAGCGCCTTGACGCTGAAGTGAAGCGGATCGTGACCTCGGCGATGAGGGAGCTCTTCGAGGTCGGCGCTCTCCAGACTTCGCAATCTCGGTGCCGCCGGAGCAGACAAACACGTGAGAACACCGTAGGGGCCTGCCATGAATGACCAGATCTCGGACACATCGGATCGCGATCGCCTTTTCGAGAGGGCGGTGTCCCGTTGGGAAAACGAGGGAGGTGCCGTCCTGGGAGTTGGGCCATTGGATGCGGCGTCGGCCGACACCTCCTCCGCGGCGCCGCTGGGAAGCGCGGAATTCGTGCAATTGCAATTCCGGGTCCTCGCCCTCGAGAACCTCGTGACGGTCCTGCTGGCGCAATCGTCGGACCGGCAGCTCGACGTCGTCCGGGACATGGCCGCCCACGTCGCTGCCAATCCTGGGCTCACGCCTCATCTGCCGTCGGCCCGCGCGGCGGCGAAGATGCGCCGTCTTCTCGAAGCTGCGGGGCACTTGCGCGCGCTGTGCACTGAGCAGACCACGACGACCCTCACCCCCTCGGAGGCCGGACCGCAGTGAAGTGTTCGACGATACGCAGCCAGACAAGCTTGTCGGTCAGGTTGTCAGCGATTGCTCAGGCGTTACCAGGACATCGCATCGCAGCTTCGTGAGCAGACGTCGAACCGTCCGTCCAAGAATAAATTCCGTGAGCGACGCGGCCTTGCGCTTCATCATCACGACGACCTGAGCGTCCACTTCGTCCTGAATCGACAGAACAGCGCGGCAAGCGTCGCCATACGCTATGCGAAACGCGACGTTCTTCGCGGAGACCTGGGCGCGTACCGCAAGAGCCTCTAGATACCTCTGACCTTTGGCCATTCGCAGGGACTGTCGCTCCCGCGCCGGCCGCAACGGTACTTCGTGGATTCGCATCGACCGCTCAAGCCGGCTATCGATTGCGTGAAACAAGGTCAACTCCGCGTCCGGCCACAACCGCACCGCCGCACTCACGGCGGCGACCGATTGGTCAGTGCCATCCACGGGCACGAGGGCGCGTGCGTGACGGATCTGACGGGGTCCGTTCACCACCAGGACCGGTATGCCGCACCTGCGGATGAGGCGCTCTGGGGTTGTCATGTGAAACGCCGCTGCCAGACCGCTCATGTTGGTTCCGCCAATGAACAGCACATCGGCGTCCTTGCAGGCGCGCAGGATTGAAGTCACCTTCTCTCCGATCTCGATGCGGAAGTCGACCGCCAGTCGATCCTTCGCGGCGATCTCGCCGGCATACCGAGCCAGTTCCTTTCTGGCGTCGGTCACCCGCGCCCGGACCAACGTCTGCTGCGTAGGCAGACGCCGGACGCTGCGCCGCTTCACAGGTTCGACGACATGCAACAAAGTGAGGGTTGAATTGCGGTCGGCCGCCAGACGAGCGGCCTTTCGTACCGCGTCGATGGACCGCTCGGAGAAGGAGACGGCCACGAGGATTCTGTCGATGGTCATTGATACTCCCTTGGACGCACGCTGAGAGAAGGTCAGCGCACGCGATGCTTGCCGGCCAGACGCCGGGCTTCGCGGTGCTTGTGTCGGCGACTGCGGCACCAAGGTGCCGCAGTCGATGCAGGTCGACTACTACGTCGGGTAGTCGCCGCTGGCCTCGGGCTGGTAAAGGACCGCGTCCACGTGGCCCGCCCGCTCGCTGCCATCCGGGGAGCGCCAGCAGACCATCGCGCCGACCGGCTGGCCCAGGAGGCTCATGCCGATCGGCGACAGGACAGACACGAAGCCGAACCGAGGCTCGGCGTCCTGCGGATAGCACAAGGTCAGCTTGCGTTTGCTCCCATCGTCAGCAAAGCGCAGAAGCACCTGCGAGTACATCGTCACGATATCCGAGGCGACCCTCCGAGAGGGTACGACACGAGCGTCGTCGAGCAATGCATCGATGCCCAGGGAGTTGGGCAAGCGAGCTCGCAAACCTCGATTGGAGAGCATCGCCAGCCGCACGTGATCCAACTCCGTGAGAACACGCTCACGCGCCAGAACGTTCATTTGCAATCCTTGCATGTGTGCGAAACCCGATTGAGGGGCGTCGCATGTCGCGCGGGCTTCGTGCCCGACGACCTCAATGCGCTGGAATGAAGGAGATCGTCGGGCTCAGGAATGTGCGGCGAGCGCAGGACAGGGAAGTCCTGTATGTGCAGGCGATTGATACAGCCACGAGCATCCACAGCCATCGGCGTTCCCGAGGAGGGGACGTCGAAGCTGAGAAGTCAGGGTCCAAATCGACGTGAACATGCATGAATTTTATGCCGGGACCATCGCCGAGACAACGATATCGGCAAAGCGCGCAAGGTGATTGCAAGTCGCGCTCTTCGCCGAGCACAGTCGACGAAGGTCGACGCTGCTTGCCATCACTATTTTCTCGGAAGCGCATAGGCAATCACGTAGTCGCCGCGATCGGGCATCATCCGCGCGCCGCCGGCCGAGACCAGGACGAACTGGCGGCCACTCTCTGGAGACAGGTAGGTCATCGGAGTTGCCTGCGCGCCGACCGGCAGCCGAGCGCTCCAGATCTCCTTTCCGGTAGCACTGTCGAAGGCCCGCAGGTAGTAGTCCTGGGTGCCGGCGTAGAACACCAGTCCGCCTGCCGTTGCAATCGGTCCCGCTAGCGAGGGCATGCCCACCGGAATCGGTAGCGTGGCACGAGCGGCCGCGCAGGCTCGCCGCGGCAATATCAGTAGGAAGTTGCGCGTGGAGCTCGTGCTTGTCCTCAAGAGAGGGGACGACCGACCGGCAGATCAAGCCGGATGTGCTCTCCAATCCGGCGCGGCGCGTGGCACCCGAAGCAACAGCAAGCTGTCCAGCGCCGGTCGCAACCTGGGTTTGGCATTGACGCTGAATCTGACTATATGACGGTCGTGGTCGTATCCAGTGGAAATGTGGACACCCAAAGTGGGCTGTGGGTTGAGGCGCGTGAAGGGCACTCAAGCATCGAACTGCCGTTCGGAGGCGAGTTCGTCGTGCTCGCCGGGGACTCCATCGGGTTGGTTCCACTTCATGATCTCGTGGAACATGCGCGAATACGAGCCACCGAAACGCGAGACGTCGTAGCAACCGAGCGGGCCGGTGGTGGTGCGGCCGACACAGCGATTGCAGCGCGTGCAGCGTTCCTTTTCGGGGACGTCCTTATCGTTGTTGAGATAGCCACTGACCAGCGTCGGATTGGCAATCAGGGCGCGCGCCATGGAGACCATGTCGCAGTTCTCGAGCCCCCTGTCGATCGAGTCCCGGGTCTCGTAAGTGCCGTTAGTAATCACCGTCATGCCCGGCACCTGCTTCTTGATCTCGTTGGCCAGGCCCAGGCTCCTGAACGCGGGATCCCAGCCGAGGTTCGTCAACCAATGGAGGACGCGTAGGGGCAGCGGGAAATGCGCGAGTGCAGCGCGCCACCTGGCCTTGCAGCTCAGATGACGCACCGAGTCGAAAAAAATGCGGATCTCTTCGAACGGAAATGCTCCTGCGACGTCGTGTGGGTTGGGAAAGCCATACCCGGCCACCACATGCAGGTAGTCAACCCCCTGCATCCGCTTCGCATAACGCGCCATCTGGTTGACATCATTGCCGCGGCGCAAAGTCGCGGAAACCAGCGGTGAGGGCCAGCGCCCGGCCGCGAGCAGCAGTGGGCTGGCGTTGAAGTCGGCGCCCGACAGCCGCACGCCGAGGAGGAAGTCATTTCCCACAGCAGCCCGAACTGCCTTCAGGATCTCTGCGAGCAACCGGAAGCGAGCGTCCTCGCTGCCACCCCAGTCGTCTTGGCGCCGGTTGATCGCCGGATTCAGGAATTGGTGAATCAGGTAGCCCTTGCCGGCAGTGATCTCGATGCCGTCGGCACCTGCCAGACGCGCGCGGAGCGCCGCGGCGGCGTGCTCGGCGATCGATTGCTCGATCTGCTTCGTGCTCATTGCCCGGCGGCGGTTGTTGTAGCCGAACCCGAAGTCTCGCCCGTTCGACGAACTCAGGCCATCCTCGTCTTCGGCGAACAGGCTGCTGTATGTAACGTAGCCCGGGTCGCCGATCTGCACGATGTAACGGCAGCGGCCACCCTGTTGAATCGCAGGCAGCCGCTGCTTCAGGTGCAGCATGTGCCGCCTGGTCGCGAGCGACGGGTACTGCGGCGGCGACAGGCGCTTCTCGTGGACGTGAAAGGTGGTCGAAATGATGCCGCCGACGCCGCCGTCGGCAAATCGCTTCTCGAAATTCTTCCAGATGTCCGTGACCGTGCCGTCGTAGTTGCAGGTGCGGCCACCGACCGACGATCGCAGGAGACGGTTGCTGAAGCTGACGTTGTGGATCGTGATCGGTTCCTTGAATCTCGCTCCGGCTGTCATGGCGCCTCCTTCTGCTCATTCTCAAGACTCGCCATGCTGGCCAGCGCCCTTGCCCGCAGCGCGCCGGCGGACTGCCGCGCTGCGACCTCGGCCGCACGCTGCAGGCAGCGGCTCGCTTCTGCGCCTGGCCAGAGCAACTCGCCTTTGGCGCGCCAGACCTCGGCCTCCCAGTGGCGTTCACCATGACGCTCAATCGCGGCGAACGCGGCGGCGATCTTCTGCAGCCCTTCATCGCGCCGGCCCAGACGCGCACAGCCCCACGCCGCGATCGCCAAGGCCCACGGTTGGCCCAGCCCGGCGCGAAGCACGTCGAACTCGCTCAGCGCGCGCTCGACCTCCGTCAGTCCGTCCTCGTAGCGGCCGTCGGCAATCGACGCCTGGCCGCGCAAAACCCAGGCGCATGCGCAAAGGAAGCTTAGACGGTGCTCGTCGGTGACCGCGAAGAGCTCCCGGAGAAGCGGTTCGGCCTGATCGTGCTCGCCACGACAGGCACGCACGGCGCAGGCAAAAAAGAGCGCCAAGGCGAGTGCATAGGGCTGAGCGAGGCTGCGCGCTGTCTCGACGGCACGCGCGGCAATGTCCACTGCGACGTCGATGTCGCCGCCAATCCAGCAGACCCAGCTCAGGTGTGCCATTGCGTTGACGCCCGGGTCAATTTGCGCCGCCAGCGTCTTCAAGCGATGCTCCTCGGGGTGATACAGCGAGACCGCGAGCTCGAGCTCGCGGCGTGCTGCGGCGAAGTCTGCCTGCCACATCGACATCGCGCCGAGCATCCACTGGCCGAGCATGCGTGCGGCACGGTCACCGTTTCTATCGCCGATTTCGGCCACCCGCTGGCCCTGCGCACGCGCGAGAGCGAGCTCGCCTCGCGCGTAATGCCATGAGAAGAGGCCGCGGCGTACGTCGATCTCCGTCACGGCGTCGCCGAGCTTCTCGCTCAGTTCGAGTGCACGCGCAAAGCAACGTTCGGCGTCGACCGATGCAAAGCCGTCGACGGCACGGTGAGCGGCGCCGCCGAGCATCGCCAACATCAACTCCGAGCGCGCGCGCTCGACGCTCTCGGCTACCGTCGGCAAGAGCTCGTTGCCGCGCTCGCTATGGCGCAACGCTTCGATGTTCGCCGAGCGCCCGAGGGCGCGTAGCGCTGCCTGAGCCCACCATCGCGCCGCCTGTAAGGGCCGGCCTGCCAGCGCGTAGTGCTGGGCCAGCAGCTCCGGCTCAGTGTGGGCGCGCGAGGGGTCGAGCCGCTCGAAGGCATCGGCGATGGCACCGTGAAGCTCGAGGCGCCGGGTGCGCAGCAGGCTGCCGTAGGCGGCGTCCTGGATTAGGGCATGACGAAACACGAAGACCCGCTGCTCCGGTCGCTGCTGCACGATCGAGCTCGAGACCATCGTTGCCAATGCGGTGTCGAGTTCGGTCCCGGGCAGCGGTAGCAGCACTTCCAGGAACTCGCGCGAGAACTCGCGCCCGATGACGGCCGCGACCTGCGCGACCTCCTTTGCAGTGCCCAAGTGGTCGAGGCGCGCCATGAGGAGATCGTGCAGCGTCTCCGGGATCTCCGCGATAGGCAAGCCTGCGCCAATCGCCTTCGCAAGTTCTTCGATGAATAAAGGGACGCCATCGGCACGCTCGACCACCCGCAGCAGTTGCTCAGATGCCGCCGGCGTCGGCATCGCGACCTGGCTGGCCAATTCCGCTGCCTCTTGCGTCGCCAGCCTCTGGAGGCGTAGTACGTTCGCCTGCGGGCCTTGTGACCAGGCTTGGGTTGTATCTGCCACTCGCGAGGTTACGACCAGCAGCAGGGGCAGCGTTGGCAACGTCTGGGCCACGAGGTCGAGCAGGGCCAGCGTCGATGGATCGATCCAATGGGCATCTTCGAGCACCAGCAACACGGGGCGCTGCAGGGCAAGCTCACGGAGGCGACCGAGGATGGCAACCATCGTCTGCTGGCGGCGCTGCTCGGGTGGCCAGAACTGCGGCGGCCCGTCGATGGGCAGCGAGAGCAGCTCGGCAAACAGCGGGATCGCGCTGGCGAGCGCCGGCGAAGCACCACCGAGCAGCCGGCGCAGCTTGTCAAGGCGGCTGGACGTCGCTTCACCGGCAGCAAACCCGGCCGCCTTCTCGAGTTGGTGGACAAACGGATGAAACGCGCTGTTGACGTGGTATGGCGAGCACTGATAGCAAATGCGATAGAACGGTGCGCCCACGATCCGGTCGCCCAACGTTTGCACGAGGCGCGACTTACCGACGCCCGCCTCGCCCGCGATGAGTACGAGCTGCCCGACGCCCCGCGTCGCGCAGCACCATAGATCGAGCAGCCGCGAGAGTTCGTCGGAACGGCCCACCCAAGGCGTTAGAGCCGCTGGATGGGTTTGGTCGAAGCGGCTGCGCTCGGGGTTGGGACGCAAAACGGTCCAAGCACGCACCGGCTGCAAATAGCCGTTGAGTGTGAGCTCGCGGGGCGGTGCGTACACGAAGCGTGATCCGGCGAGTTGCTGGGTTCGATCCGCAACCAGCACGGTCTGGGGTTCGGCCCGCGACTGGAGTCGAGACGCGAGATTGGGCGCCTGGCCGACGGCGGCCGCTTCCTCGGCAGCGCCCGCACCAATGCGATCACCTACGACGACCACGCCAGTCGCAATGCCGACGCGCAGCAGCGCCGCGTGCCCGGAAGGATCGAGCGGCGGGTCCAGCAACTGCGCAGCGCGGACGATGTCGAGACCGGCGTGGATGGCGCGCGCGGCGTCGTCTTCGTGGGCCGCCGGGTAGCCGAAGTAGACCAGCACCCCGTCGCCCATGTAACGAGCGACAAAGCCCTCGTAGCGCGCGACGTGCTCGCGCACCAGCTGCTGGAAGCGCAGGATCAGGGCACGCAGGTCCTCCGGGTCGAGCCGCTGCGCCATCTCGGTCGAGCCGACCAGGTCGCAGAACATCACCGTCAACTGCCTGCGCTCGGGAACGGCTGGGGCTGGAGAAATCATCATCCCACTTCGCAAGCCTGCTGACGCATGGCCGAGTATGCGGTGTCCAGGTTGTTGCCGATGCCGATTCGTCCGTCAAGTCTCGTCAGCGGTTCCGGTGCTCTAGCGTCAGGTGGCTTGAGTGCTGATCTTGGCCGGCCTCCTAAGATCGACGGTTCGTTTGTGCGCCTCGCCAGGACACAAACGGATAACTCAAGGAGCGCTTCATTTCATCCCCAACACGGACGACTCGAGCACGCCGGGAGCCGAAATCACCGGCGTCTGTTTGATGCCCGCGCGACGGACGGGATCGCGCGTGTGCTCTCTCAACTGTCGCAGCATCGCCTCGACCTCCGGCAGCGCAGATTCGAACGCGCCACGCAGCGTCACCCTGCCGCGCGGTGCGAGCGCGGGATCCGTCAAAGCGTGGATCATCGCGAGGGTGAAGATTCCATGCGGCTGGTTCGGTGCGTCGTAGGACGACTGGTCGCCGCGCGCCGCCGAGACGACCGCGAGCTCCGCCGATGCGCTGCGCTTGATGAGTGAATACGGGTCGCTGCTGGCCAACGCTGCGGCGTGGCAGGTGTCGAGGATCAGGACGCGTCGGCCGGGCAACCGGCGAAGCACCGCAATTACTTCCGTGCTAGAGAGCAGCGAGGGAACAGCGCCCATAGGCAGTCGGGTTCGACCGGACTGTGCGGCAACGACCTTGCGGACGTCGCTGGCCGCGGCATCCTGCGTCACAAAGTAGTACTCGGCGGTGTCGGTCAGTCCATGCGAGGCAAGAAAGACGATGACCGTGTCCTCGGGATTCATCTGCTCAAGTTGGCGCAGCTGTGCAAGGATGTTCGCCTTGCTTGGCCGGAGCGAGGGACTTCGGGAGTTGTCGACCAGCACGATGGTGCGCGTATCGGCGAATACCTTGCCTTTCTGAGCAGCAATCGCCTTCGCCAGTTCACTGGCATCGTTGGTCGCAAAGGGAAGCGCGCGCAACGCGCCGGACGCGTTCTCGAAATGGCCAACGCCAATCGCCACCACCCATAGGGTCCCGGGCGGGCGAGGGTTGCCGCTTTCGCGCCATGCCAGCGCCAGTGACTCGTCCACGCCAAGTGCTTGGGCACTCTCAGCTTCGACCCGGATGGCGCCTCCGCCCGAGGGTACGTTGACGGTGCGGGTGAGGCTTGACCCCTCTGCGCCGAGCACCCTGCGCTCGGCGGCGCGCAGGACCGGAAGTCCATCCACATATACGCCCAACTCGGAGATCGGCCGACCGGTCGACTCCGCCGTGAAGCGCACAGCCATCGTACCCCCCTCGCTCGTCGGAGCGATTGCGATCACGCCATACGTCCGGGCGCGCCGACGTAGCGCGAGCCACCCCAATGAACCCGAATCCACGCGGTCACCCGAACTCAGTGCAATCGGCACCCGGTTTACCAGAGCTCTTTTCAACGAACCGCCAGACACCACATCCTGACGCACCATTCATGTAACTCGGACTTGGCCTGAACTTGTAACCCAGGAGACGGGAGCGCGAGTTCGGGTTTGCGCTTGCTCTTGCCCAATCTGGCACCCGGCGGCACTCTGAGCGGAATGGAGAGTCCGCGCCGGATAGAACTGACCTGCCACAGGTGCTCGCTCAAGCAATGATCCCCGGGCAGCGCCTGACTTCGGGTTGTGGGGCGCGCCGATCTGGAAGAGTAGGGCGCCATAGAAGCGCTTCTGGTCCAGAAGGGAGGGCATCTGCATGCTGATCACCTGGTGGTGCTCCACGCCCCGCACTTCATCGAAGGCCGGCGGATGATCACGAACGAACTTGCGAACGATCTGCGTCTTGCCGATGTTCGAAGCGCCATGCAGGACAAGACAGGGCATGCGGTCGCGCTCGGCGTGGCCAGAAGACGCCCGAGCCGCTCGAGGACCGCGCCGGCGCGGGCATAGCCGATCCAACGATCGCGCTGCATGGAGACGATCCTGGCGTCGTCGCCGAGCTGCAGGTGCTCCCGGACGCCGGGTGCCAGGTGACCGTTACCAGACTTCGACATGTACGACTTCCGGTGTCTTGGTGTAGTCGACGTCGGCAGGCGACGGTTGCGCGCGCGCCGCCGCCTCCTCGGGCCAGGGGATGTCGCGTGGCGATCGCCGCGCCGGCGAAGCCTCGGTGCTCCTGACGCGCCGCGTCTCTGACGCCGCTTGCCTCACGATCTGGCGATGGCGTTCGATTGTCCGAAAAATCAGCTCTCCGCTGATGTCGCGCGACAGTTCCTCCGGGTGATACCGAACGCTCACCCTCCGGCCGGTCTCGCGCCAGGGGGCGAAGATCGGGTACCAGTAGCGGAGGTAGACGAGCGTCGGCCCGTCGTTCTGGATCGAGCGCGTGACCATCGGCAAGAAAGTGACTAGGAAACGCAGCTGTTTGGATGGATCACCCGGCAAGACACGCACTGGAGTCGCGGCCGTCAGGGCCGACCAGGCGCTTGCGGTGTAGCGCCCATGAGGCCGCGGTGTTCGCTTCGGTGGTAGTGGTTGGCGATTTCGAGCACGAGCCAGCGCTCGAGCTCGCGCAGCGTCAGCTGCGCGGTGCTCTCCGGATGGGCGACCTTCTTCTTGCGCGTCGCTTCGATTGTCACTGTCGCGCCTGGCAGCCCTCGCAGCCGCTCCATCAGGGTGCGGTTCATTCGCTCGACATGGCCGCCGAACTGGGGACGGTGCGGAGGCCGGTAGGTGAGCTCGATGCCGTACTCGCGGCAGCCGCTTCGCAGCGCCTTGCTCTTGAATTCGGCAGCGTTGTCGAGGTGCAGCGTCCCAGGAATGCCTGCCATCGGCCAGTCGACGTCGCCGAGATCCACCGAGGCTAGCCAGGGCGCCTTCGGTAGCGACGCGCGTGAGGAGCAGCGCCAGCGATGCAGCATTCGGGCGCTCCATCTGTAGGTAGACGTCTCGAGGCCCGGCGTCTCGTTGCCGCGAGCACCGGCCTCAGGGTTGAGGTGCGTCAATTTGGTTCTGGAGCTCAGCAACGTCCGACTTATATAGCTCACTGGTCGGTGCCGCGGCCAGCGCCCGTCGCGCGTTGTCCAGAGCGGCTTGGCGGAGCAGCGACCCCTGCGCCTTCTGTCCCACGCTCATTAGGTTGCCGCCCGCTTTCCACTGCGCGATATACAGCGCCCAAAGCGTCACATCCTTGCTCGGTTGCAATTCGACTGCGCGCTGGCCGGCGACAATGGCAGTTTCATAGTGCACCGCTGCAGCCACTCGATCGTGCTTCTCCAGAATCTCGGCGATGCCGCGTTCTGAGACCGACCGGCCGACATGATGTTGCTCGTTGCGGGGCTCCGACCGGATAGCCAAACCCGCCTGTCGAGCCGCCTTGCCGTAGGCAACGAGCGCGTCGTCCCATGCCAGCACCTCAGCATTGTGTTCGCCCAATTCAACCAGCGCGTGCGTCGCCTCGTTATAGGATTTCGCCGTTTTGCTGATATCGGCCGCTCGAATGGCGGCCTCGGCGGAGCGACGTCGATGCTCGCCTTGAGCGACGGGGTCAATCAAGAATTCCGCCATACGCTTATGGGTCAGTCGTAGTCCGGCAAAGCAGGTCGCTTGCGCTGGCTCCAACTCCACCGCTTGCTGCGAAGCTCGCAAAGCACTCTGAAAGGCGCCCAGCGCCGGCCCAGTCTCCTTGCGCCGAACATAGAACTCGCCCAAGTCGAGGCCCGCCAGCCGCAGTGCGTCGAGTCGCGCGACGCGGCCCGCTACATCCTCGTGCACGCTCGCGACTCGCACACCGCGCTCGGCCTCCTGGAACCCGGAACGCCACGCGGTCTCCTCGCCTTCCACATCGTTCAGCCCTTGCAGTACGGTGCCGATACGACGCTGCAGGACGCTTAGATTTTGGAAGTACAACGACTTGGTGGGCGCAGCAGCGATGGCACGTTCGATCCAGGGCCGCGCAAGCCGGAAGTGTCGCAGCGCCTGCGCCGCATCCTTCGGGGGAGTATTGCTCAAGTCGCCCGCTGCGACCTCCACCAAATACACGGAATTGGAGCGCTCGGCGCGCTCTTCAGGCGTGCTCGTCAAACCGACCGCTTGCGAGCCCGGTCCGACCGCGCGTCCGTAGTCTGCTAGAGCGCCCGGCCGATCCTTGTTCGCTGCTCTGAGCTCGGCGATGCGGCTCCACGCCAATGCCCGATTACTCCAGTAGACAACCACGCTCGGGTCCAGACTCACTGACTTTTCATTCGCTTCGAGGGCGCGCTCGAGCTCTGCGATCGCCGCAGTCAGATTGCCACTCTGCCTGAGCGTCTCGCTAAGGGCGTACCGCTCCAGATAGATCTGGTTCGCGCGCACGGCGCTCGAGTCGATCGCAAACGCACGCTGGGCTGACTCCAGGGCATCTCGGAACGATTTCTCTGCCGCCGTCCATCGTTTAACGTCCGAATGGGCATTACCCTCGCGGTGTTGCAGGCGCTGCAGATAAGCCCATTGGTTTGGGTTGTTTGGCAGGCGGCCAATGAGTTGCGTTAGGTACTGGCGCCACTCGCTCGCGACGACGTCGGCCCTGGCAGTGTCTGGCTTCTTGTCGAACGCTCTGACCTCCAGGTCGTAAGCATTCATCAAGTCGGCCTCGAGTGCAGCACTTTCCGGAGCCAGCGCCATCAATCCGGTCAACTTGGCCCGGACACGTCGCGATTGGACGATGGCTTCGTCGGCTTGGCCTGACTTGGTCGCGACGTCGGCCACCAAGAGCGCCGCCCAGCACCATTCGCGCTGTCGGGTGACGTCTGCCGCATCGACCGTCATCGCCGAGGCATAGAACTGCTCTGACTTTCGATACTCTTCGAGCGCTTGCGGCCAGCGCTTGCGTTCTGCAGCGAGGCGGCCGCGAAGCTGGTAGAGCCATCCAAGATCGGTCGTGCCCAACGCATCGTTCATCCCGAGCTGGCTCAGTTCCTCAAACAGCCTCTGCGCTACATCGATCTCATGCTCGGCCTCATCTAGGCGGCCGCGTCCCATCAGCTCCTCGGCGCGCAGGAGTTGGATGGCGGGGACGTTGCGTTTCCAAGTCGCATTGGACGGGTCCCAAGCCACCAGCTGACGCATCGCTTCGGCGATGTTCTTCAGCAGCTCGTTGGAATCGCGCACGACCCCGCGCAGCACCGGGTCCCCGCCTACGGGTTCATCGTCGCGCGCCTCCCTCCTTTCCTGCGTGATGTCGGCCTCGCCGCTCTTCGCTTGGTCGGACGGTGCGCCCCGCGACGTCGCCGCGGCGCTGCGCGGTTTCCGCTGCTCTACCTCGGTCTTGCGCGCGCGCTGCCCAAGTTCACGGTAGGTGCGGGACAGGGCCGTCACATAACTCTCCTGTGCGTCCGTGGCCAGCGGCCGCGCCAGAACCCAACGCTTCGCGGCGTCAAGCGAGCGCCGGTACGCTGCGCTCGAGCCGGCGTCATCAGCCATCAGTGAACGCGACTCGGCAAGGTTGTCCTCGGCCTCGACCAGCGCCTTAAACCGATTGGCTGGCGCCTGCGCCGCCTGCGCTGCCGCGTTGATCACATTCTTTGCCGGCTCCAGGTGCTGCACTAGCGCCTCGCGTGGGCGCCCTAGCCGATTGAGCACGCGTGCGACTGCGGTATGAGACAGCGACAGCTCGAGTTCGTGGTCCTCATCGACGACACCGCGGTCGTGTGCGGCTTGGCGCAGAGCGAGCGCACCACGCTGCCTTTCGAAAGCCTGCGTGATCCGGCCGGTTTCGAGCAGCGCGGTGCCCATGCGTTCCATCGCTCGCGCCTGCTCGAGTACGTCCTCGGCGTTTGCATCCGCGCTCGCCGCCAGCTTTTCGAACGCAGCGGCCGCATCGGCGAACCGGGCGATCGCCTGCACCGACTTGCCTTGCGAGACCAGCATGTCGCCTTCGTTGCGCACGGCCAGCGCGCGATTGCGCTCGGTAAGCGATGTGAGGCCCGCCCCGCCGGCACTGGCCGCTTGGAGGTAGCTACGGACCTCGCTCTGCACCGCCGCGAGCAACGCGTTGCTGCCGACCGGTCGCAATTTCTCAAGGAACTTCTCCCCGATCAGGAAGCCCACCAAGCGCTCGGCATCGGCACGGCTCTGCTCGGCCCGGCGCTGCGCCTCATGCGCCGCGCTGCGCTGGTTTTCCATGCGTTGGTTCAGCAGCACCATCGCGACAGCGACAATCACCGACGCAACGACCACCGCGGTGGACAGCAGCCGATTGCGCCGAGCGCGCGCCTTCTTCGCGCGCTGCTTCTGCACGTCGGCCTCCTGGCTCGCCCGCAGGAAGGCCAGCAGCGTGTCGAAACCTGTGCCATAGCGTGCCGCCCAAGCGGCGTTCGGGCGCTGGTGCTGTTCCCAGTCGAGCGCGAATTGCAGGTCGGTGTGGGACAGCAGCGACGCCTTGCCGACGGCATGGCGCTGGGCCGTTTCCGCCAGGCCCCGGTAGGTTGCGGCCGACTTGCTCTCGTCTTCGGCCCAGTCACGCAGCCGCGTCCAAATGCGCATCAGCGTCTCGTGAGAGATGTCGATCGGTGTCTCGCCGCGCAGCTCGGCGCCTGTCGGCGGCATCAGAAACGAGCGCGCCGGATCACGGAACACCTCGATGATCGCTCTCAGTTCGTCCACACCGGCTTCGGTAATCGCGCAGAGCACGTCCAGACGCGTGGGTCGGCGCGTGCCGCGAGCATCGGTGACCTTGTCGGTGATGGCTTTGAACAGCGCCACCGCCAGGACCTGGGGCCGCCCGCCGGCGAGGGAGCCGAACGCCTCTTCGGCGTGCTGGTTCAGCGCGTCTGCCATAGTGCCGGCCCGCTCGTAGTTGGCGAGAGTCAAGGGGCCTTGTCCGCCTGCTTGCCGCCAGCAGGTCCAGGTGCGGTTGAGCGCGTGCTGCAGGATTGACAACTGGTCCGGGTTGTCCCCGACATCGTTGACTAGGCGCGTCAACAGCACCGGATCAATCGCCGCACCGCTGATCCGCAGCGGCTCGGCGATTGCAGCGCGGCGTTCGTCGCGCGTCATACGCGGCACCAAATACTGGCCGCGGCTGACAGCCTCGGGCAGACCAAAAAAACGCGCGCACTCGCCGAGAAAGTCGGAGCGCATCGTCAGCACGACGAAGATCGGGACCCCGGGATGCTCAAGTACCTCAAGCAACAGGTTTACGAATACGGTCGCATCTTCGAGACTGCGCTGCGGTGCGTCGTCGGCAGGGCTCGACGCGGCCGTGGCCAGATCTTGATAGCGGAACAGCTCTTCGAACTGGTCGACCACGACGAGCAGGTTCTGCCTCGCGCCGAGATGCGCCTGTTCGTACGCGTCGACCAGCCCGAGCTTGCTGAGGCGAAGTGTTGCCTCGGTCATCTCGGCAGCAGTGAAGCCGGATGTTTCGTCGGCCCGTGGTGCGAGCACCTCCGGGCGGGCCAGGCTTTCGCCGAGCGCACGCAGCGGGCTGTTGCCAGGGCGCAGCATCGCCACTCGCCACGCGCTGCCGGCCGCGCTCATTAGCCCACGGTGCAGCGCCGGCACGAGGCCGCAATTCACGAGCGACGACTTGCCCGACCCGGATGTCCCGACTACCGCCAAGAAGCGTGTCGACGCGAGCTGGTCGACGATCGCATCGACGCGCGCCTCACGGCCGAAGAACAGGGTCTCTTCGTCCTCCCGAAATGGCCGGAGCCCCGGGAACGGGTTGGACGGGTCGGCGCGATTCACGCAAGCCCGCCTCTAGCCCGCACAAGCGTCGTCAGCAGCGGCTCCAGCACGCCCTCAGTGATGCCGCCCAGTGCGTCGATAACGTTCGGCTCGTCGATTAGCAGCAGCGTTTCCTTGTCGGCGCTTACAGGCTGCGCCAGCAACGTCCAGTCGGTGCGGTTTCGGTCGCTCACAGCTGGCGCATGCTTGCGCAGCTCCGTCTGCTTGTAGTGCTTCCAAACGCCATCGCCGCTGCCGAAGAACAGGATCACCGCGTCACAAGAGGACTGCAGTTGCGAATTCGCTTCGCGCAGCGACGCGGCGTCCCCGGCGAAGACTGGGATGGTGACCTGTACGCCCCGTCCGCGCAGAAGCTTTATTAGCGGCAGCGCGGCAGCACGGTCGGCCTCGTTCATTAGCACATGCACGACGTGCCCACCGCGCACTCCTTCTGCGTTGTCAACCGATTCGCGAACCGGCACCGCGGCACTTTGCAACGCGGCGAACATCGCACCTTTGAGCTCCTCGATGTCGCCGCGCAGCAGGTCGGCGCCACGCTGCAGATCGGCGTCGCGCTGCAATGCGTCGATGAAGGCCTGCTGCTCCGGACGCGCGCTGCTAACTCCGGCCGGCAACCAGATGAGCCGGCGCAAGCAGCGCTGGCCGCCGCTGGGGCTCGCCACGCTGCTTTGCGAAGCGGCCACGCGATTCTCGAGCATGAGGAGCGATTGGCCGCTGTCGCCGTCTGGGACCGGGCCGACGCTGCCGCCGACAAGATGAATCGACAAGTTGCACCGTGCGAGTAGGCGCTCGAGCTCAGGCACCAACTCATCCTCGCTCGAGGACAGTATGCTGTTCGGCAGCACCTCGAAACCGTGCATCTCGAGCGCCGTTGCGAGCTCTTCGCGAGCGCGTCGCAGGTCCTGGCCGCAACTGGCGAGGAAGATCGGCGGCCGCGCCGTCGAGGTGGCAGAGTTGGCCGGTGCGGGCGCGGCCGCGGCCGTTTGGGCGTTGGCGAGCTGGTGCAGACTCTTCGAAAGGTCGTAGGCGAGCTTGCCGAGCGCCCGCAGGAATTGCTGTTTCGCCTGCTCGCCGTAGGCCGGATCGAGCTCCTGCGGGTAGCCAGCGTCGTCGGCATAGAAATCGTAGCCGAGCGTCTCCTGCATCGACGGGGGCAGCGGCACACTTTTGTCGACGGGCGTCTTGACAACCTTGAACACGCGGCTCTTGTTGCCCACGACCACCCCGATCGAGTGCCCGGCTGCGGCGCAGAAGGCGTCGAGCTCGCGCCGGCACCATTCCGAGGTCAGGTAGCGCGGGCTGACTATCGAGATCAGTGTCGCGGTGCGCGCGAACTGGTCGATGATCTCGTTGGCGAACAGGTCGTTGCCGCTGAGTTGAGGGTCGCGCCAGATCTGCGCATCCTTGCCCAGGCGCTGGCTGAGCATCGTGGCGAGCGTCGCGTGGAACTGCGTGACCCAGCCCTGTTCATGCACCGTCAGGGGCTGGTTGTCAATGTGGGCGTAGCTGATAAACGCGTGTTTGTCGAAGGAAGACATAGGTTGGCCCGTGCCCGCGACGATGGTGGCAGTCTATCCAGCCGTGGCGTCGTTGAACATCCTGCGGTTTAGGGAACGGCGGTATGCGGCCGGGCAACGCCGCAACGTGAATGCGCCCTTGGCGGCAATGCCCCGCAGCATCTTGCTAGCCTCCACCCCAATGGTCGTACATGATCGAGAAGTCGGAGAACCTTCGCTGGTCCTTCCCGATTTCAGCCCAGATTCAGATTCACCAGGGCATCAGCCGCGGGTCCCGGGAGTGGGCAAATTTGTGGGCCTCTCCTGCGAGAGCAGACGAGCCCTCTGAAGCGGCGCGAATTTCTTGCCTGGCGGGTACCAGCGCTTGAAGTGTGCGCCCTTGCCTATCTAATCGGCTAGCGCCTAAAACGAGACGGCCACATGCTCGGACTGGGGAGGGCGCCAACTCGTTGCTGCAGGTCCGGTGTGACGTCCTTAACGGGCTCGACCCTCCTGGTCAACTATGCACGGCGCCGCGCGCTCAACCTCGTTGTCTCGTCGGAGGGCGCAGAGGAGCAGGGCGTTCGCCTCTCGGACGAACAGCCCGAGACCCGACGCTGGATCGACGTCGGCGTCGCGCTTGACCTCGCCAACTTGAATCACCTGTGGCGGGGACGAGCCGTCTGCATTCTCGATGGTGGCCCGGATAGTGATGCGATGCCAGCCCCCTGACCAGAGGCTGGTCATCGTCTCGCTGCGGCAGCTTTTGCCCCCCGTTTTTGGCCGCTCTCTGAACTCCACAGCGGCGCAGCGCGGGCAGGACGCGCCAGTCACGGGCAGGCCGAGGGCCAGTGCTAGGGGTCAAGTCCCATGTGTGCTGTGAATTCGTGAGCGGGACGTGCTCTTGAGCGGCGATGCATGTGGCTGCTCGAATTCGTCGTTGAGATGATCGCGCAGGCTCTGGATCTGTTTGACCTCGAATGAGGTGACGACGACGTTGCGCCAGCCCTGGCGAGCCCGCATCAGCCGCCGACTTTGTGAGAACGCACCGTCCGGTCTCGTCGGTGAAGGTCGCCTC
>Ga0105248_10000757_pt1 | contig 36211 bp, 56 predicted proteins | sample KBSS34metaG_FD_81524 | JGI IMG/M metagenome (GOLD analysis project Ga0105248, IMG submission 81524) | Switchgrass rhizosphere microbial communities from Kellogg Biological Station, Michigan, USA - KBS S3-4 metaG | ecosystem: Host-associated > Plants > Roots > Rhizosphere > Soil | place...
AAGAAAGACCGCCAGGAGCGCCAGAAAGGGCTACAGGCGCTTAAAACGAAGCGAGACTATATCGCTGATGCCCAACGTGAATTTAATCGCGCTGTGCGCCTTCGGGATCAATTAGCAGGCCATGTATGCATTTCCAGTGGCCGCGCATTAGATTGGTCGGGGAACGCAGTTGATGCTGGCCACTACCGCTCGATTGGATCGGCGCCGCATCTGCGCTTCAACGAGGACAACTGCCACGCACAGAGCAAGCATGACAACCAGTGGAAGTCCGGGAATGCAGTTGATTATCGGCTTGGGCTGATTGCCAGGATTGGATTGGAACGAGTCGAAGCGTTGGAGGCAGATAACAGCGTCAAGAAATGGACGGTAGATGAGTTGGTTGCAATCCGCGATCATTACCGTAAGAAAGCCAACGAACTGAAGAAACTAATAGGAGAAAGAGAATGAAAAAGACGCCATGGTTTAAACGAGGAATTAAGCCAATTCATGTTGGTGTTTATGAGGTGTATGACCCAGAAGACGGGCCGACATTCCAACATTGGAATGGTAAGAAGTGGGGCCCTCGTTCCGCTTCTATAGATGGTTGCTTTAGTGCATCGCATTTTTATTTTGAATCGTATTTTCAAGAAAATAAGTGGCGTGGCTTATCCGAAAAGCCGAAAGGGAAATCATGATGCAGCTAATCTACAACACTCTGCGCGGCTATCTTCCCTACACCAACGACCGCCGCAACCAGGCTAAGCGCATCCTAGGCTGGGCGATAGCGTTCTCTTGCTGGATTCCTTTGGTGTGGGTATGGCTGGCTTGCTGTGAAGGATGGAAATGATGGACGACAAAGAAATAATCTCGACCGCTATGGAAGCAGGATTTCACTTTGGCTTTGATGAATATCAACTTCCCGTTCTTGCTGCGCAGACAGGCGATATCTTGATGTTCGCAAGGCTCATTGCTGCTGCTGAACGTTCACGCTGCATAAGAGTGTGCGAAGAAGTCCGCCAAGAGGGCGATGTTCACAAAGAAGGCGAGAACTATGATGATGGACACACGGATGGTTGCAACAACTGCATCTTTGCAATCTACGATTTGGAGTAAACGTTAAGCAACGCTCAGTAAGATTTCACAACTAAATGCTTGCGGGAATTTGTTGGTTGTGGAAGAATGCTGCTCATCAGTACCGGCAAGTGCTGATGACGAAGAAAGATTGGTCAACGTGGTAGCCCAGAGTTTTTAGAAGTGCCGACAAAATCGGATTTATGTGTTCGTTGACCCACATGGATACCGAGGCTTGCCGGCCCGGCACTTCTAAGCATTCTGGGCTTTTTTTCGTCTGTACTTGCTGGCTGATTGGACTGGGTAGACGCCGATCGGCACCGTAACCAGATCGAGAGCGCAACGGGGATTCGTTCATAGCGCAACTGAAAAGAGTCGGCTGAAAGGCTGTACAGGAACCAGGAACGGGGCGTTGTAAGACGCGTAATCCTGTAAGCCTTCTACTTGCATAGGAAGGTCATCAATACCGCGAAGTTGCGATACCGGATTGGTGCTCGGCTAGATGATTTCTTTTTGAGATCATCTAGGCGAGTATTACCCAAAAGGCTCAGAAGCTCCTCCGTCTTGGTGATGAATAAGACCTCATAACTAAGATATTTACTAAGTAATATAGATAAGGGAAGAAAATGACAATTTTCGAATACCTGCAAGAAAAGTACCCGAAAGGCCAGATGGTGCTTACTTCCTTGGAAGCAAAAGCTTTCGGCGTTCGTTATCCTCTTCAACCTGGCTGGCTCAAAGATGTCGGTCATGTTTACATTGCTCCTCAGACAGCCAAGGATCTGGCTAAAAAGCTGGTGACCAAGGCCATGAAGACACAGAGCGATTCCAAAGCAGAATATTGCGCGCGAGGTGCGGCGATTCTGATTCGCGCTGCTGCTCAGGAGATAAGCCGATGAGTTGCGTTCCAGATTGGATTCCAATGGATGCATGGACAGGTTACCAAGACATGCGCAAAAAGATCCGTAAGCCAATGACAGATCGGGCCATATCTCTTGCCATACAGACGCTGGATAAGCTTCGTGCTGATGGCAACGATCCTGGCGCCGTGCTGGACCAGTCCACGTTGAATTCCTGGCAAGGTCTCTTCGCAGTCCGCGTCGAACGTCGCGGCTTACCTAAAGGCGCTCAAGTTTCGTCATTGGGCAAATGCGGCCAGATCACGGCCAATAACGCACAGGATTGGTTGGAGGAGCAATGCTAGACAATCTTGAAGAAAAGCGTCGCTTCGCCTCTCTCATGGTTGCCCTTGCAGACTACTACAAGCAAGAAATCAGCAAGGGTGTCATGGCTCTGTATTGGGAAGGGCTGAAGCAATACGACTACGCTGCTATCGAGAAAGCAGCATGGGCGCATACCCAAAGCCCGGACGAGTCGGGCCGCTGGATGCCGAAGATCAGCGATCTGACCAAAGTCCTCCAGGGTTCTACTAAAGACCAGGCTAGTATCGCGTGGAGCAAGGTTGACCGCGCAATCCGAACTATCGGCACCTACACCGATGTCGCTTTTGATGACGCACTTATCCACAGAGTTATCCAGGATATGGGTGGATGGGTTCATATTGGTTCCAAAGATGATGACGCATGGCCCTTTGTCGCTAAGGAATTCGAGAATCGATATCGCGGCTACAAGATGAAAGATGAGAAGCCGGACTATCCGCGCAAGATGATCGGCATTGCCAGCTCTCAAAACGGCGCGCAGGGCATTCAATTCAACGCAGGAACGGTTTTAATCGGGGATGAGCAGAAAGCCATAGCCGTGATTAAGGGCGGCTCAGAATCGGCTGCAATCAGTTTTACGCGAATGGAAGTTCCAAAGATCGAAGCACAATAACCTGAAGGAGAAGAGGATGTTCATCTTGATCATTTACATTTTTGCTGGTCCATTCGCAAAAGGCGATTCTGTGGCGCTTACATCGGTTCCTGGATTTAGCACTGAGGCCGCATGCAAATCGGCAGGATTTAAAGCCTCATCTTTTGTCGTTGGCAGCGCAAAAGAATACCGTTTCGAATGTGTGAAGCAATGAGAGCTTTCCTCGATCACCTAAACGGCATGCAAGCAGACCAGATTATCGCCTGGACGTTCATTTGCAGCTTGCCACTTATCGGAGCCTTTGCGCTGAAGCAGATCATTACATCGGCATGCGAACTTTATGCTCGGCTTGAGGATCAGCGAGCAAAACGGGAATTCGGCATGTCTGGATCTGCATTCTTGGGCAATGCAGCCGCTAAAGATAAGGAGAATAAGAAATGAACCATGGCAAATACAAAGGCGCTGGCATCGGTTATGCGCGAATGAATGCGATCATGGCTCATCTCCGGCGCGAAGATCTGACATGTGAGGAAGTAGCTCAATCAATCCACATGGAGCACAACCAGACGCGGAAGTATATGAAGCATCTATGCGACTGCGGGAAGCTGACCTTCACGCAATTGGATCATCAAACACCCCGGATCTACAGCATTCTGCCTGACGCGACTGATTTCTATGTTCCTAAGCCGATTAATCCGCCAGAGGCATCGAGGGCAACCGGAAAGAAGATCGGGCGACCAGCAAATCAACCTGGCGCTATTGGGAAATATGAGAAGGGTGAACAGCGAAGAATTTCAGTTCTACCGGCACGAAATGAAGGCAAGAAACGTGATCCATTGGTAGCAGCATTATTTGGGGAGGCAGCATAACTTGCATTGCCACTCAACAAGCACTACACTGACATCGGACATTCTTCTCCTCAGTAAGTGCTTAGCCAGATACCAGCCCTGGCACCGCAATCAGTTCAGCCCTCTCACCGAGGGCTTTTTTTTAGCTACGGACAATATGAACGCAGACATCCACACACGACTTGAGAACTGGGCCAGATGGGCGACAGCACGCGGACGCCGCGGCGCTGATTCGATGACCGGCGCCGTCTGTGAGAGGATGCGTAAGGCAGCTCTCGGCAATGTATGGTCAGGCCACGAGGTTCGTGATGAGATGGACGGCAATGACGCATGGGCCATTCAGCGCGCGATGGGCTGTGTGACGCTTCAGCAACGGATGCTACTGCACTGGCGCTACATCATGCAGGCTCGGCCTGAGGTCATCTGCCGAATGGCGAAGATCATGCCTCGCCCTATCACCATTTTCGAAGACGCATTACGCTCTGCGCAGACTGCAATTGAGCAAGCAGTTGACAACGGCACATATACAGCGCAAAATTCCGCCCAACAACTAATTTCCGTCTAGGCAAGACGCGCTCTGGTTCCCAAAGGGAGCCCGCGGCGTCCCTGGAAGAAAACGAAGCCCTGAGACAGGTGTTCGGGGCTTTTTCTTTGACCACTGGAAAGCTGAATATGAGCGCCTATTCCCGCGAAGATACGGACGGAGATACCACATTTGACCAGAATGTTGCCCTTGGCCTCTATGGCATCGGCGTTCGTCGCGTCATTGGCTTAGGGAATGCCGTCATTGGAGCTCCAGTAGCAGCACCAGCATTCATTGATGTGTGGCCAGGTGGCGGCACTTTCCCGTTCATCGCGAACGGCGCACCGGTCAATCTGGAAGTGAACTTCGCCAATGCAGCGGATACCGCAGCTGGGACAGGTGCTCGCTCTGTAAGCCTCAGTTTACTAGATCCTAGTTACAACGAGGTAAGCATCACCATTGTCAGCAACGGGGGTACTGTAGCGGTTCCCAATGGCCCATATCAAGCCGTGAACCAAGCATTCATCACCGGAGCTGGTAGCGGCCAGGTAAACGCAGGTACGATCACCGTTCGCGATGCTGGTGGTGCAGGATCTAACCGCTGCATCATCCCAGCTGGCGCTGGTATCAGCCAGCAATCTCAGTACACTGTCCCTGACGGCCACATGCTGCTGGTCAAGTCAGTGGAGATGGAAATCAACTCCAGCGCAGGTGGCGGCGGCGGTACGACGAAGGGCGCCGATTGCTCCTTCTACTTCGGAACTCCCGGCGCCGCGAATCCTTTCTTCCGCTTGCCGCGTAAGATGAGCTGCACGGACATCACGCCCTATGCGCTCGACGCCACCACAACGATTCCAGTCGGTCCACGCACGAACTTCGGCATGCGCTGCACTTACACGAGCGCAGCACTGACGCTTACAGCGGCCTGGGAAGGCCACCTCTTCCGTCGCATCAACTGATCCAAGGAGCATTCCATGGCAACCCTGACCACGAAGCAACGCAAAGCCCTGCCGAAGTCTGAATTCGCAGGCGCAGGCCGCAGCTATCCGATCCCGGACAAATCTCACGCTGCGAATGCGAAAGCGCGTGCCACCCAGGCTGTGAAGGCCGGTCGCATGAGCGAGTCGACCAAGCAGAAGATCGTGGCCAAGGCAAACAAGGTCTTGAAAAAGTAACACGAAGCAACTACGAGGCGGAATAATCCGAAAGGAACTCCGAAAGAGCATGGCAGAAATTGACAATGATTCCTATGAGAATCAAAAAGTGACAGAAATCGCGGGAAAACACCCGGAATCTGTTAAATCTGAGTCGAAAAGTACGACGAAGTTCGGAAAAGGCAATCCTGGCAAGCCGAAAGGTGCGGTCAACAAGAACACCCGCGAAATCAAAGAGATGATCCTTGGCGCTCTTTCCAGGGTTGGCGGTGAGGATTACCTGGCCCGGCAGGCAGAACTCAATCCTGTGGCCTTCATGGGACTTGTTGGGAAAGTGCTGCCGATGCAGGTCCATGGAACCGGCGCGGGTGGCGCGCTGGTTGTGAAGTTCGTCAAGAGCGACGAGGAGCTGTGAGTTTCGCGCTGACTGCGCGCCAGACTGCGGCTCAGGAAATCCTGGCTGGCATGGCAGTCTGGGTGATGCTATTCGGCGGCGGCCGCAGCGGGAAGACGTTTCTGATCATTCGCGCTATCGTGGTTAGGGCGCTGAAGGCTCCAGGCTCACGGCATCTTGTCGTGCGCTACCGCTTCAACCACGTGAAAGCATCGATCATCCTGGACACGTTCCCGAAGGTGATGCGTGTTTGCTTCCCGGATCTGAAGAAAGACACGGATTGGAGCCTTAACCTGCATGACGGCTTTGCCACACTGCCAGGCGGTTCGGAAATCTGGTTTGGTGGTCTGGATGATGGGCCGCGGATGGAAAAGATCCTCGGCATGGAGTTCTGCACGGTCTACCTGAACGAAGCTTCTCAGGTGCAATGGAATGGCGTGCAGATGCTTCTGACCCGCTTGGCGCAACTGGTGATGCAGAAGATCGACGGCAAGATGAGCAAGCCTCTCAAGCTGCGGTTCTACTTCGACTGTAATCCGCCGACGAAGGCACACTGGACGTTCAAGGTCTTCAAGCAGAAGATCGATCCAGACACGAAACAGCCGCTGTCGAAGCCTGACAACTATCAGTCGTTCCAGATGAATCCGCAGGACAATGCGGCGAATCTGAGTCCGGAATATCTGTCTACGCTGGATGGGCTGAGCGAGCGCATGAAGCGACGTTTCCTGCACGGGGAATTCGCTGACGCGACGCAGAACGCGCTGTTCGATGAGGCGATTATCGACCGCTGGCGTAATACCGATGGCGATCTGCCTGACATGGTTCGCGTGGTGGTGTCAGTTGACCCTTCCGGCGCCTCGGACGATGACGCGAATGCGGACAACGACGAGATTGGCATCACGGTGGACGGCCTCGGCACTGACGGAAACGCATATCTGCTGGAAGACCTGACGGTCAAAGCTGGCCCGGCAACTTGGGGCGCCATTGCTGTTGCAGCTTACCAACGCCACCAAGCAGATGTTGTGGTGGGCGAAACGAACTTTGGCGGCGGCATGGTCAAGTTCGTTGTGCAGACCGCAGCTGCGAAAGAGAAAACGAAGGTGAATTTCAAGATGGTGACGGCTAGCCGCGGGAAAGCTCAGCGCGCCGAGCCATTTTCTGCGCTGTACGACCAGGGCAAAGTACGACACGCGGGTTTGTTCCCGCTGCTGGAAGACGAATTGTGCGCCTTCTCAACGAGTGACTACACCGGAGCGAAATCACCGAACCGCGCCGACGCTCATATCTGGGCACTGGCTGAATTATTCCCGAGTCTGGTCAAAGTTGTCGCTGAGAAGCGGCCGGATCAGCCTCGCCGACAAGTTGCCGCTACTGGCGGATGGATGGGCTAAATGGCATCAAAGACCGACGACGATCTGCTGGCTGATGCACGCAAAACATTTGCGCGCGCGGAAGAGGTAGAGCGCTGCAACCGTGACAATTGGGTGGATGACGTTCGCTTCGCACGCCTGGGCGAGCAATGGCCTGAAGCCATTCGCCTGCAACGCGAGCAGGGAGGGCGCCCATGCCTGACGATCAACCGCCTGCCAGCGTTTATCCGACAGGTCACAAACGATGCGCGCCAGAACTCCCCGGCGATCAAGTTCCATGCGGTGGGTGACGGCGCTGACCAAGAAACTGCGCTGATTCTCGATGGCATCGTCCGTAACATAGAATACACCAGCGATGCCGATGTCGCTTACGATAACGCATTGGACAATGCAGTAACTGGCAGTTTCGGCTATTTCCGCATTAGCACCGATTACGCGAGCGACGACACGTTCGATCAGGACATCAAGATCGAGCCGATCAAGAACCCGCTGACGGTCTACGGCGATCCTGACAACATGGATTCAGACTCGGCGAACTGGAACGTTTGCTTTGTCACTGAACTGTGGGAGAAGGAAGCATTCGAGCGGAAATGGCCCGGCGCCGAGACCGCTAGCTTTGACGCTGACAGCCACGATACAGCCAACTGGTTCACTGACAGCAAGGTGCGTGTTGCCGAGTGGTGGACGCGCGAGGAGGTTCCAGTCACGCTGCTCCAACTGTCCAATGGTCAGGTAATGCAGCAGGAGGTCTACCTCAAGCAGAAGGAATATCTCGACTTGGATGGCATCACCATCGCTCAGCAGCGTCCGTCGCGCACCATGAAGGTGATGCAGCGCATCATCACGGGCGGCGAGATCCTGGAAACGAATGAATGGCCAGGGAAGTACATCCCAATCGTGCCGGTCTACGGTGACGAAGTGGTGGTTGACGGTGAACGTTTCCTGCTATCCCTGATCCGCTTCGCCAAAGACCCGCAGCAAATGGTGAATTACTGGCGCACGACGAGCACCGAACTGGTGGCTCTGGCGCCGAAAGCGCCATGGATCGGTGCGGTCGGCCAATTCGCTACAGATGCGCATAAATGGGCATCGGCGAACACCCAGACGCACCAGTACATCGAATACGACATGGTGATGGATCCGACCGGCCAAGTTCCGGCGCCACCACCACAGCGCCAAGGATTCGTCGGACCGCCAGCTGGAGCGCTCCAAGAGGCAATCAACGCCAGCGACGACATGAAATCGATCATGGGTCTGTATGACGCTTCACTCGGCGCGCAGTCGAATGAAACCAGCGGTCGCGCTATCCTGGCACGACAGCGCGAAGGTGATGTCTCTACGTTCAACTTCACGGATAACCTGTCGCGCGCGATTCGTCATGCTGGCCGTATCCTCGCTGATCTGATCCCGAAGGTATACAACACGCCACGGATTCTGCGCATCATCCACGAAGACGGAACGAATGAAGATGTCCCGGTGAACGGTGCGCAGCTGTCGCCGCAGCAGATCGCACAGAAACAGGCCGAGCAGAAGCAGGAACTGCGCAGCATTGGCCGCATCTTCGACCTGACGACCGGTAAGTACGATGTGACCTGCGAAGCTGGTCCGAGTTACACCACGAAGCGCGAAGAAGCCGCCTCGCAGATCATGGAATTCATCCGTGTTTATCCGCAGGCTGCTCCGGTTGTTGGCGATATCCTGGCACGCAATATGGATTGGCCGGGCGCGACTGAGATTTCCATGCGTCTGAAGCAGCTATTGCCGCCTCAGTTGCAAGGCCAAAGCCCAAAAGCGCAGGCCGCGCAGCAGCAGATTGGACAGCTGACCCAGGCGCTTCAGGTCATGCAAGGCCAATTGGCCGACAATCAGAAACAGGACGCTATCGACGCACGCAAGGCCGATATCGACGCATACAACGCCGAAACGAACCGTCTGAAGGTGGTTGGCACGGCAATGAGCCCAGAGCAGGTACAGGCATTGGTCGTGCAAACGCTGGGGCAACTGTTCAATTCGCCTGATGTTTTGGTGGCACAGCAGCCTATGACTCAACCAGCGCCTGAGATGCAGCAGCAAGAGATGCAAGAGCAACAACCCGGTGCGGGAGCAGTCCCGCTAGGTGCAGTCTTTCAGCAACCACAGTAAGGAGTCGTCATGAAGAAAATCGTCTTAGGTCTTCTGCTTGCTGCTGCTGCTTTCACTGTCCAGGCTCAGGTAGCCAACGCATTACGCCTCGATCAGCGCAATGCCGCGAATACTGGCTACATGAGTAAGTTCGTGGTTCCGGACAGTTCCATCGACTGCCTGGTCTGGATGGCTCCCGCTTCTTCTGGTGCAACTCCAGCATGCGCAAAGCTGGGCGACGGTTTCGTCAATGCTGGCGGCACGATCAGCGTATCATCTGGCCCACAAGGCCCAATCGGGCCACAGGGTCCACAAGGCGTGGCTGGTGCTGATGGTGTGGCTGGTGCGCAAGGCATTCAGGGCATCGAAGGTCCAGTCGGTCCTGCTGGTTCTACGGGTGCGACCGGCGCGCAGGGTCCAGTTGGCCCTCAAGGCTCTGTCGGTGCCACAGGCTCGCAAGGCCCAAAGGGCGACAAGGGCGACACTGGTGCTACCGGTCCTCAAGGACCAGCAGGAACGCCAGCGCCAACATTCAGCTTTGGTCAGCCAGCCGCGCGCACGCTCGCAGTCTCGACCAGCTATCAGGCATCCGATCCAACCAAAGCCGCCGTGCTATATCCGAGCTTCGCCTGCACGAATGCCACGACCATCCTGGCTGCGAGTGGCTGCACTGTGCAAGTCCGAATCGGGACTTCTGCGCTGACCTGTTCGACCGGAACCGTCTATTTCACGCAATCACTGACCGTCAACCTCGGCTTGCTAATCACGCAGAACAGCACCAATCCGGTGCCAATTTTCCTGCCGATTGGCGGCTATTTCATCATCTGCCCTTCGGTTGGCACGTTCACCATCACCGCAGTCGAACAGACAGCAGGGTAAGTTTCGCCGCAGCCGCGGCTTTTACTGGAGCATCAAATGAGCACTATGGAACAACCTGGCAATGAGCAGGATTCCGACGTAGCAGACCAAACTGCCACCGAGGAACAGGAGGCAGTTGTCAACCAAGACGACGCAGAAACTACCGATCCGGACTCGCAAGAGCAAACCGGTGACGAAGAAGAAGCGGATATCGAAATCGACGGCAAGACGTTCACGATGCCGAAGAACGCGGCTGAGAAACTGAAGTCCGAGCGCATGTTTCATGCTGACTACACCCGCAAAACGCAGGAAGTCGCAGAAGAACGTCGCACCCTCGCAGCAGAACGCGAGCAGCATCAAAAAGTCATCGAAGACACCAAGGCCCTGAACGCTGAACTGGTCAAAGTTGCCGCAATTGACAACCAATTGGCCGAGTACAAAAAGCTGGATTGGCAGAAATTGGCCGAAGATGACCCAGTCATGGCGCAGAAGTTGAGTCTGCAACGTCAGCAGCTGGAGGAAGTACGAAACGAAGCACAGCAGGTCGTAGCACAGAAGCAAGAGCAGCGCGCTCTGGCCGAGCAGCAGGAAACTGCCAAGCAACTCCAGGAAGCCGAGGCGTACTTGCAGCAACACATCAACGGCTGGTCCCAGGAACGCGCCAACCAGATCAATGACTATGCCCGTAGTTCCGGCATTGCCATGGACCCGGCGATGGCACGCGCCATTATCAAGAACCCAGCGCTGTTTGTCCTGATGGACAAGGCGCAGAAGTTCGACCAGCTGGCAGCAAAACAGGGTGGCAAGCCGCAGCCTCAGCCAGCAGCAAAACCCGTCACTCGCATCAGCTCTAGCCGCCCTGCGGCAAAGGTTGATCCGAGCAAGATGGGTACTGACGATTGGATGAAGCAGCGCAATGCCCAGCTGCGCAAGCAACGATAGGCACCTTAAACAAAACCTGGCCCGCTTCGGCGGGTTTTCTTTTTTCTGGAGATTCAAATGCCAAATACCATCCTCACCCCGAACATCATCACGCGTGAAGCGCTGCGCATTCTGCACCAGAAGTGCAACTTCATCGGTTCCATTAACCGTCAGTAAACACACCGTCTAGCTGACATTAAACTCCGTTAATTGCTGGAAACCCCTTAGAGCCTGGGAAACCACAGCGTGGCTGGAAACGGCGAGCGCGAAGGTTTGAAAATTCACAGGATTGGGCAATCAGCAGCAAAGCTTCTTGCCTCGATAAATCGTGGTATGATGAATGTTCAACGACTAACCGAAAGGCGTACACCCAAGCGGGTGGAAATGCGGAGCCAAACATGCCAAAGAAACGCGATTTAAAGGAACGATTTCACGAAAAAGTAGCTGTCGCAGAATCTGGTTGCCACGAATGGCAAGGATGCGTAATGAAAAACGGATACGGCCAGATCAACAATGAAGGAAAAGCGGCATATGCGCATCGAGTGGCATATGAACTTGAGAATGGTCTTCTTCCGAAAGGATCATTCGTCCTTCATTCCTGCGATAACAGGAAATGTGTTAATCCCGCGCATCTGTTCGCCGGGACATTTCAGGACAACATGGACGATATGGTGAGCAAGCTTCGGCAGCCTCACGGTATGAAAAACGGCCATGCGAAGCTAAGCGATGAACAAGTGAAAGAAATCCGGTCTGCTACTGGTACTCACCGAGAAATAGCAGCAAGATTCAGCGTTTCGCAACCATTGGTAAGCATGATCCGGTCTGGCCGGATCTGGAAGCATGTTTGAGAAGAGATAGTCTGTTCTGCATCGAAAGATGCAGCTGCTGAAAAGCGGGTATGTGAGTAGCGCCACATGCTGAACACCAAAAGATGACGACCGTTTCGCCAAGGAAGGCGCGCGCATCGGTACTGACCTGCGTATCCGTCTGCCGAACGAATACACCGTTCGTACCGGCGCCGTGATGTCCCCGCAGGACACGACCGAACTGAGCACTACCCTGACTGTGGCAACGCAGAAGGGCGTTGACTTGTCCTTCACTGCTGTTGATCTGACCATGTCCTTGGACGACTTCAGCAAGCGCATCATCGATCCGGCTGTGTCAGTCCTGGCTGCGAACATCGAGGCTGACGCCCTGAGCATGGTCAACGATGTGTACCAGACCGTGAACAACATCGGTTCGGCGATCAACATGCGCCAGATGCTGCTGGCCAAGAAGCTGCTGACCGACGCCTTGGCACCGAACTCGCCGCGTACCCTGCTGATGAATACTCAGGATACCGTCGATGCCGTCGATAGCCTGAAAGGTCTGTTCCAGGACTCTACGCAGATCGCTAAGCAGTACCGCGATGGCGTGATGGGCACCACCGCAGGCTTCGGTGACATCATGGAGAACACGCTGCTGGGTAACACCACCACTGGCACTTCGGCATCCGTCACCGGCTATACCGTGAATGGCGCCGTGACCGCAAACGGCTCGACCAGCGTCACTGTGGCGGCTGGTGCTAACACCTTCAAGAAAGGTGACGTGTTCACTGTGGCTGGTTGCAACCGCGTGCATCCTGAAACCAAGGTCGATACCGGTGTGCTTCAACAGTTCGTCGTGACCGCTGACTATGCTGGTGGCGCTGGTTCGCTGAGCTTCGCTCCTGCGATCTACACCACTACTGGCCGTCAGAACGTCACCGCAGGCGGTATGCCGAACGGTGCTGCGATCACCAAGGTAGGCGGTGCTTCGCAGATCTACAAGCCTTCCCTGGCGTACCACGAAGATGCCTTCACCTTCGCATCCGCCGACCTTGTCATGCCCGACGGCGTGGACTGGAAAGCGCGTGAAACCTACGATGGCATCAGCATGCGCATGATCCGTCAATACGACATCGTGAACGACAAGTTCCTTTGCCGTATCGACGTTCTGTATGGCTACAAGACCATCCGCGCGCAGCTGGCAGCTCGCATCCTGAGCAACTAAGGAGGCCATTATGTCCGCAGGCATCATCATGGGCAATGTGCGGGCGATTGGCGTGGCTTCGGTCACGCTGTCTCCAGCGCAGGTTGCTGCGAATACCACGGCAGAGCAGACATTCACGGTTCCCGGTCTGAACGCTACCGACGTGGTACACAGCATCTCAAAACCGACCGCGCAAGCTGGTCTGGGCATCGTTGGCTGGCGTGTCACCGCGGCCAATACCATCGGCGTTACCTTCGTGAATGCAACAGCGGCACCAATCACGCCGACCGCTTCTGAGGTGTATCAGGTGGCATGGCTGCGTCCTGACGCGGTCTACACGGGCGTCGCTGGCGCCTAAGGCATGATCCCCAGGGCCTAGTGCTCTGGGGCTTTCAACGAATCAGGAGAGCAGCATGGAATTTCAGGAATATCCGAAGGCGCTTTATCGCGATGGCGAATTTGTCGTGGTGGAAGACGAAGCGCAAGAAACCAAACAGGCAGAAGACGGCTACACCGACTGGATAAGCGACCAAGCGCGCATGCAAGGCGCTGAATCGGCACCGGCCAAGCGCACCCGCGCAAAGAAAACAGCAGAAGCTGAATCGGCACCGGTCGAGGAAGCTACTGAAACCACCGAACAGGCTCAATAATGCAAAAGTTCTTCGACAGTGTGTTGACTGACGCCGGTCCACCGGCTGTCGGAGCCTCGGTCTTGTTGACGGCTTTCGGCGGCGGGGCGGTTGTCATTTACTCCGACAATGGCTCGACGCCGAAGCCGAACCCGATTACGACTGATTCCACCGGCTATTTCGAGTTTTATGCGCCTGATGGCCGTTATACGCTCACAATCAGCGGCGCCACGATTACTCCGCGCACGGTCACCGATGTGCTTCTGGAAGTTCCTCAGGACGGCAATCCGGTCGTGGCGAGCACGCTGACGGTCACCGGACAGACTTCCCTTGGTGGACAAGCCAATGCCGAATCGCTGCGCATTCAAGCGGCGCCGGTCGGTGCTGTGAACCGTTTGCAAGCAATCGGAACGATCACGGGCGGCGAACCGCGCCTAGGTGCTGAAGGCGGAGACACCGATATCAACTACGGCATCTATTCCAAGGGGGCTGGCTCGATCCGCTTCCTGACTGGTGGCGGCGCACTGGAACAGTTCCGCATCACGCATACCGCGTTGGCAGTGAACTTCCTGAGCGCGACCGGGGCGATTGCAGCAGCTGGACCAGCCTTCAATGCGCTGGGTGCTGACACAAACATCAGCATCAACTACAACACCAAGGGCACCGGCATCCATGTGTTTAACGCTGGCGTGCAGGCGAACAACGGCAATCTGACGGTCAACACCTTAGGCAACGGTCTACGCATCCGCGAGGGCGTCAATAGCAAGCAGGACGTTGCCGTGCTGGTTGGCGGCACCGTAACAATCCCGAACACTTCGATTACCGCAAACAGCCGTGTCTTTGCCTTCTGCCAGACTCCAGGCGGTACCCCAGGCTTCCTACGCTGCTCGGCACGCACGCCAGGCACGAACTACACGATCTTGAGCAGCAGTGGCACTGACACTTCGACTATCGCAGTCCTGATCACAAAACCAGCACCATGACCATCGTCGTGCAAAGCGCTGCGGCGCCACCAGGCTATACGTGGCTGAAACAGGCCGTGGCCGATCTGATTCACCGATCCGATCTGGATGGGAAAATCCCCGACTTCATCCGGTTTGCGGAATTGACCATCAACCGACGCCTCAATCTGTTTCCGAAAGAGGTCGAAGTCCCATTGACCATGACGCAGAGTTCGCGCTATGTGCCTTTGCCGACCGATTACGGTTCGCCTGTTGCATTGTGGCTGACAACCAATAATCCGCGCGAAGAACTGGTCATGACCGTTGCTGAGCAACTGCCGGTGGATGATGCAGTCTCGGCAAAGCCGCGATTCTGGGCCATTGACGGCGCGCGGATCGCCTTCGGTAACCCAGCCGATGCAGCTTACACGCTGGCATTCCGCTATGTACAGGAAGTCTTCCTGAGCGATCTGGCACCGACGAACGCGGTATTTGAGCGCGCGCGCGACCTATATCTGTATGGTGCTGCGGCCCATTCAGCCCTGTTCACACGCGACGATCCACAGCTGCCAGTCTGGAAAGCTGAGTTCAACCGCATCCTCGGCGAAGTGGCAGCAGAACTGTCGCGATCGAAGGGCATGGCTAATCTGCGCACTGACATTGTTGAAATCCTGCCGTCTTCCTACGGCTATAACCATCGACAGGGGTACTACCGAGCCTTGAAACTGCTAACTACATCGGCAACCTGGTGTCGTCTAATCCGACCGGCGCCGATCCGAAAAGCCGCGGTGATGACCATCTGCCTCTGATAAAATCCGTCCTCCAGAACTGCTTTGCCGGCTTGACCGGAGCGGTGATGGTGGGTGGCGTTAATGGCGGCGCGGCGAATGCCTACACGCTGACACCGACGCCGCCTGTGCCATCCCTTGTGGACAACATGCAGATCGTGTTTTCGCCTGTGGTGCCGAATACCGGTGCCTGCACGATGAATGTATCGGGATTGGGCATCATCAATCTGCTGTCTGTGTCGGGCCAGCCGCTGGTGTCAAATGACCTGGTTATCGGTCAGCGATATCGCGCCACATATGACGGAACTGCCTTCCGCCTGAATGCGATCACCAAGAACTATGCCGACCAACTGGCATTCTCCAGCGCGCTTCCGGCCCAATCGCTCGGCTTCCTGCGTTCCACGGGAACTGTTGCTTCCTTCGGCGTCGATTTCGCTGGCTTCGCAGCCAATGAGGTCAAAGGCGCTGACATTGCGAGCGCAGCGACGATCAATCTGACCACAGCTACCGGCAATTTCCTGCACATTACAGGGTCTGTGGGCATCACGGCGATCACAATCCCTGCTGGTGCATCACGTACGCTTATTACCGATGCCGCTCTTACGATCACCGCAGGCGCATCGCTGCTATTACCAGGGGGGGCCACCAGCATTACGACCGCGCCTGGCGATCGATTGGTAGTGCGTGGTGATACTGGTGGTGTGGCGAATATCATCGGCCATTTCCCAGGCAATGCATCGGCTAATGACCTGAAAGCCGGGACGAATGCCACGAAACCAGCAACTGCGGCATCGCTTCTCAGTGCACAAGGCTTCACGGCACTATTCCAGAGCGCGCAGCAGACCATTACCAATGCAGCCGGGCTAACTATTGCGCATGGTCTAGGTCGTAAGCCAATCTCGCTTCAGGCATTCATCATCAATCTAACTGCTGAACTTGGCTATAGCGTTGGTGATGAAGTTCCGGTAAATCCAGCCGCAGCAGGTGGTGCAGCAGCAGCACTCAAGGGTGTTTCTTTGCGTGCAGATACCACAAATATTCTGGTTCGGTTTAGTGATGGTGGTGGTTCTGCGAATACCTTCTTCATTACGAATGCAACAACTGGTTCTACGACAGCTATTACAAACGCGAACTGGGCATTTATTGTAAGGGCATGGGCATGACGAAATATTACGTTGACGCTGAGGGCGTCTATGTCGGTGGATTCGATGGTGCTGATCCACCTGAAGGCTCTATCGAGGTTCCTGATGCCCCTCCTCATGGCGCGTGCAAATGGAATAACGGATGGTGCCAGCCTCCGGCTTACGTGCTGAACGCGCCAATCCTGGAGCAGTTGGAGCGCATTGATGCCAAGAGTATTCGGGCGCTGCGTGAGAATGACCAGACACGCATCACTTACCTCGAAGCTGAAGCTGCCGCGCTCCGCCTGCAACTTGTGAAGGACTGAGCGATGCCTTTTGTGCGAGTTCCGAATTGCGGCAGCGCGGGGGTCATCAAAGACCTGTCGAAGCACGAATTGCCGCTGCCAGCCTGGACGGATGCGAACAACTTCCGCTTCCTGGATGGTTACGCGCAGCAGTTCCTGGGCCATGGCGCTGCATACGGCGTGCCGCCAATCATTCCCTATCATGTGCTGCCGGTGACCGCGCAGGGACAGCGTTATTGGCTCTATGCTGGCGCGGCTAAAATCTTCGCCGCATCGATTACTGGTGGCGCCGCGGTGCATACTAACCTGACGCGCCAGACTGCTGGTGTCGATGTCGATTACACAGGCACGCCGAATCAGTGGACTTCCACCTTGCTCTCTGGAATCCCGATCTTCAATGCAGGCAACCTGGTCGATCCTCCGCAGCGCTGGGATTTGAACATCGCCAATCGCATGCAGAAGCTGGACAATTGGCCGAACAATACGTTCTGCAAGGCACTTCGCACGTTCAAGAACTTCCTGGTAGCGCTGAACGTCACGAAGAGCGGCAACAACTTCCCATTCATGGTGAAATGGTCCGCCCCGGCTGATCCTGGCGCGGTGCCGATCACCTGGGATGAAACTGACGCAACTCAGGATGCGGGTGAGCAGGATCTAGCCGAAAGCAACGGCGCCATCATAGATGGTCTTCAGCTGCGCGACGTCTTCATGATCTACAAGGAAGACAGCGTCTGGCGCATGAGCTATACCGGTGGTGCGTTCGTCTTCGCTTTCGAGAAGGTACTAGGCGTTTCCGGCGCTCTGAACAAGAACTGCATCGTAGAGGTCGACGGCTTTCATTTCGTGCTGACTGGCTCCGACGTGATCGTCCATGATGGGCAGAATTCCACGTCGATCCTCGATAAGCAGGCCTGACGCGCGTTATTCCAAGACTTCGATGTGAGCGCCATCGACCGCGCGTTCGTGTTCAAAAACCCGTTTCTGAATGAAGTATTCGTCTGCTATCCGCAGGCTGGCAATGCGATCCCGAACAAGGCGCTGGTATGGAATTATCGTGACCGCACTGTTTCCTACCGCGACATCCCGGCTCTGCACCATGCCAACTTCGGCGCGGTGGACAGTTCCCTTGGTGATGTGTGGGACAGCGATGGCGATCCATGGAACTCTGACCTGACGCTGTGGAACGGCCCAGATTTCACGCCGAATACCACGCGCGTGCTGATGGCATCCGATGCACAGCGACTTTATCTGCTCGACGTATCGGCCAGCTTCGATGGCATCAAGCCGAATTGTGTCCTGGAGCGTGTCGGCCTGTCCTTTGATGCGCCGGAAAGGATAAAGCTGGTGCGTGGCATCCGACTGCGCGTGACTGGAGGCGTTGGAGACAACATCACGGTCAAGATCGGCGCTTCTGATGACCCTTATGTCGATCCTGTGTACTCGGCCACGATGACCCATACCATCGGCTCGACGATTGCCTGTGATTGCTTCGTATCGGGTCGGTATATCGCGGTGCGCATCGAGAGTGGATCGTCGTATTTCGCGCGCATTGATTCCTTTGACCTGCATATCGAAGTTGTAGGGGAGTGGTAATGCGTAATCCGAATCTTGGTAGCGTGCAATTCGTACCCGGCGATCCAGGGCAAATTGTCTCTCTGGAACAACTAACCCGCTATGTACGCGAGATGGAGCAGCGTATGGCGATGGCGTTTCAGGCGTTGGCAGCTGGGCACCTAGACCCGGTCTTTGTCGTGCCAGAGAAGCCGCGACCAGGCGATATCCGCTATGCCGACGGCGTCAAGTGGAACCCAGGCTCAGGCGAAGGCATCTATTTTTACAATCAGTCCGGTATCTGGACGCAGCTCGGCTAAATAGGAGCGCATTATGGGATTTTTGAGCAATCTTCTGCCACTGGCTGGCTCTGTGGTCGGCAATATCGTTGCTCCTGGCATCGGCGGCGCGATTGGTGGCGCACTTGGCAGCGCACTAGGAGGAAGTTCCGGTGGTGCGCAGCAATCCGGGACTGCCACATCGACCACCAAACAGGAAATCGATCCGCGCATCGCATCCATCTTGTTCGGCTCCAATGGCAATAATGGCGTCCTGAACCAGTTCGCCGGATACCTAAATACACCGCAAAGCGCAGCCTCTCAGATCATCGGTGGTCAGTCAGGTGAATAACTGAAGAATGTCGGCCCGGCTGATCTGGATGCGATCCGTCAGGCATCGCTCGGTCTTATCAAGGGCAATGAGGCGCCGTATATCAGCAATCCTCTGTGGACCAGCAGCGCACAAATCAAGGCGCCGAACCAGAACACACTGGACCTGAAGAACGCCTATCAGAACGTGATTTACGGCGATGCAGGGGCGAATCCTTACCTGACCAATGCTCTGCAAAGTGGTATCGATCTGTCGCGCGCGAACTTCAATGCAGCCCAGAATGACGCCACCCGCAACCTTCAGGAAAACATCCTGCCGTCCATCCGTAGCGGCGCCATTGCAGCAGGTGGCTATGGCGGTTCACGCCAAGGCATCGCGGAAGGTCGAGCGCTTAGCGACTTTGGCCGCGCGCAACAACAGGCTCTGACACAGTTCGGCCTCGGTAATACTGCAGCGGTAACCGGTGCGCAGTCCGATGCCTTTAACCAGGGCCAGAACCGTTCGCTGTCAGCATTGCAGAACCTGAGCGGCCAGCAATATGACACAGCGCGCGCACAGGCAGCGTTGGATCAACAGGCCGCGCTGGCAAACCAGAATGTGAACACCGACTACATCAAGAGCAACCAGCAAGCACAGCTCCAGACGAACGCGCAGAACAATGCTTCGAAACTGGCTGGCGCTGGTCAACTTGGTGACTTGCTGAGCCGTGCGTATGGCTACAGCAATGCGAACGACAACTATGGCATTAACCGCGCCCAGCAGACCGCAGGCTTGCTGTCCCCATTCCTGAACGTGAACGGTTCGACCACCAGTTCGCAACCTCTGTATTCCAATCCGAGCGGTAATATCCTGGGTAGCGCTCTGACCGGCGCCGGACTAAGCGGCTTGTTTGGTGGTGGCAGCAGCAGTGGAAAATCCAGCCTCGGCAACATCTTCGACTTGTTCGGTTCCGGTTCTGGCGGTACGCTCGGCGGCAGCTTGATTTTCTAAGAGGACACCATGGGAATTCTCGATTCGCTTTTTAACGGTTCGTTATCGCCAGAACAGAGTCAGGCGCTGCTTGGCGCCGCAGCGCAAGTGTTCCAGGCTTCCGGTCCGTCGCGCACGCCAACCAGCTTCGGCCAGATCCTCGGCGGCGGCTTGCAGGCTTATCAGCAAGGCATCAATGAGGCTGAGCAGCGCAAGCAGCAACTGGCCTCTCAGGCGCTCAATTCGCGGCTTTTGGGGCTGAAGATTCAGGATGCCGAGAGCGACCTTGCTAACCAGCAAGCGCAGCGTGAACGCGCTTCAAAGCTGGCCAAATTCTATGAGAAGGACGCGTTATCGTCGGCGCCTTCACCCGATGCTGTGACCTCGCGCGCTGTGTCTTCGTTGATTGACCAGGTCGGCAATGCCGCGCCAACAATCGACAATGCGTCCGTGCTGTCGAATATCCGTTCCATGCAATCGCCGCAGCAACAAGCTGTTAGCGGAACGCCAAAACAAAGCCTGTTCGAAAGCCGTTTGGCTCAGGCTGACCGGCTGCGTGCGGCAGGCTTTGGTCCTGAAGCAGACGTTACTGAAAAGAACGCACTCGCCTTCATGCCAAAAGTCAAAGGCTGGGAGAAGGTACAACAGAACGGTCAAGTGATGTTCGCCCCGTTCTTCGAAGATGGCAGCAGTGGCGCGCCAGTTCCGCTTTCGGTAGCTGAAAAGCTGGAAAAGGTTGATCTGGGAGGAACTTCTCAGTTAGTGAATCCATTCACTGGTCAAGTAATAACTTCTACCGCTAAAACTGCCACTCCCGGAGAGCAGCTAACTGCACGTACCGCAGCGAATCGTCTTGCATTCGATAAAGAGCAGATTGGCGACAACGGGACTGGGCCACTGACTCAACAGGCTATCGATAATGCCGCAAAGCGTTATAACTACGATGGGACACTCCCTCAGATGGGAATGGGGAAAGCTGCTGCCGCAGGGCGATCTGTAATTTTGAACCGTGCTGCGGAGCTTGCTGGAGAAAGCGGCAGTACAACCGGTGGACGGGAGGAACAGCTTTCCAACAAAGGAAATATTGCATCGCAGAACGCAGCTGTGCGGTCATTCACATCTGGCAAACAGGGCAATACCGTCAGGTCATTTAATACTTCTATCGCTCACTTAGATACGTTGAACAGTCTTGCTGATGCGCTTAACAATGGAAATATCCAAGCCGTAAATCGAATCGGTAATTTCTATAACCAACAGACAGGTAATCCTGCTCCTACAAACTTCAATGCGGCTAAAAAAATTGTTGGCGATGAGGTTGTTAAGGCTATTGTAGGATCTGGTGGCGGTGTGCATGATCGCGAAGAAGCTGCAAAAACTATCGATGCAGCTAACAGCCCTGCTCAGTTGCAGAATGTGATCAAGACATATCAAGAGTTGATGGTCGGTCAGCTGGCAGGTCTTGAGCAGCAATATAAATCGTCCACCAACCGGAACGATTTTCAAAATCTATTGTCGGATCGATCCAGAGAGATTTATCAGCAATCGCATGGGGTATCTCAGTCGCCTAAGACAGCAACCTTGGCTGACATTGCTGAAACTGCCAGATCTTCTGGTAAATCAACGGCAGAAGTCACCGCAAGACTTAAAGCATTGGGTTATAAAATTGGAGGTGAATAATGCCAGGCCGTGATCTTTCTTCGGAACTTTTCGGTTCCACTCCGGCTCCTACGTCTGGTGGACGCGATCTGTCTGCCGATCTAGGATTAGGCAGCGCAAAACCTTTGAGCCGTGCCGAGAAGTTCGTCAAAGGCTTGCGTGATCCGATTGATGCTGGCGCGCAGTTGCTGGTAAATCTGCTTCCTAACAGCGTGGTCAATGCTGGCAATCAACTGAATAACTATCTGGCCGAAAAGACCGGCCTTGTGGCGCCGCTGAAGACCGATGTCACGGCATCGGATCTGGCTTCTGGTGACACTTCAACTGGTGTCGATCGACTGATCAAGCAGGGCGAGAAAGAGTATCAGGCGCGGCGTAAGGTTGCTGGTGAAGAGGGCATTGACGCCTACCGGCTGGCTGGTAACATCCTGAACCCTGCCAACCTAGCTGTTGCCTCGCGTCTGCCACAAGCTGCCTCTCTGGCCGGTCGAATCGGTATCGGTGCGTTGGGTGGCGGTCTTTCCGGTGGTCTGACGCCTGTTTCGGAAGGCGATTTCACCAATGAGAAGCTGAAGCAGATCGGTGCTGGCGCCGCAGCTGGTGGCCTGCTGCCAGTCCTAACAGGTGCAGCTAGCCGTCTTATTAGCCCGAAAGCTTCGACTAATGCCGACCTGGCTTTGCTGCGCGGTGAAGGTGTGCAGCCAACGATCGGGCAAGCTTTGGGCGGTGGCGCCGCGCGTGCCGAAGAAAAGCTCCAGAGCCTGCCTCTGGTTGGCGACATGGTCACGAATGCCAGGAAAGCAGCCAATAGCAGCTTCGAGAGCGCGGCCTATAACCGTGCCCTGGCTCCGATTGGTGATGCTGTGCCATCTGGGCTGAAAGGCTGCGATGCACTGAATTACACCGAGAACGCTCTGAGCGGCGCTTATGATGACGTTCTGAGCCGAATCGGTGCCATCACGCCTGATGCGCAGTTTGGCAACAAGGTTCAGCAGCTGCAATCCATGGTTGGGCGCCTGATGATCCCGGCAGCTGAAAAGCAGAAGTTCGCTGCAGCGCTTAATGACGTGCAGTCATCGATCGACTCAAATGGTGTCATTACATCGGACATCTACAAGACGCTGGAAAGCTCTCTCGCATCTGATGCACGTAAGCTGGCTGGCTCTCAGAACATCTATGAGGGCAAGATCGCTCCAGCTGTACAGCAGCTTCGCGCAGAACTGCAAGACATGCTCCAGCGCCAGGCAGGACCAGCCGCGGACGATCTGAAGGCGGTCAATTCGGCATGGGCCAACTTCAAACGTGTTCAGCGCGCAGCAGGTAGCACTGGCGCCGAGAATGGCGAGTTCAGCCCAGCTCAGTTCCAGGCAGCGGTGAAAGCGCTCGACAAGTCGAAGGACAAGGGCGCATTCGCCCGTGGTAGCGCACTGGGCCAAGACCTCGGCGATGCTGGCAAAGCAGTCCTTGGCGGCAAGGTGCCAGACAGCGGGACCGCTGGGCGATTGCTGCTCAACGGCGCCGCGCTGGGTGGTGGCGCAGCACTCAGCCCGACAGCGCTGCTGACTACTCTCGGCGTCGGTGCTGCCTATCTGTCACCAGTGCAGCGCGCGCTTGTATCGGCGGTGGCAAATCGCCCAGCATCGGCCCAACAGGTGGCCGAACTCCTCCGGCAGTCCTCGCCCTACCTTCTGCCTGCGAGCGGCCAGCTTACATTGCCACTGTTGCAGCAATAGGGAAATCAGGCTAGTTGTTGCGCCAGAGATGGCGGCGCGCACGATCTGATCGTCCATTTTCGTTCCTTTGCATGAAATTTTCCGCATGCAAAGTTTACCAGCAGTAAAATTACCGCTAGCATGCGGATTTATTCGAAAGGAAACAAAATGAAGCAACTGAATATGGGTGTGGGTGCAGGCGGCGCGAAAGATCCTCAGAAGGCGAAACAGCCTGTGACGCCGACTAAGAAGAAAAAATGAACACTTGGCGCCATCGCCTGTTCATCGGCGTGATCCTCTGGGCTGTCCACCAGGTTCACGCCGAGTTCAATGCCCCGCTGCCTAATACGCAGTTCTGGGCACTGATTTTCTTCGGTACTGCTGCGACTTTAGAGGCTTTTATCTGTTTCGCGATTCCAGAGTATCTGGAGGGGGATTTATGTGACGACATGATAAAGCTAGGGTATGTATGCATTGTCTTAGATGCCATTGGATGTGCCGGTTACATGCTGAAGTTCCCCTCGATGTATTACAACAATCTGATGTGGGGGCTTAGCTTCATCCAGTGGATAAGACTACTTTTTGTGGACAGTGACCATGCTCTATCTGTGTGGAACAATCTGGTTCGGCGCGCTCATTCTTTGGGTGCGAAATTTACTTATCAAAAGGCGCATAAATGAGCGATCAAGAAAGCGTAAAAGCGGCGCTTGAGACAGCGCTTCAGACTGCGTTGAGTAACCCAAAAATTTCGACGTTGGTCGGCGCGCTGACCGGGACATCTGGTCTTGCTGCATTGATGAGCGGCATCAACAGCATTCTCGGTGTCATCTCAATCACGATCAACTGTGTGATCGGCTTCTATACCATCCGTAATCTGAGGCTCCGCGGGAAAATCCTGGAGCGAATGGACCGCAATGGCGAGAGCCTGAAGGAATGACCATGCTGAACTTCGATGATGCCTTCGCGCGCCTGATGGTGAATGAGGGAGGCTACGCAAACCGCGATGCAGCCTCAGATCCAGGTGGCGAAACCATGTGGGGCGTGACCAAAGCCGTCGCACGAGCATGGGGCTACGAAGGCGAGATGAAGGCTCTCCCGCAAGATACAGCCAAGCAGATCGCGCGCGCCAATTACTGGACGCCATATGGCTGTGATCAGCTTCCTCCTGCCATTGCCTTCCATGTCTTCGATACGGCATATCACGGTGGCATGCCAGTGCGCTGGCTGCAATCCTGCGTAGGCTCGACATCAGATGGCATCATCGGCCCCAAAACGATCCAGGCTGTTCGCTCTGCAAATTCGGCTGAGCTGGTGATGCAATTCACCCGCAAGCGCATGGCTTACCTGCGTGGCCTGAAGAACTGGTCCCAGAATGCTGGCGGCTGGGTTGATCGTCTTATGCGAAATATGGAGGTATTCTGATGGCTGCCGCTGACCCAATCACTGCCGTTCTCAATATCGGCACTACGCTTATTGAGCGTCTGTTCCCCGATCCTGCTCAGAAGGCCCAGGCAAGCCTTGAACTGCTCAAAATGCAGCAATCTGGCGAACTGGCTCAAATGAACGCCGATACGCAACTTGCAACGGCCCAAACTGATATCAACAAGGTTGAAGCCCAGAGTTCTTCTCTTTTTGTCGCGGGGTGGAGACCATGCTTAGGATGGGTATGTAGTCTGTCTTTCGGATTCAAGTTCATCGGCGGACCGCTACTGGTCATGGTGGCATCGTATTTCGGCCACAACATTCAGCTGCCACAGTTCGACTACTCCGAGATGTCCACAATCCTGATGGGTATCCTTGGTCTTGGCACGATGCGTACTTTCGAGAAGATCAAGGGCGCCACCAAATAAAAAACCCGCCGAAGCGGGTTTCATGGGCACGGCTTGGTTACTTCGCCTGACTTGCGATGAAAGTTCGAGTCGCGCAGCCGTCGCTGGAAGGCGTGTTGAAGTTCTCGGTATTGCCGATCTTCCAGTAAATTGTGGTCCAACCACCGCCGTTGCAGAACACATCGGCCATCTCGCGGGTATTCAGATAGCGATTGCTGGTCGGCAGTTTGATGTAATTTTGCAGCACAATGCTGTCAGTCGCCATCTTCGTGAACACGCCGCCGGTATCGGTGCAGGTATTGGTGATGAACACGCCGCCCGATTCCGACACCAGCTTTACTTCACCCACGCCCTGCTCAAACGAGCGCATCGCTTCCAGGTTCACCACGTGCCCATTGGAGCACTGGAACGATTCATTCGTCGCCGCGCTCGCAAAGTTCATGCACAGCGCCATGACCGCGCCGATTACTGCAAAAATTGCTTTCTTCATTTGTGACACTCCTAGTTTTTACCCGGTTCCTCCGGGCCGGTCCTACATGACTTCTACAGCATAGCAGTTATTGTTGCTTTTGGAACAGTTCGAGAACTTCTTCCCGCATCAGCATCCAGCCTTCATCCATGATTCCTGGCGATTCATAGGGCGGATTGCCATATCGATTAAGTGCTTCGACTTCAGCCCGTATGCTGGCCAGCTTCTCTTCAGCGGCGATGGCTTTGGCTTTCCATTCATCGCGTTCAGCTACAGGCACCCATCGGCCACCGTTTCTGGTATCGCGTGCTTGGGCCAGCTTGGCGTCGATGTGGGCGATGAGTGCCGAAGTTTCAGAGTTCAGCGTCAAAAAACTGTAGCTGGTGCGCCCGTAGACCTTTCCAACCAGTTCCCGGAACTCCGGTGTATCGATGCTTAGCTGTACGTGCTCAGGAGTTAATTCAGGCGGAAGAGTGCACTCGAATATCGGCCTACATTTCCCATCGTAGTATTGAGCTGGCAGGCACTTGCAATCCGCGTATCCCTTCAACTTCACCCCTTGCTTTTCATAGCTGCTCCCCTGGGATTTGTTTGCCTTCGCCTTCCATTCGTCTCGCTCGCGCATCAAGGCATGCGTGACTTCACATGCCTGCTTGTGGGCGTAGCGTTTTCCTCTTTCAAAGCCAGCGCGCCATTTCTCGTCGTTCTCGATGCTTGGTTGTAAGCGTTCAGGGGAAGCATCAGTCACATAGAGTTCATCTAGGTTGTCGCCGATGATCTTTGCAACGTCAGGGGCGGACAACACTTCCACGCGCTTGTGGTTGCTGCGCCCATTGATGACCATGGATGTGATGAAGTAGTAGTTGTTGCGCTTGTTATAGATCACCTCTTCGGCGTCGGTACCAGCGTGAAGGATCTGGCGGGCGGTTTCCGCATAGCCAGTGTCACCAATCCAGAAGCGCAGCTTGTCGCCCACCTTCACCTGGCCGGCGCGGGTGACTGGCTGCCAATCTCCCGCTGGTTTGTCCGTTTCGTTCATCATCTCTCTCCGAGTGGGGTGGGGCGGCTATCGGCAGGCCATCAAAAAGGCTTTTCCGGCGTCCGTGAGTTCAAAGTACGTCCATGGGTAGCCGCCTTTCTTCGTGTCGCGCAGGTACCCCTGCTTAAACAGCAGCGTCATGGTACTGGCGATGGCATCGTTCTCGGTCGCCTCAAATACACTGAAGCGCTTCATGGTCGAGAGCTTGCGCAAGACTGCGAGCGGATCGGCCTGCTGCTTCCGGCTCAAATCGTCCAGACCGGCGCTGAAGCGGTCAAGGATCACTACGCCGCGATTAAGCATTGCTCGCTCCCCCTTCAGAGGACATGGCATCGGACTCAGCAGCCGAAATATCCACAGCAGCGATAAACTCTTCAGTGGTGCTCTTAAAGCGCCCTTTAGGCCTTGGGAACATGACGCAAACGACTTCTATGCCTGCACCTGAATCGGTAACCGATGCGAGATCCGCCACTTCTTTGAACCGTGCTGCATCTTTCTCCGCCTGTACGGCTGCTGTCTGTGCTGGGGCTTGGGCAGCGGCATAGAGGGCAGTTACGTGTTCAAGGCAGTAGCCATCTTTTACGGGGTCATCGCGACGGAAAATGCATGTGCCGGTGCCGGGCATTTCAATGTCTGCCTTGTCCTGAATCATCCAGCCTATTGGCTTATGCTCATCCAATTTGGACCGGATCATGCCCAGAACCGAAAATGCACATGCCCACAGATCGACGTTCTTTTCTGGGATGGCCGTGCCAAGGCCCAGCTTTTCAGCAATCAGGCGCAGACGCCGAGCAGCATAATCGGAAGTAGTTTCGCCATCTTCACCAACGCCCACTGGCTGCTGCGCAGTGGTAGGTGCTGGCTGTGCTGCGGCAGCGGAAAGGGCGGAGCGTGCTTGATCGAACGTGGGTTTGTTCCACTCATCCTCGTCCATGCCCATGTGCGTCAGCATGGCATTCAAGGCAGACACAAGCTGCGTATTCACATCGGGCTCGCTTTGCTGGTTGGCGTATGTGAATGCGAGCATGGCGCGGAACTGCAGCAACATCGCGTTGAGTGCCATCCACGATCCGAAGCACACCTGCTGCTTGTCGTTTTCCCAGCCGCCAACGTGCTCAACCCACTGCTGCAATGTCCAGCCTTGGCGCTCTTTCAGTTTCTCTTGCTGCTTATCCATCACCACAGCAGAGCCTGCGGAAGAGGTGCGCTCGGTGGCGTCTTTGAAAGCATCGTGGATCGCGTTCTTCAGCTTCTTCTGATCGTATTCGTCAGCGAAATATGAGCGAGCGATTTGGTTCAATTGCTCATCGCTCGACTGCGCTGAAGATGTGCTCTCGGCGATGATGGCGCGTGCATCTTTAATCAGGCCGCGCATGTCGCATTCAAGTCCTCCGTGCGGGCAGGTGCCGTCCTCGTCCGCGCAATCTCTGCACATCGGGCGCGGACGCTTATCGAGAATTTCGAGGCAGTCGATTGCCCGCGTCAGTTTCTGCAAGTCTTGAGTGTTCATATTATTCCTGGTGGGTGTGGGCGGTTAGATTTGAACAGCATCGGGCGCGCAAAAGTCTTGTATTTCCACTTGTATTTCCAATGCCGCTTTCTGAAACTTCATCTTCATCGCCGTCTCGTATTGAATGCGACGTTTGAACTGCTCGAATCCTGCCAGCCGCGCACTGATTTCGTCACCAGCCGCCACCTCTTCATAGTCAAATACCCGCGGCTTGTGCTTAGGGATGAAGACCCAATCTTTCACTCTTATTTCTACGAGCCAAATAGTTTCATCGTTGCTCATGTGTCTTTCCTTTATCCGCCTCTGTGTGGGAGGCGGGAGTGATTATAGTTCTTGCAGCTCGCGTTGCACGATGGCTGACTTCTCGCAGCCAACGCACATCGGCATCTGAAATAGTTGATGCTGTTTTGGGTTATAGCCGCCTTTCGGTGGGCGACCCTCCCATTGCCACGTAAAGCCACGCTCAAGGCATTGCTGTTGTAGGCTATCGATGCGCTCGCCGAAACTCGGATCACACTTGCGCCAGCGCTCCAGTTCCCCAGGCTGTGCATATGCGCCACAGCCAGATTCGCCGCTCATGCCGAGTTCTTTGGTTACCGGGTTTTCGGGCATGCCGCTGGCCGCGTTATATGAATCGCGTTCATCCTTCGAAAACCAGTACATCGGATTGATCCAGATTTGGGCACCGACCTTGTTGATTTCACGGCCCGCATAACCCACGCGGATGATGCTTTCATCGTGGCGGATGCCGGACGCAATCAGAACTTTCGATCGTTTGTGGTGACCTTTCTTCGTGTCACGAACCAACTTGCGCACACCGCGTTCTTTCAAGCGGGCATACATCATCTGATGCCCATCCGGACCAGGAAAACCGTACAGACGGCAAAGCTCGTCGTAATCTTGGCCGCAGTCCTCTAGCGCGCGGATTTCAGTTAAGTCCCAGCCGAGAGATTTGCAGGTTTCCCGCACGTAGATGCGCGTCCGCTCGATGCCAATCCCAGTATTGATGTGAAACGGCTTGCAGCCGGGGACGTTGTTCATCATCCAATGCGCAACCAGACGGCTATCATTACCACCACTGAAGCCAACATAGATAGCTATTGGGTCGTATTGCTCGATGGCTCGCTGCACAATTTCCTGAGGCGTGAGCTTATTCATGGCCCGGCTCCTTCGCTGCACTCATGGCGATAGCGGCGCAATTGTCGTTGTCGGCTTCTTCTTTGATCGCCAACACGACGCCAAGATTGCTGCGCCTCAGCGCGTAGACGTTCTCTTGCCCATAGGCCACCAAACAAATCGGGGCACCGCTGTTGAACGATGCACGCTCGCCTGAAACGTGGTGGAAGTGCGGTCGGCCTTTGATGAACAGGACGGCATGCGCCGCGCCCCAAACACACTCGTAGAACATCGCGGTCTCAGTACGCGCCGGGATCAATGCGATGCCGTTTCCATGCTTTGCCATTCTGCGAAGCCAATTTACGGCTACTTTCCCGAATGGTGGGTTAAGCCATACCCTGCCGCTCCACTGCTGCTGCAGACCGTTCTCTTCTTTGCAGTAGTGTTTCTTCGCGGTTTCCCATGGCCTGATGTTGTGCATAGGCGCGCAAGGGTCCAGATCGAACTCGCCCAAGTGGGCAAGAATTTCAGGCGGTGTAAGCCATTCGTCTTTGCCCATTACTGGTGATTGGTGTCCCGATAAACTCACGATATCTTCCCCTGTTCAATCAGAGAGGTGATAGCAGCGTCGATAGCTTCAATGGTGTCCTCGGCGGCTTTCGTCACGCCGCAGTCGCCGTCCCAGCCGAAGCGCCACTGGCTGATCTTTTCCAATCCAGCGCGAGCAATCTTCAGCGCAGCATCCAGCTTGTCCTGCTCGCTCGGCTCTGCCGGTACTGCTTCTTGCTGGGGCTGGGATGGAGCGGCACCTGGAACTTTTGGCAATGGCATCCAATGCGTCACGTTACAGCCGCGCCAGACATTTTCATTTTCAAAATAGTTCAGTTCGCTAATCTGAACATTGGGATAGTTGGATTTCATATTGATAACGAGGACGTTTTCACTGAACATCCTTTCCCTCATTGCTGGAGGAAGACGTTCATCAACACTGATCCATGCCCGATGATTATTCATCCGGCCCATTTCTTCCGCTGCATCCTGCATTGCGCAGAAAGCTTCCAAAGCTTGTTCAGGATCGCCTTTGAAGAAATCCCAATATTCGACTTTCGCAAACTCACGGATCAGTGCGATCGCTTCGGCTGCTTTATCGCTGTATTTGTCGAAGCTCATTTCGCCTCCTGAGCCAGACGCTTACGAGCTCGGTAAATGGTCGATGGGCTTACTTTGTGCTTCTTTGCGAGTTCAGCATCGCTAGGCTTAGCATCAGCTGGAGCCTTGCTGTATTCGCGCATTGCCGCCTGAACTGCTGCGGTCGGATTGGATGGCATATTTTTCCTTTAAGGGGCCGAAGCCCCATGTGTTAATCAGAGCCGTAGCCGTCGCCGGAGCCGTAGCCGTAGCCGGAGCCGGAGCCGGAGCCGTAGCCGGAGCCGTCGCCGGAGCCGTCGCCGTCGCCGTCGCCGTAGCCGTAGCCGGAGCCGGAGCCGGAGCCGTAGCCGTAGCCGTAGCCGGAGCCGTAGCCGTAGCCGTAGCCGTAGCCGGAGCCGGAGCCGTCGCCGGAGCCGGAGCCGGAGCGCCAGGTCTTATTGGTAGCCATGAATGCTGTCCTTTGCAGCGTCAGTAGTCGGGATCAACTCGCAAACGCCAGTCAGGTAAATTTCAGGATTTACCACATCTACCTTTCCGCCATCTTTTTTCAGGCCATGTTGGGCAACGCCGGAAAGTGCAATTCCTTCCTTAGCTTTCCAACTCCACAGGCGACGCGAATTTTTCAGCGTCACATTTTCACCATCCACACTTACAACCTCACCTGCGTGAACGCCTGCCGAGTAACAGCGCGCAATAACGTACTTCCCGATGAAAGGATGTTGTTTCGGTTGAGCTTGAGTACCACCAATGAATGCTGTGATTTCACGGATTTGGCCGATGGTCAGATCGTTGATGTCCAATTTCTTCTCCTTGGGATATGGCTTAGCGAAGTGCTTTGCCTTGATGAGAATCATATCATATGCAATTGCGTTTGCAAGAACTATTTGCAATAAAAAAGCCATCCGAAGATGGCTCTGTTGCTATTTGATTTCTAGTCGCGTTCCTGTTGAAAGCAATGCGCCAGGTACCTCCTCTCCAGCCTTGATCGCTTCCGCAATCGCCTTTTTGTCTGGAGCTGGTGGAGGTGGTTCTGGCTGACGCATGAATGAAGTAGGAATCAATGCTTGTTCGAAGATTTCTACGCTGGCCGGATTATTCTTGATAGTCAGCGCGAAATGTGGACATTCGATTTTCTGTACTTTGGCAATCTCCATGCATGTCTTCGTGTATTCGCGCAGATTCGCAGCCCGCTTCTCTATCGCCTTGCGGCGATCTGCCATTTCCTTCTCAGCAGCTTTGATTGCTTCGGCGGTCGCTTCCAGATTCTTGATGGCATAGGCGACATTCTGTGCCTTCAATTCAAGAGGATAGCTTTCAGCTTCCAAAGTGTCTGCGATTGCTTGTTCATCAGTCTGCGTGTCCATCAGATGATCAACCAGCACTCGATGTTCGTGCGCAATAGCGTAAAGGCTCATAGCAGTCATGTTGGCTCCTAGAAAGGAAGATCGGCTAGATCATCATCAGCAAAGCCAGTAGGCGGCATTCCAGTGGATTGACTGCGGCCAGTTGTACCAGATTTCTTCTTCAATGGCTTGTCTGCCAGTAAAGCAATCACTTTCGACAACTGCTCAGGCTTGGTCTTGCGCGCCATGATTTCAGACGCCATTAGTTCAGTCCCGAACTGGAATACAGCAAAGAAGCCAATTCGCCAGCCATGTTCACCGGTTGGATAGCCATCTTTCATCTTCTCGTATTCTTCGGAGCGAAGCAGAAGACCGATAGGCTTGTTCATTAATTCAACGAAGCATTCAGCAGATTGGATGGTTTCGGCCCCTGCATCATTGTCCCACTTCTTCACCTGGGCCAGCTTAGGCTCCATATTGCGAACTTGAAGACAAGCCATGATGGCATTGACTTGATTCATGCCTGGAAGCGGTTCGTTATTGGACTTCATTGTCCAAATATCGAAGCGCGTTTCACGGCCATCTTGGTCGCGGAACGAAAAACCAATTCCATGAGTGCCTTTGTTCGTGCTTACCAACTTTTCAGCACGAATGAACGTGCCCTGATATTTGCCGGTGTCGTTAATATAAGCGCCGATATTATCCGCTTTAGATGCTGCTGTAGGATCGAGAGAGTACATGGTTTTCCTTGGTTAAGTTGAGAGTCCGTAGTATTCGACGATCAGTCGATCGACTTCGGCGAGATCGTTCTCGACATGCTCAGATTCGAATAAGCCAAGAGGCGATTTGGTTGTGTCGCTACCACTGTTCTGTGTAGCGAAAATGTAGTTGTCATTGATGCGCTGAGTGCGCAGAACGATAGTGACAAGACCTTCCAAGACGATCTTCTCGTCCAATAGCTTGCCAATGGTCTTGATCTTGGTTTTGCCAAGTTCATCCGTCGCCGTGTGGCTTAGGATATAGACGCGCTTGTTATCGGGAAGGGCTGATGCTTGAGTGAATATATCCCAGGCATGGCGCGCAATCTCGTTGTACTTTGCGAACGCCTGATTGCCTACTTCTTGGTCTGTGACACGGCGCATGAATTCATTAGCCATCACATACTGGAAATCATCAATGATGATGATCGGCTTACTGGTACGGCGCATTGCTTCAACGATCTTAGCGCTGTTGTCCGTCACAAAGACTGAGCCGGCAGGCTGATCCTTACTGATCGTTTTCCAGTCTTTAGATTTGAATGGAAGAGGCTTTTTGACTGCCTGCAGAAGCAATACGTCTTCAGGATTGAAGTTGCGCAGGCTAGTGGACTTTCCGGTGCCGGATTCGCCCATGATGAGGGTCGTTATTGACATGGTTTCCCTTGGTTGTTGATACTGGTTTACTTGGTTTGAACTGCGATACTAAAACTCGATTTCTCCTGCGTCAAGCATTCGTTGATGCTCTTTCTGCTGTTCTTCAGTCAACTCTGGTCGCCAGATGTTCTTTGGCATGGGGAATAAGCGCTCCAAGTATTCGGCATGAAGCTGGCGCTTACGGGCTTCATCGATTGGGAGGATCTGGATCATTGACTCACCTTTGCGGTGTTTTCCAGTTGCTGAAGTTTGGCAAGTCGTATGGCCTCGTCAAGAACTTTCAGCCAGACTGTTTTACTCACGATCACATTGTTGTCGATGTCTTTCTTTACTTGTTGTAGTTCAGTGAGTGTCACTTTCTTCTCCTATCTTCTTTTAGGGGTTAGCACATCGTCTTGGAAGCCTCAGCGGCTGGTTGAGCGGGCTTTTGCATGAGGCTTTGTAGGCGAAAGACGGAAAAGCCTATACAGAGGCACTCTAGACAAACCATCATGCTCACACAACCATAAGCAATACAGTTTCCATTTCAAAACAATCTTTGATGAAATCTTGCAATCGTGCAGGATGCAACTTCATAACTTTCACATCTAACTTCTTAGGCCATTAAATCTAATATGTATAAAGAAGTCGCTGGGCTTCGCAAAAGATTTCGTGTGAGTTCTGATCGAATCGCAGATTAGTCAGCGAGAATGCCATCTGTGCTTCAGGCCCGAACTGCTCTTGATACTCGTTCCATGCGAACCAGCGTGCTAGGCAAAGGGCTTCATACCAATCGGCCTCAGTTTCATCCTGCACGCGATCCTGGCGCTCTTGAATCACGCCCATGCCATCACCGCCCAGCCAAGAGCTGAGCCTCCGAGAATCAGCAGCAACAGCCAAGTCGGGCCATTAAGAAATGGCTTTGAAGTAGGAATACGCTTGATCATGATCGATTCTCAATCGCAAAGGCTCAGGAATTCAACGCCTGGAGATTTCAACTCAATCAAAGCATCCAAGCAAATTTTCGCGGCAGATTTCAGCACTTCCAAGCGAGCGGCATAGGCAGCGGCAGCGGCATCGGCAGCGGCAGCGGCATAGGCATAGGCAGCGGCATCGGCATAGGCAGCGGCAGCGGCAGCGGCAGCGGCAGCGGCATAGGCAGCGGCATCGGCATAGGCATAGGCAGCGGCATCGGCATAGGCAGCGGTACGAACCTTACGTGCCAAATCACGCGCATCTTGTGCTGCCTTTTTAGCTTCTGCCAAGTCTTTAGCCTCTTCACAAAGTACAGACTGAGCTTCAAACTCTTCCGCGAATTTTGGATTATGCTTTGCTGCGGCTCGCAAAGCGATTGGGATCAATTTCTGTACAGTCCCAAGGCAAACCAAATTCACGAAAGCTTTCTGATCAATACTATTGCTTCCGAGTTGTGCGATCGACAGACGGCGCAAAGTATCAGTGCGATCTTTATCAGTTGGCCATTTCGCATCATTCAGACGAATCATGTAAGCACGAACAGCACTTCCAACGCAGGATGGCTGATCGCTATGATTCACGCCCATCGCGTAGCAAACAGCGGCCTCCACACACATGCTGCCAGGCTTTGCTTCACCCAAGCCACCGACCAAGCCAGCATTCACAGTGTCCAGAACTTTGCTAGCGAACTCACGAGTAATTTCTTGCATCTTCTTCTCCAGTAGTTGCAACGCAGGATGCGCTGCTGATGGATGAAGAATAATCCAAAGAGATCAACGTGTCAACCGATCGAAGTCAACAAAAATAACTTGCGCAAGTTATCTTCATAGACAATAATCTAGCCATCGATAAGGAGAACTATATGAGCAAACCAGTAGACATCCAAGAGGAAATGCGAGCATTCATCGCACGAAAGTACAAGACCCAGACAGAAGCAGCCAAGCATTGGGGGTGCTCTAAAGCATTCGTGTCCTATGTGGTCAACGGTGACCGCGAGCCGAACGAAAAGATGCTTGAAGATGCTGGCTTTGAAAAGGTCGAACGGCGGCCAGTCTACGTGAGGATTCGGAAATGAGGCAACCATTCGAAAAGCGAACATTCATATTGCGATCGGTCGAAGTTCAGGGCCGATTGATTGAACTGATTCCCGCGCTTCCTTTGGACGATGAGAAGCCTCTGCGCATTGTGATCGATGATCCTCTTCCAAAGAAAAGTCGCGAGCAGGAGGAAAAATATCACGCGATGATCGGCGATATTGCCAAGCAGTTTGAGCATTGCGGCAAGACTTGGTCAGCAGAAGACATGAAGCGTTTGCTCGTGGATCAATTCCGTCGAGACACGTTCAAAGATCCGGACATTGCACAGCTCTGGCAATCGATGGATCAGGTTGAAATGGCGCCGTCTTTGGATGGCTCAGGAGTTGTTGTATTTGGAGTACAGACAAGGAGATTCCCGGTGAAGTTAGCTGGAATCTTCATAGAGTGGCTATATGCCTTCGGAAGCGAACTTAACATTCAATGGAGTCAACCATGAAACACGATGCTCAAATGCTGGCAGCTATCGGCCAATGGAAAGAACGTTCTGAACCACGTCGAGTTGAAGACATTCTTGTATCACTCTTGCGCACAGATCCTGCGATCCAGGCAATGGTGGCGAAATATTCGACATTGAATGCTTACGGCAGGCTTTGCGCTGTTCGTTTGGTTCAATCCATTCCTTCTGAAGCCGAATTGGAGAATCTGCGAAATGACACTAGGAAGGAACTTTGATCGATGCGGCCAAGTGAGTTCAAGCCCATGAAGCCAGCGCCAAAGATCCGATCCAAAAAGTGCAAGGTCTGCCGGGAATATTTCACTCCGCGCTCCAGCTTTCATAAAGCGTGCGGCCCTGAATGCGCACAGGAATATGTAAAGCAGGAGAAGGCAAAGAAAGACCGCCAGGAGCGCCAGAAAGGGCTACAGGCGCTTAAAACGAAGCGAGACTATATCGCTGATGCCCAACGTGAATTTAATCGCGCTGTGCGCCTTCGGGATCAATTAGCAGGCCAT